>ERZ1370068.6892-contig-5845_pt1 | contig 59163 bp, 94 predicted proteins | sample MGYA00561227_ERZ1370068 | MGnify/ENA primary metagenome ERZ1370068 (study PRJEB38410, sample SAMEA6850437) | metagenome | study: Metagenomic assessment of the ecological functions of the soil: analysis of the soil microbiota associated with the... | reverse complement strand
TTATTACTTTGGTTCAGTTACGTATTGCTAATGTTGCCGACAAGCATCCTGACAAGCTCAAGCAACTGGAAAACCTCTATTCTGGGTCGAGGCAAATAAATACCAGGTCCCTGCCATTGGATGCGACATTTGCCACCCGCGTGGTTGCGCCGCGCCCGAGCCTCGCAGCTGGGCGCACCGCATTCACGTGGTCTGGTGAGATCACCGGCACTCCAAACGGTGACGCGCCGTCGATCCTTAATGCCTCGTACAACTTCAGGGCGGACGTAGAGATTCCGGAGGCTCGCGCACTCGGGCTCGGAGTGCCGCAGGTCGGTGACGGGATGATCGTGACCCAAGGCGGCAGGTTCGGCGGCTACGGGTTTTATGTGCTGAACAGAAAACCGGTGTTCCTCTACTAACCTTCTCGACATCAAGCGCGTGCGCTGGGAGGGAGCGGATGAACTCGCACCCGGCAAGCACGCTGGAATTTGATTTCACGTATGACGGCCTCGGGATGGGCACGCTCGCATTCAACAACGTGAGCGGCATCGGCCGCGGTGGCACTGGTGTGCTCAAGGTCGATGGCAAGGAGGTCGCGCGACAGAGCATGGAGAATACGATCCCGCTAATCATGCAATGGGATGAAAACTTCGACATCGGCGCCGACACCGGCACGCCAGTGGACGATAAAGACTACCAGGTGCCGTTCCGCTTTACCGGCAAGCTCAACAAGCTGACTTTGACGATCGATCGGCCCAAACTAAGCGCCGAAGATGAGAAGCTGCTGAGGGAAACGCAGCGGAATAACAAGGCCGCCGAGTGAGTGGCGACGCCGCAACGGCGTGACGTTTATTCCAACCAGACAGCGACGCGCGACGCGCCACAGCGGCGTGTCCCCGTCGTTGCTCGGTTCCTTCCGGTGGGGTGGCACATCGCTCAGGGGGCCGCGGGACGGCGACCCTCCGCGCGTATTTGCCCGCTCGTTTTTCCGACGCCTTGCAGTGTACCGATGCGGTCGGCGTGAGATGAGTAAAATGAAATATTCCGCGTCAGTCAGCCTAGGTGAGCCAACATTTTGAAAACGCCAGTAACGCAATGGTTTGGAGAAGCGCCAGTGGCCATGCCGATAGGTGGGTGCAACCAATGCGGTAGGGGCAGCGCGAGTCTACGTCAGATAGGTCGGGGGTGCACTAGAACGATGGTGTTGCATCTTGGAAGGATCGTTCCCACCAAAAACAAAATGATTGGGAGAATTGCCCATGTGTGCCTTGGAAGGCGGCCGTCTCAATATCATCCAGTGCGAAGCGGTGCATTGGCGTCGGGTTGCTCTATGCCCGTCCGCCATTGCCAAACTGGCGCACCACCATGAAGGAAGATGCAAGCACAACGCTGTGGTGAAGCCGTGACCGAGACAACAATGACGCAGCACCAGAAGAGCCGCCGAAGCACGCCAAGCGCAGGCCGAGACGCAATGACGCCAGCACCGACCGCCGAGCACGCCAAGCGCGACCGAGCCCGCATGGCTGGTGGCGTGGTCGCGCCACAACTCGCTCGCGACGCGCATTTGGGTTGCTCAAGGCAAAACATCGCACGGTTAACGGCGGATGCGATCATCGAGCAACGCTGGCGACGGCAACTACGATCAGACCGCGCGGCCGCTTGCGCTACGTTCGGCACCTGCGCACCGCGCCCGCACTGCCACTTTCGGGAAACCCCAAGAAGCCGATGCCGAGCACACGGCCGTCAAAACTGAATTTTGAAATTGCGGTTGATGGAAAAGCGTGGCGAGTTAGTCCATCAAGCGGACGTGGATGACCTGATCAGAAGATCGTCGGCGTCACGCTCACGGGGTTGTCGAGCTTACCTGCGCGGTGCGCGCCTGCCCGGTGACCTTGTGACCCGACGCAACATCAGGCGCGCCGTATTCAGGCTTCGCAAGCAGTTGGCCGCCATCGGGGAGCGGATGGCCGACGAAGCCGGCAGAGCCGCCCTTGGAAGTTGGCAGAGTTGATCGCGTCCACTCTGACCCGGCACAGGCTCATCGAGGCTGCCTGCGCTGTACTCGCGGGGCTTGGTGGATCGGAGGTGGGCGCGGTTGTCTCTTCGTTGGCGATTGGCAGCACTTGGACCGAGGCTCGGTTGCCTCACATCTCTTGGTGCGTGGCCACAACGGGATCGTTGTGCTCCCCTTGAAAGCGTTTCCAGGTGTGGCCCGCTCAAGCCAAAGTGCGGGACCGCGCGGGCAACCATTTCCCGAATTCGCGCGGCGATGCCATCGGTCAGTTTGAGCGCAGATCATTTTCACAGTCCACTGGAGTCCCAGCAACTTCAAGGTTCTGTCGGCGTGCGCTTTGCGGTGTAGTTGGGAGGTTTCGGGTCGAGCGTAGGAGGTACTCAACGAGAACATGAAACCGGGGGCGGCGGCATCCGGGTAGGGAGGCGATGATGATGAGGGCACTCAGGAAGAGTGTGCTGCCGGCTATTCTGATTTTGACCTTATTCGCGGCTACGGCCACGGCGCTTTCGAAGCAGGGGATAAGACCGGTGATGTCGCAAAAAAATCGCAGAACCCGATTCTCCGATATGATCCAGTTTCCCGGTCCCACCGGGAGAACGTCAGTTTACCAGTGTAGCCGTCTCGACAAGACCCAGAGTGTGACCAACCTCCAGCCGGTCGTTCCCCATAAAGTTGGATCAGGGGTTGGTCTCTCGTCACGCGGTGGATCCTGCCCGTCATCTACACCAGCCATCGCTTGTCGCCATTGGTGACAGCCCCGATTTCGGCCTCGGCGATTTCAGTCCAAGTTTCTTCCGGCAGCCCCCGTACCAGTCGGATGGAGACGAGTGGGCGTGGGAATTGGCCTAGCTCTCTGCTGCCCGCAGCGACGGATGCGCGACTTGGGACCGACAGGTTCACGGTCGGCCGGACCAACCGGCGTCGCCGATCGCCTTACACAGGCGCCGGTATTGTCGCGGGCGTACTGCCCAACCGGCTGATATCGTGCGTTCGTGGCACCGGAGAATCTGATCACGGAACTGGTGGTGCTGCGACAGTCGGAACTGGGATTCTGCGTTGGGGAAACCGGTCAGCCGGTTCCACTGTTGCCGTGGCCTATCTTCAACTACAATCTGCCGGGTGGCTGGTTTCTGGTGACCGCGCCGGTCCTGACCGCCGATTGGGGAAGCTCCGGGAGACCGGTGGACGGTATTGTTGCCAGTTAGCGGTAGAACTTTGGTCGTGTCTTTAAGATTACGGTACTCAGCCAGTCAACGCCAACATCAGGCCTATTACAACGTCGAGCATCCGACGGATGCTTCGATACATAACTTTGGCGGAGCTTTCGTTTCTGTTTCCAGATTAGGCGTGACGTATTCTGTTGCGACGCGCGCGACGGGAGCCGAGGCGATTTCCCTGTCGGTGCTCAAAGATCTCGCCGGTGGCGTTGGAATCGGCGGCGCTGATCGTGACGGCCGATCGTGGAATATGTATTTCTGGGCCGGTCAGTACATCGGGGACATCTGCGACGGGTGCGAAATGAATGGAAATTCTGGGCTCCGTTGCATCTGAGCACAACGGTCGAAAAATGCAGCGATCCTTCACGCCGAAGCGGGTGCGTCGGTCATGCCGCGCGACGTTCGTAGCGATGATGCAGACCACCCACCTCCGGGAATGCGATAATCTCGCCTGCAGAGGGAGGCTGTATGTGGCGAGGCTGCGGACAATCCTTGTCGAGTGACGAGATGCGTTCTGGTCCAGTGATGATATTGAAAATACCTCGAGAGGACGCGCCGCAAGTGACGCTCGTTGAAGATGATGATGTGATCCAAGCATTCGCGGCGGATCGAGCCGATGAGGCGCTCGACATATGGATTCTGCCATGGTGAACGCGGCGCGGTAACAACCTCTTTCGATGCCCATCGCCCGAACTCGATCGCGGAAGGCCGGACCATACGATGCATCCCGGTCCCGCAGCAGATAGCGGGGCGCGGTGTCCCAGGGAAAGGCCTCGGTCATTTGACGCGAAAGCCAGACTTGTGTCGGATTTTGGCTGACATCGAAGTGGATGACCTTTCTGCGGTCATGGCCAAGCACGATCAGGCATACAGGATCCGAAACGTCGCGGTTGCCACAACGAACATGTCGATCGCCGCGATGTCGGTCAGGTGGTTGTGCAGGAAGCTACGCCAGGTCGGGGAGGGGACTTTAGGTCGCCACGGCAGGTATCTCCCGACTGTGGCCTGGCTGACGCTCGATGCCGAGCTTAAGCAGTTCTGCCCGCAGGGTGCCGGTCTGTGGAGAAGAGAGCCGAGGCCGACCAGGAGTGCTGGCGCCGCATGACGCTCACCTGATGTCGAAGGGCAATGAGCTCAAGTTCAAGGCAGGCGCGGCTACGAACACGAAACGATAGCAGCCAAACGAGGGGCGGGAAAGAAACGTGATGGCATGCCCAAGCAACGAGGAAGAAGCATGGCTGCGAGCGTTGTGGACAAATCTCGAAGGAAACTTCTCAACGATTCCGAATTTTGAGCACGGACAGCTCCCGTCCGCATGCCTTCCTGACCCGCACAAAGAGGCCGTCCAAAGCGGCGCTTGGAATTTCGCCAGAATGGAAGTGTTTCGCGGGTGATGAGGGGTTCCCTTTTAGATCCAGCTGGGCGCGGTTTTTCAGAAGCTGCGCCTCCAGCCTGATCTTGACGCTCTCCCGCTGGAAAGTGGTGAAGCTGGCAAAAACCCGGCCCAGTGTGTCCAGAGGCCTCTCGCACCATGCGTAGGAGGTAGAGCGTGCACATAGCGCGAAAATGCCCCCACTGCTCTTGCCTTCCATGCGGCGTAAAACCAAAGGGCTGGGCAAACATCCCGAAGATGCAGGCCGGCAGCGCCGCCAGAATGGCGCGCGCTTGTGCTTGCGTAGAGCCAGACGGCGATGACATGCCGCTGAGAGTACGATGCCGATTTGATCTACGCCCATGAGCTGCGACACACGCCTGCGCTTTGCTGCGCGCAAGATTGCGCGCACGGTGTTTTAAGTCTTTCATTCAATCTACGTAGGTCGGATACCTGTCGCGGAATGAGGTCCGCCCCTCCTAGCCGAACCGCTGGTGGCGAAGCGCTAAGGAAAGTGATGCAGATGCACAAGTTCGAAACGTCATCTGATTAAAAGTGATTGGGCGTCACAGAGCTCGCACGCAATTTGGCATTGAGCCCCGGCCCGGTTGACACTTCAAGGTCATTATCCTGTCCACGCTGTTCGCGGCATCTGAATTTTGGGGGTGGGCTGATGGGAGACAGGCCTTTGCGTACCGCAGGTGCAATAGGGGTCATCCTCCGCCGGCGCGCGATTTCCCTTCCTCTATGTTCTTCTCGTGGGTGCATTTGCGGCAGCTGCGGGCGGCCTCGTCGGGACTGACCCTACGGACTGCACAATTTGTTCATCGACGAAAGGCGTGCGCGGCACCCGGTGCTGACTATTTCCGTAACCGACCCTCGTTTCTGACGCAGAGTTGCATCTCACTGGCCATCCCGGTTTGCCTGGGCAGCTCCGACGGCGTTACTGGATAACTCTGCAGCAGAGGGGTTGGGAGGTCGATGTACGTGCGCCTACCGCGCGCTTCGATTTCCCCGCGATGCTGGCCTTGAATGGTTTGGTCTGTGCGATCGTCCTGTGGTTGCAGGTTCGGGAGATCGGCGCCGATGAGTGTTCGCCACGCGCGAGATCACGTATTCCTTGCTTGTTTCGGCTTTGGGGCGGGCGTGGCTGTGTCACCACTGTGGCTAACGGCTGCTGTTCTCATTGGAGCCTACTATGCGGCAATCCGGCCGATATGGATTTTGCTCATTGCCTACACCTAATCATCGCGCTGGTGCGATGCTGCATGTTAGACTAATTCCCGCAGTTTCACTTCGCATTTGTGCTGCTGTCCCCTCATAGCATTAGTTTACACGGGCGATTAAGCTATCTTCACAATGAAAGCGGTTGCCGCCTTCTCGCTGTTCTCACGATGGATTGCAGCTACTCGTTTGTCGGTTATGCCTTTTCAAAAGCTCGGAGTTCCCTGGTATAAGCGATGAGGCGTGGCGTCTCCTACTGCTTTGCGTCATCCGTGTGAAGCCGGAGAAAGTCGAACGCGCATGACCAGATGTCGGCTGGAGTTGGCTCCGGTTGGCACACTTGAGGCCTGGAAGCAGACGACTGGGAAATCGGCCCGCAAAGTTGGTGATCGTCACGACGTCTGGCGCTTATCGCGCGGCTTTCTGGACCTCAATTATTCTTGACGAACTAATATCCCGAAGCGTGCCTGCGGGCCCGCTCGCCGGCTTCGATCGAAACATACGTGTGATGACGGCGCATCGGGCGGGATGGTTGCGGCAGCCTATTTCGCCGCCACCGCTCAGCAGGGGTCGAGCATACGCTCAACGATTACCGGCCAGATGGTTGCCGATATCGAGGCGAAGCCAAACATTCCCCGCTGAATTCTGGACTGCCACCAACTTCAGAGACACGCTTTCGCGGTGACGCAGCAGCTCATTCAGAGAGATTGCCGGGCTCACTGTTGCCCTGGATGGCGAAATCTGACAGAGGCCAAGTGCTGGAAGGAAGCTATGGCGCACGCTCGACGCAACGTTTGCCAGTCTTCTGCCTGGGAGGCGGGCGGCTGGCGGCCATCAGCGATCCTTCAGCCCGATGGTTGTAGAGACGGGTGCACCGCTCCTCATCAGCAATCTTGATCTGCCCAGATGAGTAGGGGCGTACGTGCCTATCCCGGCATTCTTTGAGCTATTCTGGATCGCGTGAAGCTTCCGCCTGCACAGCCGTGCGCTGAGATCGCGACATTTCCATTCGCCTCGCCAATTGTCGACCTGCCCACCACACCCCGCGCCGGAGTGGTTGACGCTGGCTACTTGAGAACTTCGGTATCGCGACTGCGGTCCAATTCCTAAACATGCCGTCGGTCATGAAGTGGATCAAGGAGCGCTTCCGGCGTGGCCATGCGCAAATCAGATCATCGAAGACGGAGCGCCCGTTTCAGAACGCAAGCCGGATTGCAGGGGCCTCATTCCGGTCGAGCAACCCGGAGCGTTCGATTGGCTCACAGGACCACTCGAAGCGCGCCGCATCTTCGCGTAGGTCGCGATGCTTGTCAAGCAAACACGAACTCTCTTGCTCATTGACCTCGTATGGCGAGCTAATTACCCGAACGTAATGGTTATCTAGCCGCAGTCAAGGCGCTTTCCCTCGGTATCTGCAAACGGAGTTTGACGCCTGTTGAGGAGGCCAAAATCGAATGCCAACGCGGCGTCATTCGGGAAGCTGGAGAGCTGGTGGAACGGTGTCCCCGCAGCTCGTTAATGCACGCCCTCCGGTAGGCTCTGCGAACCGTTGTCCCTGCCGCAAATCAGATCCGGACGTACTCGTGGTGGAGACCACCGAGAATCGGCCTCGGAAGAATCCGGCCAACGGCATGAACTACACGTGATACCGGAGCATCCTTGCCTAACGACAGATGTGTTCGCACTTCGTTGTAGTAGTTCATGTACGATAGCAACGCGTGACGAAGGTGCCGTTCTCCGAAGACCACGATATGATCGACGCATTCCCGTCGGATCGAGCCGATCAGCCGTTCGGCATAGGCATTTTGCCATGGCGACCGCGGCGAAGTTGGTCGATCGCGAATACCCATGGCGCGCATGCGCCGGGTGAAAGCCTGACCATAGACCTGATCTCGATCGCGCAGCAGGTATGTTGGTGCCTGGTCCCATCCGCAGGCTTCCGTGAGCTGGCGGGCGATCCACTCGGCAGTCGGGTGTGCCGTCACGCCCATCCATAAGACGCGGCGGCGATCGTGGCGCAGGATCAGCAAGCCATAGAGAAGCTGAAACGAAATTGTTGGCACCACGAACAGATCCATCGCAACAATCCCATCAGCGTGATTGCGGAGAAACGTCCTCCAGCCCTGAGACGGTGGTCGCCTCCTGCGCGCCATATACTTGGTCACACTCGTCTGCCCGACGTCGATGCCGAGCTTGAGGAGTTCGCCATGCATCCGCGGTGCGCCCCAGAGCGGGTTGGCAAGGCTCATCGCACGGATCAAGCGGCGTACTTCCAGCGGCACCGTCGGCCTGCCCCCGCGAGCTCGCGATTTCCAACGCCAATAGGCTCTAAACCCCGCTCGGTGCCAACGGATCACGGTGGCTGGCTGGACGATCGCCAGTGCGTCGCGAGCGGTAGACAACCCCGAAACAGGCCGACGAATATCAACCGATCGATGCTGCCGAAGCGTGGTCTCTTTGGGGCCGTCCGCCGCAGGACGTTGATCTGCTGGCGTAGCGCCAAGTTCTCCGCCACAAGGGCTACCCTCAACCGAAAAAGCCCGATGAACGCCCACCAGATCAATTTGCAAAGGTCCCACATCGGAGGACAGCATCGCCTAGGGCCGCCATTCGCGACAGCGCAGCAAGTTAGACAGCTGCTTAGGGTTCAACTGACATGCACCGGCCGGTGCGGAGCAAATAGCGCGACCCAACTCTGCCATTAATTGAGGGTCGTCGGTCAATGTTCCTGCGAAGCCAGGAAATTTTGGCAGCTTTCGATGATGGTCCCATACTGCTGGGCCACTGATCTTGCGATCGATAGCAGCCAATGCAATTCAGTCTGGATGGTGCGCCCAGAATCGTTTTTGTCGACCCGCAGCAACACAGAAAGCAGATCACCTGGGTATAGGTCTGCCTCTCGCAGAGGCTGGTCAGCCACAAGGCCAAGTGCTTTAGGAACGAGGTATTTAAGACCAATCTGCTGTCCTAAGAGCAACCGGAGATCGCCCGGACTCAGCATGCTCAACGACGTCCGCCGCAATGCTAAGCACCTTGCAACCATTGGAGTAGGCGCGCTTTCTGGCGCACCCCAATCTTGGCCTTCTAGCTCTTCGAGCGTTCGCTGCTCGTCTGCCATTCATAAAGGCCGTCCCTTATCTTCCTCGCCGCAAAGGTAGTGTTATCGCGCGCATTTGTCTGCATCCTGGCACAGGGCTGACGACCAACGCAGGAGCGCGAATATGGTCGGCTTATATGAGCGCCCCGCGTGTCAAGTCCCCCCGCGCCCTTTTTTCTATCTTTCTTTCTTCCTGTCCTTTTTCTTGTTCGACCGCGCCGCAGGCTTTCTCCCGCCCCGACCGCGTATTGTCGCAGGCCGGCGCGCGCAGATGCTGTCAAGGCTGGCCGCTCTTCAGCGGCCACACCCTCCGGGGCTCCGGCCTTTACAGCAATCGAGCACGACGGCAGGCTTGATGAGTCGGGTCGATTACGCTCCTGTCTATTTTACCCCATCTTCGTGTCAGCGCGCGTTATTCCGATGGCGGATGTTTTTTGGCAGGCCTTGCTACGAAGTCCATGGCGCGTGCGACGTTCGCATCAACTTACTACCTGGGTCCAGAATATAGCCTACACTCTCTGCACAAAAACGAACGGACCAGGCGAGGGTTGCGCTTGATTTTGGCGAGATCCTTCTCAACGCGGGCCTTGAGCTGCTCGTTCTGCTTGAGTGGCGTCTTGGTGACGCCACTCTGGCGCAAGTGGTTCCAAACGAACTCGTCGGGGTTCAGGTCCGGAGCGTAGCCAGGCAGGAAGTGCAGTTCGAGCTGGCCCTTGAGCGATTGCACGTAGGCGGCGACGATCTTGGCACGATGGGCAGGATGGCCGTCGAGCACGAGAAACACTGGTCGCCGCCGGCGACGCATGAAGGCTTTGAGCTTGCTGATGAACAGTTCGGCATTGAACTTACCGGTATAGACATCGTACCAGAAGGCGCCACTGGCATTGACCGCTGAAATGGCGTTGACGCGCTGGCGCTGACCACTAGTTGCCACGATCGGTGTCTCACCCTTGGCGCCCCAAGTGCGCTGCAAGGCCGCATCCGACCGCACGCCGGCCTCATCGATGAAGAAAATGTCCGCGCCCCGCCGCTTGGCCCGGGCCTTCAGCTTCGGATAGTCTTTCTCTTTCCACTTGGCGATCGCTACGGGATCGCGCTCGTAAGCGCGCCGCAACGGTTTTTGCGGCGTGATCTCGAGCGTGGCCAGGAGCCGACCTACAGCCGTTACGCTGAGCCTGTGCTTGAATTTCTCCTCCACCAGCTCGGCGACGATCCTACGCGTCCACAAACCGAAGTCGAACCCGTGTTGGCGCGGATCCTTGCCGCAGATCCAACGGCGCACCTGAAACTGTTGGCGCGCGCTCAAGGTCGGTGGCCGCCCCGTCGACGGGCGCGATTGAAGCGCCGTCTCACCGCCCTCCCCGTGCGCTCGTAGCCAAGGGTAGATTGTCGTGCGGCACAATCCATAGCTCTTCATCACCGCGCTTGGTGACTCTCCCTCGCGCACACGCTTCACCGCCATCCGCCGCATGGCTTCCGAAGTCTCGTGGCTCAATGTGCGTCCGTCGATTTTCACGAATCACACATTAGCACATCAATAGCTTGTGTAGGGCAAATTATGGACTAGTTAGTATATCCGGCAGCTCCGTTCCGGCTTGCCAAGGTGCTGTTTGCATGGACGATCGTGCAGGCGGGATGGGACTCTTCTTTCTGACGGCAGATCGGGAGCCGATCTGCGAAGCCGACCAACAGTCACACATCCGACCCGCCAGACACTCTCGATTGAGGGTGTCGGAACTCAGCGCAAAGTCGACGCTATCGTGTGAGCGCCGCCCCTTGGGGAACGAGACCCTGCTCGAGATAACGCCACAGCGCAATAGCCAGCTTGCGCGCCACTGCAACGATCATGATGCGTTTAATGCGCCCACTCTGGTCGGCGGTGCGTTGCACAAACCATCGGGTGATTTCACTCTTGGGTTGATACTTGATCCATAGCCAAGCTATCTGGATCATGGTCGCCCGCACAGGACCGCTGCCCGCGCGCGAGATCCCCTGCGAGCGCTCCACCTGGCCGCTGTCGTAGGGGCTCGTAGCTAAACCCAGAAAGCCCGCGATCTGTCGCCGATTGCTGAACTGACGATAGTAGACCTCGCGTGCCATGACCGCAGAGCCTGTCGGACCGATCCCTTTTAACAGCAATAGCTGAGCGCGTTTCTTCTCGGTTTCCTTGCACGTTGTCGGGCTCTCGTCGCGCTCTTGTTCGATGGCAGCGATCTGCTGCTGCACGAGCTCCAGCCTGTCGATCTCGCGTTTGATCTCCCGAGCAAGCCGCGGCGGTAAGGACCGTCCCTCTCCGGTCACGAGCTTGTCGATCCGGAGCGTCTTGTAGCGCGCCTTCACGTTGATGCCGCGAATGCCTTGAGCAAACAATAGCCCCTTGATGCGGTTGACGTGTGCCGTCCTCTCGGTGATTAGCCGACTGCGCTCGCGGTGCGAGCGGCGCAGGTCTTCTTCATCGACAGTTGGAGTACGGACGACCGACCAAACATGTTGCTCACCCCCACACCAGGCGATCAGCGCGCGCAGCAGTTTCGCGAGGTCGATCCGGTCGGTCTTCGCCCGACGGCTGCGCCGATTGACCTGCATACTCCCCGAGTCAACCACGAGGCATTCGATACCGCGCGCCTTGAGGAAACGTGCCGAGCCAAAAGGCATCGTAGCCCGCCTCGTAGCACACGATGATCGATGGCTTCTTCCCGCTTACCTTCGTCCAACGATCACAGGCCGCGAAGAGCTTCGCCATCAAGCCTTCGCTGTCACCACCTTTGATCGGATAGACGCTCGCCTTCTGACGATCGGGAAACTGGATACCCAACAGCCACGAGTTCTTGCTCAACTCCACGGCGCAGAAGAGCCTATCCGCAGGAGCTGTGGAGTTAGTTGCTCGATCCATTTGCCGGTATCTCCTCTACGTCCAATAACGACTTGGACGAAGGAGATTGTTGGAAAACTACGGCAAGCCTTCGTCCCGGCTCATAGCATCTTTCTGAGGGACAGCTGAAGCTCCGGGACCGGTCCGTGAACAGGCTGTCGACTGCCGAATTTGACCCTAGCGGTCGCAGGGTGCACGCTCCGGTCGCAATGCAGCATTTGCTGAGCTCGGAGCATGAGAGGGTCGAGTGAGGCGACGGGAGTTTCTGTTGCTCTTATCGGTAGTGCGGCGGCATGGCCATACCGCGCACGCGCACAGCAAGACGGCCGGGTGCGCCGCATCGGTTTATTGTCGCCGGCGCTCGACAGCTCGTCGCCCTACGTCGCTGCGCTGCGTGCCGGCCTGCGCGACCTGTGGCTGGATCGAGGGCGACAGCATTCACCTTGACTTCCGCACCGGCGAACGCGACGAGCTGCCGGCGCTGTCCGCCGAAGCTGGTGAGACGCGGGGCCGGATTACTAGTCGCCGACACGGCCACGGCCGCACATGCTGTGCGGGCGGCACCGGATCCCCGTCGTTGCCCTGGTCGGCGATCCCGCGAGGTACGGTCTTGCCCAGAGTCTGGCCCGACCAGGTGGGAACGTCACCGGCATCGCGTCTTTGGCACAAGATCTCGCCGCGAAGCGACTCGAGCTGCTGCGGGCGATCGCGCCATCAGCCGAGATCGTGGTTGTGCTCCTATCGCAGCCCCGACAGTTTCCCCGAGCAGGGAGTTGGCCGCTGCGGCCCGCAGTTTGGGCCTCGCAATGGAAGCTCTGCGCGTCGACAACAGCGAAGCGTTGCGCGCGGCGCTCCAGTCCGCGGCATTGCAGCGGGCGCATGCCGTGTCGGTGTGGCCCGATCCCCTTGTTCTTCCATCACGGCGCCTGATTATCCAGACTCCCCTTTCCTGACCGAGGCAACCTGAATGAAATGCAACGCCTGCGCGCCAGTTGGTTCAACGAAGGCGAGCCTTCCACGGACGGTTTTTCTTCGTCAAACGAGCGCCCGGTGGTAAGGGGCCAAGGATGCGGAAATCCGCGGGATGCTCGGCTTTACCACTTCAGTGCAACTTATTGAATTCACACGATTCGGGAGTAGTCCTGCCGGGCCCACTCCCGTTCCTGTGAGGTGAGGCTGTTCCACGTCGTAAGCGACACGACCAAAGGGGCGAGAAGCCCATAAAGAGGGCCGTACCGGATGAGCCCTTGCGACAAGATGCATGTCTAGAAAAACGGGAGTGCCATTCGCGTCCAAGAACTATGAGAGGCCAGCGCCGGCAGGGCGGGGACCGATGGCAAAGGCTGAGCAGTTTGGCAAAAGCGAATCTGGCGGTCCTCTTCCGTGCTTTCACGGCCTCTTTGCCGTGCCTTTATCAATCGAGGCGACGGATGGGACGGCGAGGCCACCGGTTGCCACGAGCGCATAACCCTGACCGGGGTTGCCGACACTGATATCTGTCCCGTGCACCTTCGCCGTCCACGTGCCGACGGCAGGAGCGCGAACAAGCGCCACCTCTACGTTGTTGAGGGTATCGGGTGCGCCTCCGGGAGCAGACGTGCCAGCCTCAAACACGTTGCCGAGGAAGGTCTGTGCACCGTCCGGTGAGACGAGGGCAAGATCAAGATTGTTGATCAGGGTCTTGGCGGGCGCCCAAAGCGGCCGGCGGTTCGGTCCATACCAATGCAACTTTTAGCGGCCGGGTGCCATCGGCCACGCTGATGACGATGTCCGCGTCTCGCCCGTCGTAAGGCCGCTCGCCGTTGCGCGTATCCCAGATTTGTACACGGTGCACGCCGCCCTCGAAAAACAACACGTTGTCGAGCCTGATCAGGCCCCAGCCTGACAAGTTGTTCGGGTAGCTATGGGCTCCGGTCATGTTGATCGATGCTGCCGACCAGCATCGCCTTGAGCAGCGCACCAGAAGGCGTAAAGGCATCCGAAGCGCGGCGCGCACCCGTGGGATACCAGCCTTCCATGAGTATTGCCGGACCAGGGCAGCTGCGCCGGCGGCATGCGGTGTGGCGAAGCTGGTCGCGCACGCCGCTGAGATGCCAGGTTTGGCATGGCGTGTTGAATTTTGCCGAGTAGACTCCGCACCCTGGCGACGCCAGGTCGGAGGCGTGCGACGACCGTCGGCCGTTGGTCCGGGGTTTCCATCTCCGAAGCTCAGCGAAACTTGACCGAGGGTGGCTCGCGGCAGCCCCGATCGCATTCTTGGACGTTCCGGGCGGCCCTTCTTCCTCGAGTAGTTTCCGGCAGACCCGAGAACAAGATGATCTTCGTTGAACCATGCTGAAGGTATCGACGTCGACCGCTGTCTGATTGTAGAGCGCAGGTTTGCCATGTACCGGGTCGTGGGTGTTGTCGTGCCAGCTGTTGGTGTGGATCGCCGCTCCAGCATCGGCCGCAGCACTGAGTTCCGCCCTCATGGTCGAGTCGCCATTACTTATGTCCACACGTTGTTGCCGACGGCAAGCCGGCTGGCTCCAGGCACTGCCGCGGTGGCGATGCACTCCCGGCGTTTGGAAATCGTCCCCTGCGGCGTTACCGGCTGTGAACGTTGCGTGCCTTGCAGGCTCACTTTTGGAGGTATTGCGCAGTAGCACCACCTTGCGATGCGAGGGGCCTCGGATCGTTGTTGGAGGGGTCTTTGAAGAAGCAATGGTTGAGATCGGGCTTGCCGCCGTCGATTATGCCGATGATCTGCCCTTCTCCATGCAAGCCGACATCCCAGACCGGTGTCTTGTCATTGTGGCCGGACTGCAGCGTGCCGGACGCGGGGATATCGTCATCGATGACCTCGCCAACTTCCTCGATCCATCGAAGGCCATCGACGCGGGCGACGGCGGCAAGCTGATCAGCCGAGGGGAGAACGAACCGCACGCGCGCGACACCGCCCGTGTGTTGGCGGTCATCCAGGATTTTCACGTCGCTCGCCCCCAGCGCAATGATGGCTTCGGCGGCGGCCCGAGGGTCGGCATCTCGAAACAGTACCGCCCGTAGAAGCAGCCCCTTGATCGCTTTGCGTTCAGCGGTGCGGGGCACCAGCGTACCAATCGCTGGTGACAATTTGAAGCTGGGCTGGAAGGGAATGACGGCTCGGATATGCGCGTCCTTGGCGGCTGCCTCGGCGGCGGCGGGATCAAGTTTTTCTATGTAGCTGAGATTCGGCAGATATTCCTTGAGCTGGGCGCTGTACCGTTCGGCGAGATGTCGACGCACCTCTGCGCTGGGCGAGCTGTACAGCTGGACAATGTAGTGGCTTGCCTGAGCTTTGTGCTTGTCGAGCTCGGCTTTCGTCATTGGTGCGCGGGTAGAGACCGCAGGATCGATGGTCTTGGGATCAAACAGCATTCCCGCGATACCGATCTCGTAGTTTTGGGGGTCGGCCGCGTAGACGTGCGTACCACCGGCGATCGCTCCCGCCACCGAGATGAGTAATGCCAGGAGCGAGCGCGAGTGACGCATGAGCCAATCCTCCGAATAGCTGCACCAAGCGACCCAATAGATCGATCGTAAACCGATCGTGCCCGAGAGTCATGATCGCCAAAACCGCTCTTGCAAACACCGAGAAGCTGGCGACCTAATGTCGGCAGTCCGCGGCATGGAGGTCGCACACGGAGCGGGGAAATTGTGTCCATACGATCCTGCAACCGTCCCCTCAAGCGCCGTTCAGCGATCAGCGCTGTGCCGTGCGTTGATCGCGGCATCGGCGTGCTGACCCTTGCCGATATCCTGGAGGGCTGCGCCGAAGGGGCGGTTGAGGAAGCGGAGCAGGCGGGCGTGCTCAGACGCCACCGCGTGGATCTTGAAGGAATCAACAGGCAATGCGGGACGATCGCGATCACCAAGTCACCAGTAGGCATCTGATCTTACGGCAGGTTCGCCCCGGAAGCGGACGAACCGGCGGCGACGCTATTGACCCCACAGGCGACATTGAGAGTTAGGTTCAATCCCACCAGAACCGCCACAGCGGCGAATCAAGAAGATAGGCAGCATGCTGGGCTATGGAAGACACGGTGTCGGAGCAATAGTGAGCATGTACCGCCGCCATGGCGACCGCGTCTTCGCGCGAGGTGACTCGGTGATCGCCAGCCCCCGTAGGGCCAAAAAATTGGAACGGCGGAAGAACCTGTACTGGACGGGGCGATCGAGCTTGCCGGAGCGTACAGTTGGGGCAGCGGGTAGCAAAGCGGCTTCCTCGACTTCCTCCATCTCCCAGTCGCAGCGCGCCGGTTCGCGGAATCAAAGTTCTTGGGCCGAACCTTGGGCGTGCGATCACGCCGCCTCTTGATGATAATAGCGCAGGAGGCCACCCAATCGCTCGCGGCATTGCACGAGGCCCTTGCGGTGAACGTCTGTATCACGAGGGAACAGGAGGACATTGCCCTTTCCCTGATGATTGCGCTCGGCATGATAGTGTTCGACGAATTCGTTCAACGCCCGCCGCAGGGAGCGCTCGCCCAAAAGGATGACCTTGGACAGGCACTCCTCCTTCACCGACCGAACCCAGCGCTCCGCATAGGCATTCAAGTTCGGACTCCGCGCGGGCAGCGCGAGCGGTTCAACCTTACCTGACGCAATGATGGCCCGGAACGACTGGGTGTATTTCGTGTCTCGATCATGCAGGAGATAAGAACAGTCCCGTAGGACGCCGCATCCCTGCATGGTCACGTTCCGGGCGATTTGCTTCATCCACAACTCATCCGGGTGAATGGTGATTCCGGCGATATCCACCCTCCGGCTTTCAAGATGGATGACAAACAGCACGTAGTAGGTCGCCAACCCGCGCAGCGTCAGCACCTCGGCCGTGAAAAAGTCGGTCCCCGCCAACAGCGCCAGGTGGGTGCGAATGAAGGCCTGCCATGTGGTCGTGCGCTTGCGCTCCGGCGCGGGCGACACACCGTGGCGTCGCAGAACATTTCCCACCGTTTGGTCGGAGACCTCAAATCCCAGATTGGCCAACGCCCCCACAATCCGGTCATAGCCCCAGGAGCGGTTCTCTTCGGCCATGAGGACAATCAGTTCCTCAATTGCCCTGTCGACCCGGGGTCGGCCTGGGCTTCGATGCTTTGAGCCATCGAACTTGCGCGCGACGAGCCTTCGGTACCATCCCAGAATGGTATCCGGCAGAGCGGCAGTCGCTACGTCGCCGAGTGCCTTGCGGCCCAGTCGACGACCAATCTCGCCGAGCTTCGCTCGCTCGGCGTCCGAGAGCTTTGGCCGACCCTTCAATTGGCCCCTCAGAATCTGGTTCTCAGCGGCGAGATATTCATTCCGCAGCAGCAGCTCCTGGTCCATGGTCCCGCTGATGTAGGCCAGGATACGTGCCCACTCCATGAGCTCCCCCATTTGCCCGGCGGTTCGCAATGGGCGCCATTGATCGCCGCAAAAACGTAGCGGACAACGCGTGGTGAGACCATGCCGATTGAGATAACTGCCACCCGCGATTGCCATGTTCCCCTGTGCCGATTGCGAGCCAAACGAGCAGATTTTGCGGATCGCAGCGGACAAGATAAAAGTCGCACGTTTGGGCGCGATCGCGCCGATACGCACTGTCGAGGTCGGTCATGAGTGAGCTACGTATCACCGACGTCGCGGTCGACGTGGTGCGCTGGCCGCTCAAGATGAAGCGCCGGCATGGCGTCGGCGACATCGAGGAATCGATTCCCGGCGCCATTGTTGAAGATTAGCACCAATATCGGCGTGGTCGGATGGGGTGAGGTCGCCCCTGGTCGGTCTTCACCGGCACGGCTGAGGCCAATGCCATCGGCGTTCATCACTATCTTCGCCCCCTGTTGATCGGCGCCGACCCTCTCAAGATCTCGACGCTGATGCGCCAGATCGAAAAGGCCATCGTTGGCCATACCGAGGGCAAGGCGGCCGTGGAGATGGCCCTGTTCGATATTATGGGCAAGCACCTTGGCATGCCTGTCGCCCAGCTGCTCGGCGGCTACTATCGCAGCCACGTGCCGCTGAGCGTCTCGATCGCCAATCCCGACTTCGAAGAGGATCTGGCGTTCGCCAAACGGCTGATCGCGCAGGGCGTCAACATCTTCAAGGTCAAGACCGGCTTTTCTTCGCACAGGGAGGATCTGAGGCGACTCGAGCGTCTGCGGGCCGAGCTTGCCCCCGACCGTCGAGCTGCGGGTCGACTACAACCAGGGGCTCGATCCCTGGGATGCGATCCGCCAGATCAGGGACGTGGAAGCGTTCCGGCCAACCTTCATCGAGCAGCCCGTCAAGCGGGACCAGCGCGCGCGCGATGGCGGCAATCACTCGCGCCATCGATACGCCGATCATGGCAGACGAGAGCGTGTTCAGCCCGGCCGAGGCAATCGATATGGTGCGCGGCGAGATTGCCGATCTGGTCAGCATCAAGATCGTGAAGTCCGGAGGCATGGTGCGCGCGCGCGAGATCGCGAGCATCGCCGAAGCTGCCGGCATCACCGCCTACGGGGAACCATGTTCGAGGGCGGCCTTGCCATCGCCGCCGGCTTGCACATGGTGGCGGCGACACTAACATCGCGCTCGGCGCCGAGTTCTACACGTCTACCTGGGTGATGGGTGTCGACATCCTCAAGAGCCCAATCGAGATCGACAACGGCATGACCCGCGTGCCGACCGGCCCGGGACTAGGCGTCGATATCGACGAGAGTAAGGTCAAGCGCATCAGCACCGCTCATTTCGAGTAATGCCACGGCAGAAGGAGCACACGTTCATGGACATCAGTAGACGGGCGGTTGGAACGGCAGCGATCGGCACGATCGTGGCAGCATCGAGTCTGGCGGCAGCACGGCCGTCCAAAGCGCAGGCGTCCACGGACTCCACCTTCGATCGCGTGAAGCAGAGCAAGGTGCTGCGCGTCGCAGCTCTGCCGGGCGAGTCGCCCTATTTCAACAAAAACATCGCAACCGGCGAGTGGAGCGGCATGGCGCGTGGAGATGGCGAAGAACATCGCCAGCAGCTTCGACGCCAAGATCGAATATCTGGAATCGACCTATGGCAATTCGGTGCTCGATCTGCAGAGCGGCAAGATCGATCTCGCTTTCGCTCTCAACCCCACGCCGCAGCGTGCCCTGGTGATCGGCTTCTCCCGGCCCGTGTTCATGCACGGCTTCGGAACCGTCGCCAAGAAGGGCTTCGAGCCCAAGACCTGGAGCGATCTCAACAAGCCGGAGATCAAGGTCGCCGTCGACATCGGCTCGGTGCACGAGCTGGCGGCGCGCAACTTCGCCCCAAGGCCGAGATCATAGGGCTGAAGACGCGCGATGAATGCGTGCTGGCGGTGCAGACGGGACGCGCCGATTGTGTGATTCTCGCAGTGATCCTGGGGCTGACCGCCATCAAGAAGAACCCGGCGCTCGGTAAGTACGTCGTGCTAAAGGATCCGTTCGTGCAGCTGCCGAACTGCATGGGCGTGCGCTACGAGGTCGACAAGCGCTTTCGCGATTTTCTCGACAACTGGGCGGACTACAATCGCGGTGCCGCCCAGATCCGCAAGTGGATGGTCGACGGTCTCGCGCTCAACGGGTGATGCCGGAGGATATCCCGAGCGAAGTTGCATTCTGATCCTGCGCCAGGCGAGACCGATTGCAAGCGCAGCGGCACGCGCCGCCTCGAGGGGCACGTTTGTGACAGGCGTCACCTACCATTGGGACTTCTCGTTTCTGTGGATGTACCGCTGGCTGCTGCTCAAGGGGCTCGGCTTCACAATCCTCTATACGGTTGGCAGCATTGTCTTCGGCCTCCTCATCGGGTTGCTGGTCGGGCTCATGCGGCTTTCCAAGAGCTGGCTCGTCAACGTTCCGCTCATCGCCTACATCGAGGCGTTTCGCTGCACGCCACTGCTGGTCCAGATCATCTGGTTCTACTATGCTTTCCCGGTGCTGGTCGGCATCGACATACCGGCATACGCCCGCCGGGCATGCTGGTCCTGTCGCTCTACACGGGTGCCTTCTACGCAGAGATATTTCGCGGCGGTGTGATCTCGATAGAGCGCGGCCAATGGGACGCCGCCAGGGCTATCGGCATGCGACACATCCAGGTGCTGCGGCGCGGTGATCCTGCCGCAGGCCGTCAAGCGCATGATTCCGCCCTTCATCAACCAGTCGATCATCCAGCTCAAGAACACGTCTCTGGTGTCGACGATTGCCGTCGCCGACCTACTGTACCAGGGACAGCTCATCACCTCGGCTACGTATCGGCCGCTCGAGACCTATACGACGGTCGCGCTCATCTATTTTGCGATCCTCTTTCCTCTGACGCTCGGCGCCCAGGTCGTGGAGCGCCGCCTGCAGAGATCGGACTGAGGCGATGGCCGCTACACAGAATGGCACCATGATCGAGGTCAGCGACCTGTGGAAGGCGTTCGGGCCGCTGCAGGTGCTGAAGGGCATCTCGCTCGAGGTGCCAAAGGGCTCGGCGGTGGCGCTGATCGGCCCGTCCGGCTCGGGCAAGTCGACGCTTCTGCGCTGCATCAATCTGCTGGAGATGCCCGAGCGAGGTCGCGTGCGGGTGGGTGACCAGATGATCGACTGCGCGCGAGGAAAGCTGCCGGCGGACAAAGGAGCTTGCAAGCTTTCGCGCTCGCACCGGCATGGTCTTCCAGCTGTTCAACCTGTTCCCGCACATGACTGCGCTGCAGAACGTCAGCGCCGGACCGCTGTACGTGAAGAGGATGCCGCCAGGGAGGCAAAGGAGCTGGCGATGGCCCTGCTGGCGAAGGTCGATCTCGCGGACAAGGCCGATGCCTACCCGTCACACCTTTCGGGCGGACAGCGCCAGCGGTGGCGATCGCTCGCGCGCTGGCCATGAGCCCGGAGGTGCTGCTGCTTCGATGAGGTGACGTCCGCCCTCGACCCGGAGCTCGTCGGGGAGGTTCTGGACGTGATACGAAGTCTGGCCGATGAAGGTATGACGATGGTTCTTGTCACCCACGAGATGGGATTTGCCCACGAGGTCGCAAAGACGGTCGCCTTCATGAGCGATGGCGCCATTGTCGAGATCAGGGCGCCCCAGACGTGCTGGGGCAGCCGAAGAACCCCAGGACGCAGGCCTTCCTGGCCCGCTTCCACAGCTTCACGCGGACGTTTGCGGGGACAACGTGAAGACAGACGAGGTCAATCCATCCGAGGATCGCCCACGGCGGCGGGTATCGCGATCACATCCAGGCCCGCAGGTTCAGCGGAGTCAGAAGGTATGCCCGACGGGTGGGTGGGCCGAGCAGTGGCGCCACCTGTTTGCAGCTGAGCTGTAAACGCTGTTGAGCGCGCCATTTCCTGCGTTTTTCCTCCGTAAATCGCGATGTCGCGTTAGCTTCGCCACGAACATGCATCGGTGCGAAGGGACTGGCGCATGCCGAAGAACTAACGCCGATTGACGCTATTCTCGCAGCCGATATCGCGGGCTACAGCGCGCTCATGGGTGCCAACGAGAAACGTTCGACCTCAAGGCGCAAGCGGTCATCCTGTGTGATTAAAAAATTGGAACGGCGAAAAGAACTGTGGATTGGTACGACGTCACCAACACAAGCGCGTGGGGTGGTTGAAGTGACGTTGACCGGGAAGCCGCCGGTCCCGGGGACCAGAATGAGCCTCGCACAGCCGTATGTTCGATGCGCTTGCGCTCCGGCGCAATGACTTTCCGGTTTCGTGTCGAATGTCCCCTGATGGCAAGTGCGCGCCCTGTTTTTGGATATCGAGCAGGAACACTCAACCAGGTGCGAGGCTTTCGGCAGCGGCGCTGACGATCTGCCACTCGGCTGAAAACGTCGACGTGAGAAGCTGGGGTTAGATTACCTCACCCGCGGTCGCATAATCGCGGGTAGCCCGCAAATGGGCGCTTGATGATGAGTTCACCAGCGGCCCTCAAGGCCCGATCGCCCACAGCGTGATCTCACTCGCGGGCGCCGCACACTGGCTGGTGCATCCGCCCTTCCCCGCTGCTCCTATCGTCGCGGCCGAGACGGGGCTCGCGCCTGCAGAAGCGATCTCTCCGCGCTTGCCTGAACCCGGTTCCTTTCCAGTCTCGCGCCGGATCGTATTCCGCCTCACGCCGTTTGCTGGGATGGGAAGGAATGGCGTGGCTGGAATTATTTCCGGCGGCAACGGCTTCCTCAAGCCCCGGCCTGAGGCTGGAGCAGATGAGGCGCCGCAGAAGGCTGCCTGGGACTTGCTTGCTGGCTGCCACCAGCGCTCGCCTCACCTGGCGTGAGAGGCGAAAAATGTCGCTGACGCTTCAGGATGTGCTTGCAGCGCGGGGCAGCAGGGGCCCGAGCGCGTTCGTCGGGCGCTGCCTCCTTCGCGTGTTCAGGCACCCGCGCAAAAGCCGGCACATGGGGTTTCGATTTGAAGGCCATCATCTGAGACGCAACGCCATTGCCGTGCGCGACGGGCGCATCATTTGCGAAATGACGCCATCATCGTTCCTCACGCCAATCCCCGACCAGATTGCTAACCGGGAAAGCATGCAAGGTCTCCAAATCACGCTGAAAGCGGAAAGAGGCGCTGGCACGCCGGCTGTGCGACGATCTTTGCCTGGCCTGCAGGGGCGACCGCGCGCCGTCAGGCGGCGACCCGAGCAACGCCATTAACCCGCTACGCAGCAGGCCAGGAGCGGGTATTAAAAGTCGGCATCACCTTTCTGCGCTTCGCGCCGGAACGGCACGATCTCCTGGCAAAATATTAAACATTCACGTTGAGCGTTTTGCCGCGCGTGCTGCGAGCGCCCGGAAGGTTCCGCGTCATATCCGGCGACCGTGAAGCGTCAGAACTGCACTTCAGGTACGGGCTAATATCGTTTGAGAAGGCGTTCCGGCTGCAGGTTGCATCGGCGGTGGCTTTACCGTAATCGAGCTCCAGTTCCGGTCGACCCGGCTGCCCAGCATCTGCATGCGATCTATCGCGAGATCTTGCCAGCGTGCTCGGCCGGGCGGCCTGGACACTGCCGTCCTGCTCGTCACTGCCCAGGCCTTCTCTTTCGCGTTTCCAGGCGTGTGTGCCGCCGAGGATCTTACCCTATTGCCGCAGGAACAAGATCGTGACAGCTTCAACACGCCACTGCGCTGGCGAGGCTCCGGCCGCGGCCGCTGCTGCACCATCGGGCGGTCAGTTTCTTTTTCATGGTGCCCGGACATCTCTCCCGGCCCGGTCGCTAAATCTTTGGGATGGTTTCACGTCACCCATGTGCCAGAAATGGGGGCGTTGCAGCCCCGGCCACCCACCGCTCCGAAAGCTGGCGAATATCCCGCGACCGCGAAACTCCTCTGGCGCCACGCAGTGATAGGTACGGATCGGTCGACCGGTCATGGTCGACTGGTATGGTCAGTGACCGGTTGCAGAAGCCTTCTCGTGTGCGGCGGCGCGCCATGCCGGCCGATCCTGGCGTGAACCCTCGCCGGCGATTACGCATGACCGACGGCGCGCGACGCGTTACGGCCCGCGAAGGCAATGTGTCGCAGAAGGGCCTGCGTGGAATTTGCGGGGATAAAGAAGCTGCGCATCAGTGAGATGGCATTTCGATGTAACGGGCGCCAGCTAACCACCACTGGTTTACCTCGATGCACGGTCCCATCCACGCGTCCATCTTAATCGGCGGGTCGAAGGTTCCAGATCCTCTACACCCTCAATTAAATCAATGTCGTCCGACCCGGGACATAGGTGGCAAAACGTGCCTGAGACCTAGGTGACAACTGGAGGCCCGAGCGGGTTGTCGATGGGTTGCCGGGTTCTCTGCTCCAGGTCGAGTATAGCCCAGATCATAGTCGATGAAGGTGACGGGCCGAGCTCCCTCGAATCGGCCCTCCGCCCGATCCCCCGAGGGCGCTGTCCGTTGCCAGGACGAGTAAAGACGCCGGTTGATTTTCTTTCGGTGAGATGCAGATACGGCCAGCCGCCGGCGGTGACGGAGGACGTCGCGGTCGTGGAAGGGGTATTCGAGCGATCGGGGAGGCCCCGATAGGGGCGCCCTTGAGGGGGTCAGCAAGACCTCGGCGGGGCGGCGTTCATGGCGACCAGCTTCGTGGGGCGCGTTCGGCGCACCAGAAACTCGATGCACGGAAATTCGTCGAAGCGGGCCTGTTTGCTGCGCAGGCTGTCTAGCGGCCCGGCGGCCGGGTCGCTACTCCTTTTTGAGAGTGAGCTGCATGCTGGCGGCCATTCTCTGCCCGAGAGATACTTCGGTTTTATGCGCTCGATGGCAATGCCCGGTCTCAGCCACCAGACGGCGGGGTTTTGATAGATTCTGAAGAGGGCGTTGTACTGGCTGAAGGGGATGCGCGTTATCTGAACGGTATCGGTGTGGCGGAGCCCGCGCTCGAACTGTGTTAACAGCCGCTCGCAGGCGGTGACAGCTGCATTTCCGCTATGAAGGTGGTTCTCGGGGAGCTTCGCACATGAGGAGGAAGCACGAGAGCTTGGTCCTGGTGACCGTGAGGGGATATGGCCAGCGGCCCGTTGCCGAGGCTTGAACTCGCCCTTGCAAATCGGCGCACCACAGATCGTGTTGGGCGCCAGGTGCCTTTGACCAGAGGCGATGCCACGCTGCTGCAGGGCGCTGTTTGCCCATGCCGTTTTACGAGCCCGTGACGATCGAAGCACGGCGCTGGATGGTGCCTTTTCGCCGGCAGGCGTATGTCACCGCGGCAGCCCGGCGCAGGAGGAGCTCCTGATCTGCACGGCGCGCCCCAGTGGGGCTTGTTACGCTTGAGGCTTTGGCGATCGAGCTCTCGACCACGGCTTCCATAGGCGGCCTGGTTGGCGTACGCGTGCGGGCCGGCGCGAGCGGTCTGCTGAGGGCCATCGAGGCCCATGCCGCCTTGCGGCGGTCCAAAGATTTTGTGGCCGGTTTTGCGTGAAATTCCGAACTCCCGGCACACGCGTCGGTCATGGCCTCGCCCGTCCGTCGAGCAGCCGGGCAACGAAGGCGCGCAGGCGATTCTTCCGCGACCGAACACTCCATCGCTCGCCTTCCGCCCCTGCCCCGTCGCGCCGCGTGAGGCAAAGGCGTTACCCGCAAACCGTACGATCTGTCACCCTATGTCTCGGGCCGCTCAAAGGACTTGCAATTGCCCAACCGCCATCGTGAGGCGCTTGCGGAGTTTTGCCGGGTCCGCGATCGCGATCGCGCCCGCGGAGAACCAGCTTAGCGTGCCCCAGCATGCCGCACGCGCGCGCGGCTCACCGCCGCGATGAGGCGCGACAGCGCCGCAGTCCAGATTGCTGCTGTGGGCCGCCGCTGACCCGGAAGACATCCAGCGGGACCCCATCGCGTTCCCCTGACCGCCGAACTCCCCGTGGGCCCGGCATTAAGCCAAACGATAGAGCCGCAGGCGCGGTCGCCCCTGGCTTCGCCGGGACAGTTGCTCCGACGCCAGCTGAACAAGCCCAGTGTCGACCTCGTCACCAACGCATTGATCTTCAAATCGCTGGAACATTGCACGAAGAAAGTCGAAACAGGCAGTGATCCTCATTGAGGCTTTGATCGGCTTTCCGACGGAAAAGATGATGTTCGGTCTCGCTTCCGCCAGGCACGCTGTTTAGCCGGCGGCCGGCGCCATTCACGCAGTTCATTTCGGACTCCCGCGCCGACCAATGTCCAGGTCGACGCATCGAAGGCAGCCCAGAGGCGATCGGCGGCACTCATAAAATCGCGCTGCACCCATGCCTGCACGCATCGGAACCAGAGACCGGAGCGACGTCTCGCCCATGTGCCGCTGGACCAGAGATCGGTGGCTGCCGGTTGTCTGCCGCTGATGCCAGGCACGCGAAGGCTGCTCTGAAGATGCAGATCAACAAGAGCGACCGCAACGATGCTGTGGGCATCGCACGCATCATGCAATGTGGATGGTACAAGGAGGTCCGCGTCAAAGACCTCGACAGCCACGCGATCAAAGCCCTCCTCGTCAGCCGGGCTCTGCTCGTGAAGATCAAACGGGACCTCGAGAACCAGGTTCGCGGACTTCTCAAGAACCTCGGGCCTCGGCCACGCCGGCCATGCCGCATGATCCCCACTAGATGAAATCTGCTCTGAACTCGGCCCGCAACATGCGCCTTTGTTATGGGAGGATGGGTATGGGAATGGGCCGTTTTCGCGCGCTGGCAACAACTGCGGGTGCTTTCGCCCTTCTCCTCCTGTCCAATCTCCCGACCCCTGCAATGGCCGAAACCAACGAGGTGCGCTTCGCGCAGCTCTATAGCCTCACCTATCTGCCGGCCTACGTCGTCTACGAGGAGAAGCTGATCGAGAAGCATGCCACCCGCCTCGGCATCCCGGCACCCAGGGTGACCACCAACAAGTTAAGTTCCGGGCCGGCGGCCAACGACGCGCTGATCTCGGGCAACGTCGACATCGCCATGGGTGGCATCACGGTGCTGCTGACGCTGTGGGACAAGACACAGGGCACCATGAACGTGCGCGGCATCGCGACGATGGTCGACAGCCCGATCTTCCTTATGACCGTCGACCCGCGCATCAAGTCGCTGAAGGACTTTGGCGAGGGCGACCGGATCGCCGTCTCGGCCGTCAAGGTCACCATGCAGGCATTGTTCCTCAATCTCGCCGCTGCCCGCGAGTGGGGGTGGGACGCGCGTTTCAAGCTCGATCCGCTGACCGTCTCCATGTCGCATCCCATGTCGATCCAGGCGCTACGCACGGGCAAGATCGAGGTCAAGAGCTATGCAGCGATCGTCCCCTACAATTACGAGGTGCTCACGGCCAGCAACGCGCGCCAGCTCATGACCTCCTACGAGGTGCTGGGTGGCGCCCACAGCCTGAGCGCGATCTGGGCCTCGAAACCTGGGTCAAGGCGAACCCGAAGACCTACCAGGCGATCTTGGCGGCGTTCGAAGAGGCCACAGAGCGGATCGCGACGGACCTCGAGGCAGCGGCCCGCACCTACTCGAAGTGGGAGGCCTCGACACTCCCGACCGCGGACGTTGCTCGTATCATCGGCACTCCCAGCGAGATCACCTTCACCGTCACTCCCAACCGTACGCTCATGATCGCCGAGACCATGCACAAGATCGGCTTGCTAAAGACCAAGCCCGCAGCCTGGACTGACTATTTCCATGCGGGGCTGCATGGCAAGAACGGATCGTAGATGGCCCCGTTCCGTCGAAGGATGCGGGCGTCGTTGGCCCCACCAACATGAGGAATTTCGATATATGAGCGATGCCGATCCCCAAGTCACGGCGCTCCTCGCTCGCTTCGTTCTCGAAACGAGTATTGAGGCAATCCCCGAGAATGTCCGACGTGAGGGGATTCGGAGCCTCGTCAACATCATTGGCTGCGCGCTCGGTGGCTCGCGCCACGACGCTGTCAACAAGGCCTGGGCCGCACTGCAGCCCTTCGCCGGCGGAGAGCAGGTGACGCTCATCGGCCGCTCCCAGCGCGCCGATGCCCTCACCAGCCGCTTTCATCAACACGCTCTCATGCTCCATCAATTCGTTCGACGATACCCATGCCGAGGCAATCGTGCATCCAAGCGGACCGGTTATGACCGCCGTGCTCGCAGTTGCAGAAATGCAGCCGGTCACGGGGGCCGAGGCGCTGGCGGCCTTCATGCTCGGTATCGAGGCGGTCTGCCGCCTCTCCAAGGCCATCTCGGTTGCACCGGCCTATGGCGATATCGCCTGGTCGCAGACAGGCGTCACATGCGGCGTTGGTGCGGCTTTGGCGGCCAGCTCGCCTGATGCAGCTCGACCTCGGGACGGCACGCATGGCGGCCGGCATAGCGGCGGCCGGCGCGTCCGGCATCCGCGCGCTGCACGGCAGCATGTGCACGGCGGCGCTGCCCGCCTTTGCCGGCCAGTCGGGATTGCGGGCTGCACTGCTGGCGAGGGGCGGCTTTACAGCCACGCAGTCGGTGATTGAGGCGCGCTATGGCGGGCCAGTGCTTTGCACAAACCCCACACCTTGCCTATCTGACCGACGGGCTCGGCAAGCACTGGGAGATCCTCGCCAACACCTACAAAGCCATTTCCATGTGGCATCGTCATCCACCCGTTGATCGAGGCCGCGCTCGAGATCGCCCAGGAGCTGAATACCGGAGACGAAGGCCGTGGCCCGCGTCGAGATCATCGCCAACCCGGCCGCCATGGCGCTCTGCTACCGCCGACACCCAAAGGACGAGATGGAGGGCATGTGAGCCTTTACCACTGGGTGGCAGCGGCTCTGGCGCGGGGCAAGGCCGGCATCCCAGAGGCACCGATCACGCCATCGCCGATCCTGCGATCCGCGCCTTGCGTGACCGCATTGACGTGACCAACGACCCGGCCGTGCCGCACGATGGCGCCGACGTCACGGTTAGGCTCAGCAACGGCGCGAGCGCAGTGCGTAGCGTCCGCGCATGCATTGGTAGCCGGGGCCGCCCCATGACGAATGCCGAACTCGACCGAAAATTCGCCGCGGCAGCGGAAGGCGTGCTGTCAAAATCCAAGATCGATGCCTATCTCGCGTCTATTCGCGGTGTCGAGACCCTTGGCGATGCGCGCGTTCTGGCTGGCGGTGTGCATACAGCATGACGCGGCGCCAGATGTCCTGGGTGCGGGCGAAGCACCAGCTTGCACCTCATGGTGCCGGTGCGCTTCTTCATACATCAATAGCCCCAACAGCGATTGACGGATTGCCCGATCTGCAAGGCGACCGGCCGAGTGCAAAGCCGGCTTCCGTTCCGCAAGAAGATTTGCGGCGAATGCGGCGGCACGGGCAAGCAAGCTGCTCAGGCGCGCAAAGGCGCGCGGCTAGCCACAGAAGCAAAGCAGAATTGCCAAAGGCTTGTCATCCTCTGGCTCAGAGTTTCATTCCGAGTGAGGAGCTAAGCCTTTGATCTTGCAATTTCAGAACGGCGCATGAACAACTCGGAATGGGCACTGATTTTCCAGCTAAAGCCCCAAATTTGTAATCAGGGGGTCACAGGTTCAAATCCTGTAGCCGGCACCAGACTTAGCCTACTCATTCCGAGTTCCGCGGCAGGGGTTCATTCTGAGTCTTGTCCTCTGAACGTTCTTCAAACTCTAGAAAAGCACGCCGGCGCCGACGCACCGATGGCGCGCTGCTTTTCGGTGCGCTTGAGATAGAGGCGAGCCGCGCTCCGGCGTCTTATGACCGGAGAGCGCCATCACGTTCTGCTCGCTCAATTCCGGCGTCGCTAAGCTCGGTCATGCCGCCATGGCCGGCAGCGCGGCGAGCGTCAGATGCGTCCGGCAAGTTTGCGGCACGCGCCGCAGCCGCCCGAACGCGGATGCGGGCGGTGCGCAGCAGGAAGGGCCTCAGGCACCACCACCTTGGCGCCGTGGAGCCGTATCGGCTTCATCAGCACGATCGGGATACGCCGAGCCGCTCAAGGCCGTCCAGATACGTCGCTCAGTTCCGGGAAACAGCGGCCCATCACGATCTGAGAGCGGCAGCGGCACGCATCTCCCGGTCTTGTGGTGCTCGATGCGCACCGTGTTTGGGCGATCCGCTCGGCCGGTAGTCCGGCCCAGGTCAGATAGTCCCGCCAGCACGTTCTCCGGCCGCTGGTGCCATTCGAAGCAGATCAGCGGCACGGCCGCCAGATGCAGCTCGCCGGCCGCGACGAGCGCTTGATGCAGCGGCATAGGCTTCCGCACGTGATGCGGCGCGAGCCGTGCTCTTCCCATGTTCAAGCTCGACGCCACGGAATGGATTGTTGCTAGGCACCAACTTCGGGTAAAGCCGATGCACCACATCCCAGGCACGCGCCATGATGGCTCACTACACTAGGTTAGCTTGGCGCAGGCGCTTCTCCACGCGCGTGCCCTTCTGCAGCGCCTCACAGAGCTTGTCGACACGCCATCGGCGTCGATCAGATTAAGATCGAGCAACCGAGCTCTGCACCGTTGGCGAGCTTGTGTTCTAGCATGCAATGTTCGAACGTGCGCTCGTACTCGTAGCGCGAGCGCTCTGAAATCCTTTTATTCCAGGCTGGCGATCGCTTGTGGCGCTCGACGAGCCACTGAGCGTGCCGAACCCGGGTTGAAGGATTTAGGTCCTTGGTCTCACCGCGCCCCGCACGCCAGGCATCGAGGTGCTGATTGAGTTCATTCGCGCGCGAATGGCGAGCGCGTAGTCTGCGCCGAGTTTCGCGTTTGAGCGTAAAGCCAGCCTTTATGTCGGCAATGCGTGGGTTCCAGTAATGGCAACCGTGCCATCGAGGCCGCTTGAGCGGCTGGCACACAGCGCGGCCAGTTCATGGGCCGCCTCGTCGGTCTTTCGGAGAGCGGGCGGCCGTCGGCTGATTGCTTAATTTGTCGATTGCTTGATCCAGTGCCTCCTTCAGCCATCGTGCACCCCGCGTGATTGAGTTGTATCCGCACAACGTGTTGAGAGCTGTGCAGTGGTTTTGCTAGGCGGCCGTTGTCAGCATGGTGCCTCTCTCACCCCGCGACACCCTTGGCGTATATGTCTCCTTTCGGAGTGCTTCTGCCGTCGCGTCGCAGGTTAGAAGGCAAAATGTGCCAGAAGCGGGCGTATTGTCCATCAACAAACCGGCTCCATCCCCATAGTGAGCCGATCGCTTGGTCCATACGGTCCATGCGGACTGCGACTCCAGGCCGTACCTGACTTGTTCTGGAGGCCGTTTTGTTTGAGTCAGGCTGCGAGTGCTGCAGGTTCCTCCAGGGCTGCGTAGTAGGCGGCTTCTGCCTCGGCCGGCGGTACGTTGCCGATCGGTTCGAGAAGCCTGCGGTTGTTGAACCAGTCGACCCATTCGAGCGTGGCGTACTCGACGGCCTCCAAGGAGCGCCAGGGTCCACGCCGATGGATCACCTCTGCTTTGTAGAGCCCGTTGATCGTCTCGGCGAGAGCGTTGTCGTAGCTGTCGCCGACGCTGCCGACGGACGGTACGAGGCCGGCTTCGGCGAGGCGCTCGCTGTACTCGATCGAGACGTATTGCACGCCCCGGTCGCTATGGTGGACCAGACTGCCGCCGGAGACAGGCTTTCGATCATGGATTGCCTGCTCCAGCGCGTCGAGAACAAAGCCGGCGTGTGCCGAGCGCGACACGCGCCAGCCGACGATCCGACGAGCGTAGGCGTCGATGACGAATGCAACGTAGACGAACCCGGTCCACGTCGCGACGTAGGTGAAGTCGGAGACCCACAGCACGTTCGGCCGTGGAGCCCGGAACTGGCGATTGACGTGATCGAGCGGACAGGGCGTGGCCTTGTCGCTCACCGTGGTCCGCACCCGCCTGCCACGAATCACCCCTTGCAGAGCCATTTTCTTCATCAATCGCGCAACCGTGCAGCGGGCTATCGTGTGCCCTTCGCGTAGCATTTGCCGCCACACTTTGCGAACGCCGTAAACCTGGAAGTTCTCGTCGAAAACCCTTTTGATCTCTGCACACAGGACGATGTCCCGCTTGATGCGCGGCGGTGCCGACTCTGGATCGGCGCGGCGTGCAACGTGGGCGCGGTAGGTCGACGGGGCGATCGTCAATACCTTGCAGATCGGCTCGACCCCGTGCTCGTCTCGGTACGCATCGACGAAGCTGATCATGGCTTCCATCGGCGGTCGAGCTCCGCCTGGGCAAAATACGCGCTCGCCTTGCGCAGGATCTCATTGGCCTGGCGCAGTTCGCGGTTCTCTCGCTCCAGCGCCTTCATCCTGGCTGCCATGTCCGTCGTCAGGCCGGGCTTGCGCCCGCTGTCGACGTTGGCCTTCTTCATCCACTCGTTGAGCGTTTGTGCCGTGCAGCCGATCTTGGCCGCGATCGACACGATCGCTGCCCACTGCGAGGGGTGCTCGGAACGGTGATCCAACACCATCCGGACGGCGCGCTCACGCACCTCCGGCGAGAACTTCCGGGACGTTGTGTGATTCTCCATGGCTCCAATCTCTCAGGATCTGGAGCCTCCGGCAAAACGCGGGGCGGCGTTCAACACGCATCTGCAGCCCAGCATCATTTGGGCCGTTGGTGTTCCTGGCCCAGTTGCGGGGGTATCCGACCGACCGCGGAGGCGCCGTGTGTGAACACGTGGGCGCTACGCCCAGTGCGCCGGGCCGTGGTCTCAGCTGCCGGCCCGCTCGCAGCACTTGCGGTCCTCGTCCTGTTGCTTGCCACAAATTCGCGCTGCGGGGGCGCGGTTGCTGCATCCCCCGCACTTTATGCAGCGCTGGCAGTTTCTGGCACGTTCTTGCAGCTCACCGCCTCGGTCCTCACTTTGCTGCCGATTCCGGGCCATCGACGGATGGGGTATCGCTCGAACGTCACGCCTCCCCAGGGCATGGCGGAATTCGGCGCACGCGTCGGGGGAATTGCACCGGCCCTGCTATTTTTGTCGCTTCTTGCTCGTTCCCGCCATGGAACCCAGATGTTTTGGAACGCCTCGTCTCACAACCTCTGTAAGATGACCGGCCTCGGTGCGGACTTCGCAACTAAGGGCCTATTACTGTTCCACCCTGGCGCTAGCTCTCCCCTCTATGGTATCCCAATCCCTGGCCTTTAAGAGATGGGCAGCCCATAGAGCGCTCCACCTCGGGCTTGCAGGTCCTCGGGTCCGCCTCAACCCCCAAAAGCAGGCGAAGAGCACTGGTTTGTTAAAACTGCTCCCGCCGCACTGCTGCGGGGGATTGGGCGATGCAGTGGACCTGGCGGACTATCTGACAGCGATGGTCCCTAATGTGCGTAGACTGTCGGTTTCGCAGAGACTGCGCCAGGTAAGCAGCAGCGCGTGCGGTTGATTGCGAGCCGCCTTAATATCACCTCGGCGGGCACTCCTTGTAACCAAAGCGCGAGGTCATGTCGCTTCCTGAAATCGTATGAAAAGCTGAGCTGTTCATGTAATTGCCTGCGTTCAAGTAGTTGCGAAGTCTCGCATTGTAGGCCTCCATCATGCGTGCGGTGGAAATCGGTGATGAGCCGGCATGAAATCGAAGTGCAGCGGACCGTTCAATGCAGGCGTTTTTTATCGCGAGAAAAAGCGTGCACGCAGATTGGCATCGCCCGCGGATTCTAAATCGCTCCCCGGATGCGTTATACTGGTGCACCGTTCCACTGTAGTCGCTGAAGACTTCCGCCCGATCCATAACCAAGGTTGGAACCTTCTGCCTTTGCTGCAGAACACAAGAACGCAACTAGCAGCGCACCAGCGATCCCTCCGGCCGTTCGGCGACCCCGATTCATCTGGCCACCACGATACGTTTGCAATGAAACGGGCCCATCCTGCGGCGATGGGGCTTCCACAGAGCTGGCGATCATGCCCATGACAAACACTCCGAACTAGGCAACGTTTGACTATAAGCTTTCGGCGCCTGCTAGAGGAGTCCAAGCAATTCGGTACCGAAGTGGAGATCACGCGCAGCCATCCCGACGCAAGTTTCACACGACACCGGACTAAGCCGCGGCGGTTGACGACAGCCACCACCCCCCTCGCCAGCGAGCCAGGCATGTCTCATCTGGTTCTGTCCGGCGCGCGTCCCAGGGATCGCACGTCGGTCGCAGTGGAACGATGCTATTGCTGCACTGAGGCGCTCCTCCGCAGTTCGTTGCTATCGCCGATCGATGAGCCGAGCGCTCCGATTTGACCCTTTTAGATTTTACTCCCACTGGGAGGAATTATCGCGGACAGCGCTTCGTGCGCTCGGCGACTTGCATTGCATTGACGAGCTGCCGATCGCGGTCCGACAAGAGTACATCCGGAATGCTGTCATAGCTGCACCCAGCATTTCCGAACGGTCGCACTCCTCGTGGGCTACTCGCTCGGACGGCGAGGACCGAACCATAGACATTGACACTCCCCAAGTTTGGGGAGTGGCACCGCTGCGACAGCAGATTTCGTTCGTTAGCTGAAAATCCTCAAAGATGGCGACTTCGCAGCCTGCCCACATGCCACGCTGGGTGGGCTGCTTCTGCGTGACGCATCCGCAGTGCTGCGGCCATTGGGGGTCGGTCGGTTCCGGTGCGCTACACACACCGCTGCGCTGGGACCGATCACCTCTATCCTCTCGGGGTCGCGGGTTGACCACCTGCCCGACTAGCAATGGGTAAGACCTATTGCGCCATGAAACTCGGCCGGCTCGATGTCACCAAGGCGCAGAGGCGGATTGGGCTCTCGACCGCATGCGTGCAGCAGGTCGCAGACATGGCGCTTGAGCGCATCGAGGCCAGGTTGGCGGAGTTGGCCAACGTCAACACACAAGGGCGATCACCACTCTCACGCTCGGTGAGTACGGCGACGAAGACGGAGAGCAACCGGCGCGACTTACGAACTAACGCAGACGTGCCGCGCAACGACGAAAACGCGCGCAAAGCCTTGAGTAAGCAGCGACTACGGCGCTGTCGATGGAACAGAGGACGAGGGCCAAGGGCAACAATGGAGCGATCCCTTGGCGCCGCCAATTCTCTTCATAGAATGTCCACAGGCAACTCGGAAGCGATCGTACCCTTTCCAGGATGATCACGCGCTGGTCCACCAACAACTGCAGCGCCACCTCGAGCTGCCCTAGCCGCGTAATAGCCCTGCCCGTGCTTTGTTCCTCATGCTCCAGTTGGGAGATGTGCACTTTCAGGGTCGCGATGCGTTGCCGCGCTTCGGCAATTAGCCGATTGGTCCTTGCAAGGCGACTGTACCAAGTCCTACGCAGCATCGCCGAGTTTAACTTCCCCACACGCCGCCCGCAGGTTTGGCTGCTCAGCGGGTCTTTGAGTTTCTGACAGCGACCTCTCCCAAACTGCTAGGGACTATTCCCAACCTAACCACATGCATGGTGATCGTTCCCATTGGCAGCGTCGCTGGCCTGGGCTGCAGCCGCATGTAGCGGGCAACGGCCTCAGCCTCCGGTTTCTTCCGGGTGACGCCACACAACCACGTCAACCGGGACGCCGGCAGCGACCAGCGCGTCAACACGTTCGCGAAGTCTCGCGATGGTTACTTTGGCGGTCATTGGGTCCCTTCCTCTAGAGCCTGGCACGTCCGCTTCGGCTTTGCCTGCGCAACTGTAATATTGGTTAACGACGATTTTCGAGCCCTTTGGTCAGCCGCACTGACGCCGGACGGGACCTCCTGTCCCAGCCCGAGGAGCACGAGATACTTGCTCGCAACGTTGCCAGCGTTATCAGCCCGCCGGCTGTGCAAAGCGGAGGGATCGAGATCCTCAGCGCCGAGAATACGTATCGGGACCCTTTGGACGGGTTCTGAGGATCGGCGCTCTGACGGCACGGCCCTCGGAGAGCTTGAGCGCATCTTGTCGCACTCTAAGCACTGGCCAGATGGGGAAGCTAATTGCCGAGAAGTAATTTGCGTAGCTCGGAGCGAGGCTCGTAGAAGGCGCCTGGGAGCGTCGTGCGGCTCTGTGTTTGGCCAGATTTGATCCCGCACCGCACTGGTCGATCCCTGTCCTGCACGGCGCTCCTAAACTGAACCGTCACACCAGCGGCGCCGCAGTTTTGACACGATCTGATGCTCCAGTGGGGCATCGGTCCTTACATAGGCGTTACAGAGGGGGATTGGTCATGCATCGCACGCTAGCCCTGGCCGGCGCGCTTATTAGCGTTTTTGCCGCCACCAGCGCGGCTAGAGGCCCAGCCCCGCGTGGAGGTCGGCATCCTCAGCTGCGCGGCGGGTTCCACGACCGGCACCATTTTCGCGTCCAGCAAATCCCTCTACTGCCAGTTCCAGGGACCGGGACACCTTGAGTTATATCGCGGCCGGATTGACCGCTTCGGTCTCGATCTTGGCAGCACCGGCAAAACGGCCATTGCGTGGGCCGTGCTGGCCCCCACCGCCAACCCACCGCCGCGTTCGCTTGCTGGCACGTACGGCGGCATCGGCGCGGAGGCGACGGTGGGTTATGGCATTGGTGCCAACGCTCCTGATCGGCGGCTCGCGCCGTGGCTTTATCCTGCAGCCCTTGAGTGTGCAAGCCCAGACCGGCCTCAATATCGCGGCGGGCGTCCGGTCGCTGGTGCTCAGCGCAGACTGAAGCCGCTTGCAGAGGAAGGCTCTGCGCAGCGCCAAAGGTGTGCTGGGCGCTGATCCTTCCCGGGCGCGGGGTCTGGGTCAACGCGATGTGTTCGATCTCTCGTTGTTCAAGCTCCGGAGGAGAACGCGGGTAATACGCTTCGCGTGGAGACTGCGCATAGCGCTGCGTTGTCGCCTCCGAGCGGCTAAACGCCGTCAACCCTCGTCATCGAAGAAACACTCCTGGATCGAGCTTGAGGCCGCTCGACGCTGTCAGGGCCGCGCGTGCAGATAGCCCGCTCGTGGTGGCGATGTTGCCGTGACCAAGCGTCGACTGCACCTCGGGCAGCGAGGCGCCGCGGTCGATGGCGTGCGAGCCGTGCGCGTGACGCAGCCAGTGCGGCGATACAGCCTCGTTGATGCCGGCCTTGCTGGCCGCTCGCTTGACCATGCCGTTGACGGCCGCTCGGTCAGGTGGCCGCCCTTGCGGCTGGCGAAGACAGGATCGTTGGCGCCGGCGTCGCCATGCGAGGATCAGGAGCGACCGACTGACTACGTCGGGCAGGAGCACCTGGCGCAGCCTTGCCGCCCTGCCCAGGATCGACAGCTGGACGCGATTGTCGCGGGGCAGCACGTCGGCCCAGGTCAGGGCGACCGGTTTCGGAGACGCGCAAGCCCCGGCGTAGATCACCTCCAGCAGCACGCGGTCTCGCTTGGATGGGGCGGCCCGGATCAGGAGGCCGACCTCGACCTCCGACATGATGCGCTTGGCCAGGTCGTGCGCCGCGGCTGCCCGCGTCCGAGCGACCTTGATCGTGGCGCCGGCATTGAAAGGGCGTGTAGCCCAGCGCGTGGGCGTAACCGAGCAATGACTTAATGCGGAGCACGTATTGGCGGGCGGAGGCCTCCGACAGGCCGGCGCTGATGCCGGCGAGGCCGTCACGCACGTCCTCGACGGTAGCGGCGCGCAGACCGCCCTCGGGAAGCTCGGCCAGGAAGCGCCTGGCGGTCACCGCAAATTGCGCTGGCTGTGGGTCGAGTTGAGGGAGCGCATCCACGACTTCAACAGCGGCTCGTCGATCTCGGCGCGTGTCGCCCTGACCAGCGTGATGGGCATCATGCAAATGCATCCGCAAGTATGAATTAGCGCTTAACATGGGGGTATGAACGGGGCCGCCGCGCGAGTGCTTACCCGCACCCAAGCCCAGCAGCGGCCGGCCACGCCCTTTGGGCTTCCAGTCCAGAGGCGTGGCCTTTGAGCAGATCTAACCGAAAACGGGGAGACCGCTGGTGAGGGTTCTCTGTATGGATTATTTCGGCGCGCAGGAGCGACTGATCCAACCCCGAAGGCGCCCGCCGGCCACGCCTTTGGGCCACCATGGGCGTGGTCTCAGCCCGCTTTTACATCACTGTTTGCGCCAGGGGCGCGCAAAGCGAGGAGGCCCGCAAGCAGTCTCGCGGGCCTCCTGGGCATCGGATCAGCGCGTTAGTTGTGATCGCGGTCGACCTGCTCAAAGAAGGTCTTGGCGTCGAGTGCGTTTGCCGTGCCGGCGACGCTGGCGATGACCGAAAGCGCAACCAGGGCGGACAGGATGGTCTTCATGGCATCTCTCCTCTGATCTCGATACCCGCTGCAGTGCGGGTGTGAGTGTGTTGTTCCATAGTTCGGGTCGGGCCGCTGTTACGCAGGGAACAACTCTCACTACCTTCCGCGCACAACAAACCAGCGCCGTTGACAGCTTTTAGGGATTAAGCGGACCCAGTGGTGAACCGGGTCAAACCGGGTCAAAGAGACCGAGGTTGACCCGGAACCGATCTTTCAGAAGTGGCTGCCACGGCTTGTCGACACCTCGGCAGATGCCTCCGGAGAAATGCAAATGATCGCGGCATTGAAATCCTTGTGGAAGGCTGCCCGATCAAAGCCCGGAGCGTCGACGCAAATCCTGGGAAAATCCTTTACTTCCGCGGGGCGAGCACGGCGGCAGGAACGAGAGTGGATCGCATTTGAGACCAGATGAAAATCGGGGCTCGAGGGCAGTCGAGACCGAATGCCAAGGCCGCAGCACCCTGACACATAGTTGGGAGCAAGCTTCGGGTCCGAGCTCCAGAGCTGGAGCGGCACTCTGATCGTCTTTCAGTCTATCAACTGAAAGAAGAACGCTAGGGCCCGGATCGACGATAATGGCGGCCTTGATGCGTATATCATGCACAGGTACCTCAAGCGGCGTCTCGCCGCTTCGTAGATCCTCGCACGCTCGGAAAGTCCGACCCTACGCAACCGGGGAGGTCCTTTCTGAAATCGGGTTTTCCGCCTACGACGACCAGGCCGTGTATATCCGCCCATAGAAAAGCCAAATACCCCGATGCGGTTGCGGTCAATTCTCCAGGCATGCTCCCAATTGCCCAGCATGAAATCGACCAGCCGCTTGATATCCGCCGGCCGCTCGATCAAGACTGAGAGATGATCGACGCGGCTCTGATCTTGCATATTGTCGCCGGGGTGATCCGATCGTCGCGACGATGAAGCCAGCACCGGCAAGAGCTGCCGCGGTTGCGTGGTGGCCGCCGAACCAGCCACCGCGACCGTGCGAGATCACGACGAGTGGCAGTTTGTCGCCCACAAGGGGACAGTCCTTTGTCCCCTGGATGACCCAGTTTCTGACGGTTGCCTCCTCCTGGGGCGCGCTGCATGGATACCACGATCGCCCCCGATCAGCGGTCTGCCTTTGGTGTCGGCTGGCACGTCGAAGAACTGAACGCCAGCCGATTGGGCAGGGATGGCAGCGCACCACAGTGCGATGCTGAGCAAGCACCCCCGATAGCCGCATAAGTGCCCCCGAGCGTAGACATGCGCCCTTTCAGGGGCAGACGGTTGTTGTTGTGGACGGTGGCTAAGGTAAGCGCGCCGCCCCTCGCGGACCCAGCGCTTCGTGCGTAGATTGCGATGCAACAGCGCATGACGCTGGGCTATCCTGCTTTTCTCTACGCACGCACCAACCATGAACGGGTGAGCTACGACGCCGCCGCATGCCGAAGCCCCGAAACGGTCAATGCCATGTCCCCTAAGAAATCGCCCAGCTGCGCGACCTCGAAGAAAAACTGCTCAAACCTGAAGTTCGTAGATCAGCCGATGATGTTGCCCGCTTGCTTGCGGACGAATTCATCGAGTTCGGTAGTTCAGGGTGCATTTTCAGCAAGAGCCAGATCATCAGCTCTCTGCAGCAGGAGGTACCCGAAGCGGCTGTCCGCATATCGATTGAGGATTTTGTGACGAGACGCCTTGCCCCGCATGTCGTGCTCGTGACCTACCGAACAGTTCGCTCCGACACGGCAGTGCAGCGTTTACGCAGCTCGATCTGGAAATTCGAAGGCGGACGATGGCAGATGGTGTTTCATCAGGGAACCCCTTCGAGCTCCGAGAATGGATGAGCAGTTGCGCTTCTTGAGCTATTGCGAAGGCACGCCCCCGCACCTTGCGCACACGCTCAGGTCTGGAATTGGCAGTGCGCCCCGAAGGTGCAAATCATCAGTCGAGGAGGGTTCCACCTGGATGAATTGTCTTGTTGATCCAAATTCGGATGAAATTCGAGACGCCTTGCGATGCTGGCAAGCCGACGTCAGAGCAATCGGCGCCGTTGCGCGACGCGGCCATCTTGCTCTCCTTTCCCGGGATCGGCCCGCTCAACCTCGCCACGTTGCTTACCGAGGCAACTGACGGTGTGCGCGACAGGAGATTATCAGGCCTTACGCTGCCAGGGCGGCGTCGCACCGGTGACGAAGCAATCGGGCAAGAGCCGCTACGTGGTCCAGCGCTGGGCCTGCAATAAGCGTCTCGCTCATGCATTGCTGCACTGGGCCCGCGTCGCGGTACAGCATGATCCGGCAAGCCGCGCCAAGTATCGGGCCTTGCGCGCTCGTGGGAAATCCTGGGGTCGCGCGCTGCGCGGTGTTGCCGATCGTCTGCTTTACGTGGCGTGCGCCGCGCTTAGATCGGGCACCCTCTACAATTCCGAGTTCGCCGGCAAAAATCTACTTGCTAACCGGTAGGAAGTCCGAAACCCATCACAATAGCTGACATGAGGCTGCTACGAATAGATCAACCTTCATCGCCGCAAAGTTCATGCGAGGGTGCAAACAGCGACTACATTCGGAGATGCAGGCTAATCAGTTCAATGTCCCCAACAGCCGTTCGGCAGCATTAAGATCTGCCGTATCCGAGCCCTCGGCAAACTGCTCGAACACCGGCTGCAGAAGCGCTGCGCGCTTTCGCGCCGCCCCGACCGGCCAACAAAGCGGCCAAGTCTTTCCCGGTGCGCAACTCCCATGCCCGCGCGCCCTGACTGCGGCTCAATTCAAGCGACCGTATGAAGTGCGCTTCCGCGTCGTCACCACGGGGCTGCGGCATTGAGAGCAGAATGCCGCCCTTCACACGCAGTAACTCTGGCATGTAAGAGAGGGCTTGGTATGCCTGGTCCAGTCCGATCCTCTCGTCGATCAGTGCGATGCCTTGCGCGAGCCGACCGGTCGCCGCAAGTCCTTCAACGAGTGAGATACTGAACGACGTGGCCGGCAGCTTGCAACGGGCGGCGTTGAGCTCCTTCAGGCGGCTCTGCAGGTTTTCAACCCCGGCCTACTGCATCACGCGCCGGCGGATGGCCAGCTCCCCTCTAAAACCTCGTCCCACTGCAAGAAAGGGCGTCAGTGAGTGGGATTCGGCATGAGAGATCAGCCAATCTGTGTGCTCTTCGGCGCTCTGGAGATCTCCACGCCAAAGGGAACACGGTAACAGCGCAGTTCAAAGCGATGGATAGCGTTAGCGGGCGACCCATGCGTGCGGCGTCATGGACGGTTTGGCGGGCCAATTCCACGGCCTGGGCCGGATGACCTTGCAGCCACAGGTTCCTTGCCAGGGTGCCACTTGCCCAATTGTGGTGATCGAAGCCGAGATGGATCGTGCTGGTCCGCTGCGGAGCTGGTCCATGCCCCCGGGCCGCCTCAAGCTCCAAATGCGCGCCGCTAAAGTCACCCATGTGATGAAGCGAAACCCCCAACATGCAATGCGCTGACGCGATGGCGGCGGGATCCTCGACGGCGGAGCTGCGCTTTGCGTAGAGAGAGCGGTTCTGAAATCTCCGATGCGGTGGTGGAACATGTGCAGCAGGCCAAGCAATTGCAGCTGGTCGGGGGCGTCGCCACGTTGTTCGGCGATGGCAAGGCCTCTGCTGATGGCTTCACGCGCAGCCTCGCTTTCCCCGCGGGTGAAGATCAACGATAGTCCCAGCGCGGCCCGAAGATGCACATCCTCCGGACCCACCGCGAGCCGTATCGTCGAGAGTGAGAGATCGCCTGCTCCGACCAGCGATGACATTCAGTAAACAGAAACATCGCCAAAAGACCGGCGCGGCAGCGGCGCAGCAAGTCCAATGCCGATTTCGGCATTGCCATTGACGCCGAAGCACCATTCCAAAGCCGCGCGGACATTGTTGAGCCCGGCAAAGTGCGGCGCGCGTTCCGCCCCGGTCGACAAGGTAGACCATTCGATCCGGGCCTGTAGATACGACGCTCGCAATCTCTTCCCGCCACGCCGTCGCATCGGTCCCGGCCGGATCGCGTGGTTGGCGTCAGAGGTACTATCCTGGATGCAGAGTCGGCCTCGGCCCGGCGCGCGTTCGTAAGCTTCCAACATATATGATACCGAACTCCGGCTAATTGATTCATGCCCGTGGGGGATTTCAGCTCGCCTGTCGATGGTCGAGAGGAATTCCTGCATCGCAGAGATCATCCAGGGCGTGCCATGGCACGCAATATCGAGATTGCCTGCCACGGCGCGAGCTAGGCATTTTCCGAGTCTGTTGGGAATAGTGATCCCATGCGCTCTTAGTGTGGGTGCCATGAGGTATGTGCAGCATGCTTGTGCCCATAATCTTCGATGGCCCACTTGCCCCGGACACTTAGGTCACGGCGGCTTTGCAAAGGTCATCCGTCATGTTGCGATCTCTATCATTCACGACAGTTGCGCTGGCCCTCGGTGTTCTCACCATGCCCAGCTTCCGCGGCGCCAGGGTCCAATTTGAAAGGTGAAGCTGGAACAGGGGCTTCTGTGACAGAACAAGCCGGCTATCGTCGCTGCTGGTGGCGAAATGGTCAGCGCCGTTGCCGGTGGGTCGACGACGGTTACAGTTATGGACCGAGCATCAACCTGAGGGATCGGCAGTGAGCGCCACGGCCAACGTCATCATCATCGCGGCAATCATTACTAAGGTTGGTCCCTCACAACCCGCGATGTCCGGCATCAGGCCACCCTCGGCCTGCTGCCGCGTTCGCGTCGTAACCGCGATTACGTCTTGCAGTGCTCATGAGCTTGTCGGTCAGGCAGCGGCCATCCGGGGGTCACGCGCACGGTTTTTGTGGATGCGTACCCAGTTCCTCCATATCAATCGGCGCCGTATCGCTGAGCTCGTCATGTTAGAGGATTGGCTAGCCTCTCTGAGCGCGCGTCGCGTCTCGAGATAGCGGTTCATGTACCAGAACACTGCGAGATCAAAGAAATTCACACAAGCAAAGACTTCTTTGCTGATATGTGAGTGGCACGCGCATTGGCAGACCAATTTCTAGAGACATCCCTCGCGGACCTGTTTGACGAACCGCCACGACAATCTTGCCATGGGTGGTGGCAGTCCGCCCGCAGCCGCTCCACGAGCGTGATGCACGTAGCGGCAGCTCTGCCCCCAAAAAGGGCACCCAGATCGGTGCCCTGTAGCGCCGCAGTTGGGGGAAGGGGCGGCGCAATTTTGCTGAGCTTACGAGCGGAACGCGGCACCAGGTCGAGGGCGGCCTGATGCCGCTATCATAGGTCGGCCGCCGTGACGGGGGTCAGGCTAGCGCCTCCCCAGGGACCGACCGGGAGGGAATTCCGGAAGGTCGCGGCTATAGAAGCGCGCGCACGTTTGGCCGTAGGCCAGACTCGGAAAGTACCTAAGCAGCACTATTTCTCCAGCCGTCGGCGACCTTCCTGCCGAGTATGCTGAGGGATCCAGCACCTTTGTCAGCAATCAAACTATCGATACGATAACTCATGATCACAAATAAAAGCCCGCCTGCCTCGCCGAAAGATGGAGACCTATTTATTCCGCCGAACGAACGCAAGACGCTCCCGATGCTCAAGCGCGGCGAGTGTCGGTGGCCCTACGGAGATCCCAGGAAGAAAAACTTTTACTACTGCGGTAAGTCGAAACCGGACGACCACCCCTATTGTCGATTTCATATGCGTCGAGCATTCCAGCCCACACGGCCCCGCGAGCACCGACCGTACAATCCGCGCCAGGCTGCCCAGCTTGTTCGTACCGATTGGGGCGAAGGCTCATAGGAATGTCGAAAGGACGTGGCTCGTCTCAGCCAACGGCACCTTTGAACTGCCACGGCAGGGCAAGAGTTCAATCAGGCCGCCAGCAATTGCTCTCGAGTCCCCAGGTTCCAATCGTCCACCGGGAATCGCTCAATCAGTGAAGCCAACCTGTGCGTGGCAGTATCCTTCGGCAGCTCAGACAGTACAGCCGCTTCCTCCCAAGGGTCACCGATGGGATCTGAAACGCGAGTTTCCTGATGAAAATCGCTGCGCACACAGCCGCAGCAGCTAATCCATAAAGTTCGGCTCCAAGCATTGCCGCCCATTGGTCCGACCAGACTTCGACATTGTACAAGACATCCGACAGCGCCCCTTATCACATGCTGTGTGCGTACTTTCCGAAGCTTGGCACCCACCTCTCTCTCGTGCGCAGATGCTCGGGAGGTTATGAGATCTTGTGCTTAGTCGACCAATCTCTGACTGATAATTGCATTGGCCATCGCGCCGTTAATGGGAAACTCTGCACACGAACTTTGTCTTTCCTCTCTGCAGCAGCAGCCGCTGCCCTCTCGTTATCGTTAAGGGTCGTCTCATGAAATACCCAGCTTTGCGGGCTGCCACAGCAGTCGCCCTGTACCTGGGGGCCACGGCAGCCTACGCCCAACAGAAGACCGACGATGATAAAGGTAGCTCTGCCCCGCAGCGTCAGCACAGCGATCAGAGTGTGCCGAAAGGTCAGGTACAACCACAGCAGGAGAGGGTCGAGCCCAAGGACAAGACCGGCAAAGGCACGGCACGCACAGAACCCAAGGACAAGGCCCCGAAGGATTCAGCTCAAACCGACCCCAAAGGTAAGGTCACAAAGGAAACAGGGCAAAGCCCATCCAAAGAACAGGCTCGAGAGGGTACCGCCCAGACGGAGCCCAAAGGGGAAAACTCCGAATGCAACCACGCAGGGCCAGCGCAAAGACAAGAGCGCTGGGATGCAGGTGAAGGGTCGCGCAAGGATACGTCCACTGCTCCAAAGTCATCGGAGAGCACAAAGGGCACGATAGCCAGGGATAGCACGATCGGGGCCCCAGCCTCGAACCAGAACAAGAGTGCCGCCAGCAGCAAGAGGCTTCAGATCTCCGAGCAGCAGCGCACGACTATCCACAAGACAATCCTAGAGGATCGCAGTGTCAATCGCGTCACAAGGGTAAACACCACAATCAATGTGGGTACTCGCATACCTCGTAACATTCGCCTCGCAATGCTACCGGCATCCGTGATCTCAATTGTGCCGGAATATCGCAGTTACCGCTATTTTGTCGTCGATGATCAAATCTGCATCGTTGAGCCGAGCAGCTACGAGATCGTTGAGCTCATCACGCTGTCCGAGAACACGGCGGCGCGCATTGATCACCCTGACACGGGACGATTGGTGCTCACGGACGAAGAAGAGCGATCACTTCTCCGAGGAGATCGACATGGCAGGTGACAGTACGTTGGGGCTGGGCGCACTGGCAGAAGGATCCGAGGTCCCACGCGACATCAAAATCCGGGTGTTCCCTGAAACGATCGTGCAGAAGATCCCAAAACTGAAGGACTACAAGTTCTTCACGGCCGAGAAAGCGGATTGCCATCGTCGATCCGCGCGGCTCGAAGGTAGAGACTGTAATCGAGGGACGTCGCTGAGTTTAGTCCCAGGTCACACCGAGCGCAGGGCAGCAACGCCCTGCGCTCGTTCTGTGGAAACAAACCGGAACGGATGGGCACATGCAATTATTCAGCGGGCACAAAACACAGAAAGGCATCCTATCGGCGGCGGCTTTCGCGGCACAGACAGTCACGCCGCGGACAACGCCGGTGCGGCGATGCCTTTAGATTATCGCAGATGGTTCGGCGTGTCGGATTGCTGCTTGCGTACTTGGTCGTGCCTTTGGGTTGTCTAAGCCCCAAGCGAGGCATCGGCTGGAGAGCGCGAGAAATCGGGCTGGCGTCATATTACTCCCGGGGCCAGAGAACTGCATCAGGTGAGGCGTTCGACAAAAAGGCGTTTACTGGTGCCCATCGGACCGTACGCTTCGGCACCAATGTGCGTGTGACGGTCCTCAAGACGGGCAAGCAAGTGATCGTGCGGATAAATGACCGCGGGCCGTTTGCAAGCGGCCGCGTCATCGACGTTTCGCGACCCGCAGCCGAAATGCTGGGCATGGTCGGCGCCGGCGTGGCCCGCGTCAGAGTTGAAATTGTGCAGTGACGGGCTCGAGGCTATGTACCAACACAAGCAAGCCAAGCGCTCCAATAGGGCTGCGCGATGGTTGCGAGTTGATTGGACACAGAGCGGATCAGCTGTGGAGGTCGAGCGGTGAGTCTTAGGTCGAGATTGTCGACGACAAGTCGCATTTTCGGACAGGATCAGAACGCCCAGCGCCAACGTGAAGGCCGACGAACACGCTAAGACGTAGCACTATTGAGAAGGGCCGCTAGTGATGAACGCACGCGCACGGCGTGGCGACATGATTTGGAAAATACCCATTTCGGTTGCGTGCATTAGATGGCCGTCGCCTTCAGCGGCACAAAGGGCCGTGCACAACGTAAGTAGTTTCCGAGGCTGCTTCAGCCGGCCGCTATCCTCTAAGGTCAACCAAGCAAGAATCTAACGGAGACTTACGGATGAAACTGCAAATCCTCACACTGGCGGGGGCTTTGGCGCTGGCGGCAGCTCCGCCTTTCGGTCAAATGTCAGCCCAGACGGCCGGCTCGTCCGGTGCGACCGTGCCATTCGTCACCCAACAGCCAGCCGATGAGTGGCTCGCCAGGGTGTTTATCGGCCAGGCCGTTTACAACGCAGCTGGTGAGACCATTGGGGATATCAATGATCTCGTTTTCAACCGCAAAGGTCAGATCAGCACCGTCGTCATCGGTGTTGGCGGGGTCTTGAGCATTGGCGAGAAGGGTGTCGGTGTCCCCTTTAGTGCGCTGACATTCAATGTCGGTAAGAACGGTGAGCGCGTCATTGTCGTCGCGCTCAGCAAGGAAGGACCTTGTGAAGGCGCCGGAGTTCAAGGCCACCGAAAAATCAACCTTCGACAAGGTCAAGGATAATGCGAGCGATCTGGGTCACAAGGCCTTGGACAAAGCGGTTGAGCTGAAGGACCAGGCCGCCAAGAAAATCGACGATATGAAGAAGGGTGAGCCGACAAAGCAGTAACTGTTGAGGCGCGAGCTCACTGTTGGGTTCGCGCCTGACTCCTTGATGAGATAGTGGCGTTTTCCATGTTCCGCGGTTGCTCCTCCTGGTCGTGATCCAGTTCGGCTTGGCGGCCAGCGCCCTAACAGAACCCTCAAGCTAACGGGCGAGGCGCTGCGACAGGCTGTGTCCGGAAGGACCGTACTGCTCGAAACGCCAATCGGCTTATTTCCCATTCGCTACAAGAGCGATGGCACAATGACAGGCCAGGCGCCTGCGTTCGTCGCAAGCCTGGGAACCGAGAAGGACGGAGGCCAATGGTGGGTCGCCGACGACTGCCTTTGCCAGCGTTGGTACCGATGGCTGGACGCGAAACAATACTGCTTTAGGCTGCAACGCGTTGGTGCCACCGTTCATTGGCTGCGCGATGACGGCCTGTCCGGTACGGCCACGATCCGCGCGCCCTGACGAGGCTGCGGTGAACGTAACGGCGGCAGCCGGCCTCGATAGCCAACCCATGATAAGGCCCTTCTCACTCCTGCTGCGCATCGGCGTGTTCGTCGGCCTTCATGTTGGCGTGCTGTTGGGCGTACTGGCCCTTCTGTAGCTCGAAAGGCAGCGAAACGCAGGTCGTGGCGGTGAGTAAATTCGAGGCTATCCACTCCACCTCGTTCTGCCTAGAGATAGTGTGAAGTGATCCTCGCGTGCGTTCGCGAGCCGCAGGAGAGCAACATGGACACGACAACCCTTCTGATCATTCTCATCGTACTGCTGGTTCTCGGTGGCGGCGGCTATTGGGGCCGGCGGCGCTGGTTCTAAACCGACCAAGTCCGCTGATCGGGGCCTGACTTTCGTCACGAGCACACAGGGTACGTGCGAATGATGCAACTCCCCGCACGTCATTACGTTTGGTGCGTTCCCAATCGCAGGGCCACGCTGCATCCGGAATTCGCCCGGTCCCACATCAACCGCTGAGCGCACATAGCCATGACACAACAGCTCGCCATCGACCAAGTGGGATGGCGCGCTCGTCGCGGCAGTGCCTCATCCGGCGGCTCTGCAAGAGATCAACAGCCATTCGACCCTTCTCTATTGGTGGCCGGCCTGGGCGTTAGGCTTTGTCTTCGCACCACTCAACGCGGGGCAGGAGAAATTCCTCGCTACAGCTGAAGGCAGCCAACCGAGCTCGGCGCTTGGCCTCACTTACTTGTCAATCCTTTTGCTGTTGATTGTTTTTACCAACGTTCGACTGCGCGGTATCCATTCGGTCGTGACCTTGCTCACCGTCGCATTTGTGGCTGTCCTGTTGGCTTGGTTCGGCTGGTGGGATGATGTCGCCAAGCTGATCCGTACCTGTCGGTGCATATGAACACCGGTTTCTATCTCGTGTTTTCGACAGGCCTGCTCATTATCTGGATGATGATGTTCATGATGATGTTCTTCGTGTTCGATCGGCTGACCTATTGGGCGCATACGGCCGGGGCAGATGACCGAAGAGCACCTGATCGGCGGCGGCGCGGAAAGCTTTGATACCAACGGATTGCGGTTCAGAAGCTGAGCGCGGATTTCTTCCGGGCGGCGCTGGGTCTCGGCGCTGGTGATCTCAAGGCGACAGCAGCGGGCGAGGGCAGGGCCCCCGGTCAGCATCAGGCTCCTCTTCCCGCACGTAGCTCACACTGGAGGCCGGTGCCCGTACGCATGCCAACCTCGATAATGTTTTGCCGCATCACCTTGGGCTGGCGTACTTCATCGATTGGATAGGGCATGCGAAAGTGCAGGCCGGGCGGCTCCAGCCGGGTGACTTTGCCGAAGCGCATGACTGGCCACGTGCATCAGTGGCCTGTTGCAAGCGAATGAGTACTTCCCTAGTCTGCCGGACCGAGCGAGAGCCGGTTACCGACGCCTCAGCTGCGGGAAGAGGAGATGTTGCCCTCCAGCTGATTGCGGGCGGTCCGTGATAGCCGTTCACCGGTCGGCATCTTCCTCAGGGAGATATACGAAGTCCTGGCCACAGACCTCAATGCAATTGGCGTAAGGCCTGCAGGATTCGCCGAGAGATTCCTTTTGGTTCGAGGGACGCAACTTGAGCAGGTCACGCTACTCCACAGTCGCCGCGCTCGTAGGGCTGTTCGTCTTGAGCGCCGTTTTTATCGTACCTGCGCGCCATCATCTTCGCCCCGGGAGGCTGGCGGCGATTCTGCCATCACGCGCAAGGGTGCCGCTAGCAGCCGAGTTGTGCCGGTGATTACCACAAAGGCCAGGCTCGAGGATTTTAGCATTCGGCGCCGCACCATCGGCATCATCGAGTCACCCGCCATTGTGGTTGTGAAATCGCGCATCGAAAGCCAGTTGCTCGACCAACATGTTCGTGACGGCCAGGTCGTCAAGAAGGGTGATCTCTTGTTCACCCTGGATGATCGCGAGATCCAGGCATTGATTCGCCCGTGACGAGGCACAGCTTGCGAAGGACAACGCAGCTCTTGCGCAAGCCGAGGCCGACTTGGGGCGCAAAGAGGAGCTTATCGAGAAGAACGTTGCTCCGCGCCAGCAGCTCGATCAGGCGACCGCAGTCTTCAAGGCGGCTCAGCAAACGGTCGAAGCGGACCAAGCGGTTCCTACAGGCTGACCGATTGAAGCTTGGATACGCCAAGCTCGAAGCACCGATTGCCGGACGCGTCGGCGCGATCCGCGTGACTCCGGGCAATCTCGTGAGCGTCAACGATGCCACCGGCTTGGTGACAATCACCCAAGTCCGCCCGATCCGCGTCGGCTTCACTCTGGCTGAGCGCGATCTGGCTGCCCTGCGCAGAGCATCCGAGGCTTCCTCGCCTGCGGTAGTTCGTGTCTATACTCCGGGATCGAGCACCCCGCTCGAGGCCGGCGCGCTGGATTTCGTGGATAGCAGCGTCGATCCCACGTCCGGCACCATCTCGGCCAAGGGCAAATTCGTCAATTCAAGCCTCGAGCTGTGGTCTGGGATGTACGTGGATGTCGAGATCGATCTGGATGTCCGGCCCAACACCGTGATGATTCCGGCCGTGGCCATCCAAAGCGGTCAAAGGGCGCGTTCGTCTTCGTCGTCAGGACGACCAGACGGTCGAAATGCGCAACGTCGAGCTGGTCGGCGTCGAAGGCGATCGCGCTGCGGTGAAATCGGGCGTGGCGGACGGGGAGCGTGTCATCGTAGAGGGCCAAATGCGCCTCACCAGCGGTACGCGCGTAGCCGAGAGCAGCGCCGACGGCAGCACCCTGGTTGGCGACAAGGCCGAGGATTCACAGAGCGGCGCTGAGGGCAAGGCTGCACGATGAACATTTCGGAGTTCTGCATCCGCCACCCGGTTGCGACGACGCTCATGTCGGCCGCGTTGGTGATAGCCGGCATATTTGCGTACCTGTTCCTCCCCGTCGCGGCGCTCCCGCGCACCGAGTTCCCAACGATCAACGTGTCGGCATCCCTGCCGGGTGCGTCGCCAGACACCATGGCGAACGCGGTGCGCCACACCGCTCATCAAGCAGTTCTCGACGATCGCCGGTATCGACTCCATCAGCGCCACGAGCGCCCAAGGCTCAACCTCGGTCGCCATCCAGTTCAACCTCAATCGGGACATCGACAGCGCCGCCGCCGACGTGCAATCGGCCATAGCCCGCGTCCAGCGCCAGCTTCCGAGCGAGATGACGGAACCGCCGAGCTATCGCAAGGTCAACCCGGCGGATGCCCCGATCCTTATCCTCACGCTGCGCAGCGAGATTGCGCCCTGCCAGACATGGACGCCTTCGCGCAGCAGGTGATCTCGCCAGCCCTCTCGACCATAGACGGCGTGGCGCAGGTGCAGATCTTCGGCAGCCAGAAATATGCGGTGCGGGTTCAGCTGGATCCCGATGCGCTGGCGGCCCGCGGCATCGGTGTCGACGAGGTGCACGCTGCCGTCTCGGCCGCCAACGCCAACACCCCGGTGGGCACGCTGAAGAACCTGAAGCAGTCGCTGACAATCCAGGCACAGACGGAGTTGTCCAACGGTGAGCAGTTCCGCAACATCATCGTGGCTACGCGCAACGGCAGGCCCGTGCGCCTGGGCGACCTCGCTGTCGTGACGGACTCGGTCCAGGACAACCAAACGGCCAGCTGGTACAACGGCACACGTGCGATCCTGCTCGGCGTCTACCGCCAACCGGAAGCCAACACGGTTGAGGTGGTCAATCGTGTCAGGGCGCTGCTCCCTAGTTTCGATGAGCAGCTACCCCGTGCAACGACCCTGCACGTTCTCAACGATCGCTCCATCTCCATTCGCGATGCCGTCCACGATGTGCAGCTCACCCTGCTTCTGACGATCGCGCTCGTCATCATGGTAATCTTCCTGTTCTTGCGGCGGATCACCGCTACCATCATTCCAGCTCTTGCGGTTCCCGATCTCGCTGGTTGCCACGCTCGGAGCGATGTACCTCCTCAATTTCAGCATCGACAATATTTCGCTGCTAGGCCTGACCTTGGCGGTGGGCCTTGTGGTCGACGATGCCATCGTCATGCTGGAGAACATCTATCGGCACATGGAGGAGGACGGCCTTGCCCTTTCGAGGCCGCGCTCGCGGGAAGCCGCGAGATCGGCTTCACCATCATCTCGATCACCGTATCGCTGGTGGCCGTGTTCATTCCGGTCCTGCTGATGGGCGGCATCATCGGCCGCATCTTCAACGAGTTCGCGGTCGTCGTGACCGTGGCGATTTTGGCCTCGGCGTTCGTGTCGCTGACACTCACCCCCATGCTCGCCGCCAAGATCCTGAGCAGACCGGAAAGAGACGAGGCGCAAGCACGCTGGAGCATGCTGTTCGAGCGCGGTTTCGACGCCATGTTGCGGGGCTATGACCGCAGCTTGAAGTACAGCCTTCGTCACCAGCCAATGATGCTGGTGGTATTTTTAGCTACGCTGCTCGGCACGGTCTGGCTCGTCTTCGCGACACCGAAGGGGTTCTTTCCCCAGGAAGACATCGGTCAGCTATCGGTCTCGACCGAGGCGCGGCAGGACATCTCGTTCGCAGCCATGGTGGACTTGCAGCAGCTGGTCGCGGACGCCTATCGGCGTTCGCCCCACGTGGCCAATGTCGCCTCGATCATCGGCACAACCGGAGGAAGCTCAGGGCTCAACAACGGCCGCCTATTCGTCGAGCTCAAGCCGCGCGACCAGCGCCCACCCTGCACAAGGTGCTGGCCGATTTGCGCCGCGACACGGCGCGCATTCCTGGCATTAGCGCGTATGCGACACCAGTCCAGAACCTGCGTATCGGCGGACGCTCTAGCCGAGCCGAATACCAGTTCGTCATGCAGAGCCTCAATCGGCCGCAGCTCTACGAGTGGTCGCAGAAGATGGCGGACGCGATGAGTCGCGACTCGCGCTTCGCCGACGTCAACAGCGACCTGCAAATCAACGCAACGCAAGCGACGCTGATCGTAGACAAGGACAAGGCGAGCTCGCTCGGGATCTCGGCTGAGCAGTTGCGATCCACCCTCTATTCCGGCTTCGGAAGTCGGCAGATCTCCACCATCTACGGCACCGGCGACAGCTTTTACGTCGTAATGGAGTTCACCGACAAGACCAACTGGACCACGGCGGAGCTTCCTGACGTCCGCATTCGCAATTCCGCCGGCAAGCTCGTGCCGATCGGCGCCTTTGCCCGCATCGAGCGCACAGCGGGCTCGCTCACCATCAATCAGTTGGGACAGCTTCCCGCAGTCACCCTCTCGTTCAACCTACCCTCGGGAGGGCCTGGGGGACGCGGTGGCAGGGATCGACCAATTGAAGTCGGACCTGAAGGTTCCCCGGTCATTACGACCGCCTTCGCAGGCAATGCCAAGACCTTCCAGGGACTCTCTCGCCAACCAGGGCATACTTCTGCTCGCTGCGGTGGTGACGATCTACATCGTGCTCGGGATCCTCTACGAGAGCTACATCCATCCCTTCACCATCCTCACGGGGTTGCCGTCCGGCCGTCGTCGGTGCGCTGTTGGCGCTGCGCGTGTTCGGTATGGACTTGAGCCTGATCGCGGTGATTGGGCTGCTCATGCTTATCGGCATCGTCAAGAAGAACGCCATCATGATGATCGACGTCGCGCTGACCACTCAGCGCGAGGGCAAGGACCCGCCACCGCGATCTACGAGGCCGCGCTGCTTCGCTTCCGACCCATCATGATGACGACACTCGCGGCCCTGTTTGGTGCGCTGCCGATCGCGCTCGGCGTGGGTGCCGGAGCAGAATTGCGTCAACCCCTGGGCGTAGCCGTGGTCGGCGGGCTGCTGGTATCGCAGGTGCTTACGCTCTACATCACGCCGGTGCTCTACATCTACATGGAACGGGTAGCACTCGGCGCACGCTCTTTGCCGGCTCGGATGCGCTACTCGGCGCCTGTCACCAAACCTAACGCGAATAGCTAAATGTCGGCTCTGGCACTTCTCTGTCGTCACGTCCTCGCCGCGCGGCCGCTCCGCGCTGATAACGGACGAACGGGGTTCGACGGGTGGAGCAGGCGTGACCGCAGCCCGGAAGAAACGGGCTTTAGCGCGGCCGACGGTGAATTTGTTCAGTCTTCAGACTGTGGCTTGCAAGAACAGCCACACCGCTAGCGAATCTGCAAACCTCAGTCGAGGCCGAGGACCCGGCCCTCAACTGTCCGTGCTGAATCTCTGGGCGCTCGGTTCCTTCGACTAGGGGCCCTTGTTGCTACCCCAAGGCCGTCTGATACCTCTCTCCTGCTTCGCCCGAAGGTTGTTGATCGCCTTGGCTCACCCAATTCTCGAACACGGAAATAGCTAGCTTCACTAATGTGGATCAGGGTCCGTGAGTGCCTGGCCGTGCTAGATTAGCGGTCGAAGGGATATTGTATGGCAAAGCAGGCACGCCCTAATGAAGCCGACGGTATGGCGGCCCTCGGCATTTGCAGAGTCGCTCCTCATTGCCCTGACCGAGCTCAAAATCATCAGCGAAAAGAACACGCGCGACTTGCTTTCCGACGTTGGCACGAAGCACAACGAGGCTGCTCTTGCGGCGCAGGCGCCCGAGAAGCATCGGGCAGTGGTCGAAATCGTCCAGCGCATTCTCGCCGGCAAGAATGGCGTGCGGCACTAGCGAGCCGGTGGCGGAAGAGGCGCGCGGAACCGGGCCGATCTTATCCACACCATTCGGCGTTGCTACCCGCGGTTACATTCGCCATGCGCTGGAAAACAAAAAGGCCCGCAACGTACTGCAGGGCCTCCATCAGTGATCCGTGCAATGAACCTGGTCAGGCAGGGCTCAATTGTGGTCGCTGTCCACTTGCTGCCAGAAAGTCTTCACACTCCAGTCCTCTGCACCAGCGGTGGCCGCGCAATAGCGGTAACAAACGCCAAGGCAAGAAATGCTGTAAGTATCGGCTTCATGATCATACTCCTTGTTCGCACCGTAGCGTGTTTGGCGGCGCGTGACGGTCATGACAGCTAACGAGCATCACCCACAACGCACGCTTGCGTGATGCCGCTTGTCCTTAGCTCATAGGTACTTTCCGAGGCTGATGAAGTAGCCCGTCGAGTGCTTATCGTTACGTCCGGATAGAATGGATGGACGATCGCTCGCATCGTCAGTTCGAGTTTTCAACGCAATTGGTGGATCATCGTGACGCCTGCTACTTCGATTTTTTTCTTTAGACCCGAGTTCGACGACTTTCTCTACGCGCCAATCGGCGCACGGAGTGAAATGCCGCTCAGCGTCGCTTTCAGCGCTTGCGCGATCGAACGTTGATCCTTGGCAGGAGGCGGCTGAACTATCCGACCTGCCGAAGGATACAGCCACGCAGAGATTGGCTTCATTGATCTCGCAATTGCCCGGCGGACGATGGACACTGAGCGGATCTCGAGGGCAATTGCTGATCGCCTGATCGAACTCTTGCCCCGCTGTGGCAGTGCGGAGGTGCCGTTGACCGAGACGAGCCACGGCCTTCGTGAGATGACCGGTTCCACGGCCGCAGAAACTGCTGATCTGTGCCGCATTCGCCGTCACTGTGTTATTCATCGCAGCAATGAGCGAACGGTCGTCGCGGAGCAATCATGTGGACGTGCCGCCATCCAACACAGTCTCCCCGCCGCAGACGTTACCATGATGACCAAGATGACGCCTTTCTGTCCGGCTTCGCGCCCCGCATAGCCGGTGGCGGAAGAGGCGCGTGGAAGCGGTGGCCTGAGGGTTCCCCAAAAAGCTCGTCTTGGCACCTAAGTACTTTCCGAGTCTGGCCCACGGCCAACGTGTGCGTTTGTATTAGCCGCGACCTTCCGGATCGCTACCGGTCGGTCCTTGGGAGGCGCTAGCCTGATCCCCGTCACGGCGGCCAACACCCATGATAGCGGCATCAGGCCGCCCTCGGTCCTGGTGCCGCGTCCGCTCCTAAGCTAACCAGCCCACGAGGGATCTGTGGTGCGCCGATGCAACTTATTCGGCGCCTTGGGCGAATCACATTTCAGACTCGTCGCCAACCAATTGATCTTCAATCACCGGAACAATTGCATGAAGAGTCGAAACGAATGTTGATATCATTGAACTTTGCTCGGCTTTTCAATCTGAAAAGTCGGGTTCCGACTCATAGGGGAGCGCCATCGATCTCAAACGGCTTTGTCCGATTTTTGTTCCAAGTCGACGCTCCATACCCCCACCTGCAGGTCGACTCTCCGACCAGCCGTTTCGTTCGCTCGACCGGGTTGCGCCGATGCGGCGATGGTCGAGATCAACGTCGGGTTCGCGGCGGCTTTCAGCCGCCGGTGTCCGGTGGGGCACCAATGATAAGCGCTCCAGGGCGTGAGCGTGTGCTCTCCTCGGTCCTTGTTCGCGTAAGCGGCAACTCCAGCTATCATCGGCGGCATCAGTCACCCTGAGTCTGAGCGGCTCTTACTTGGTTGGCGTCATTCTCCTCGAGGTTCAACCAGAACGAAACGCAAAGTCCCTGATGCCTCGGTAGCCATCCTGCGGGCACCATAGTCTCCGATTGGGACAGATCCTGCTTTTTAATGGATTCTCAGTGGGCTTGCGCAACCATCAATCATAGCTAGCACTTTCAGCAATGAATATAGGAGGACGCGCATCTTCGATCCTTCCGCGGCTCTTGCTGTCATCGGCGCTGTGCTTATGAAGGGCCGGGCGGTCTGCTCCCTTCTTTGCATCGTAACTCTGCTTTGGGTTCCGACGTCGACGAGCATGTTCGAAGCCTCTGCGCTTTGAATAACGCTATGATTAAACGGTTCGGAACTGCCTAAAGGCGCCGCCACTTTGGGTATTGAAGGATATGCGTTTCATGGTCGGATAACGACCGCTTCCGCAGGCGCCGCCTCAGTCTCCCTGGCAAGGGCGGGTGGCGTTAGGGCTGCTTCTGCATTACAGCTCTTTCGTTCCTGGCAGCTGCCGTATATTGCTGTACCCCTAAGGACCAGTTGACGCCCAGGTATAGCCGAAAACGAGCGCCCGGCGCGCCGGCGCGGCAACGCCATCCGCCCCACTCCGGCCAATGGCGGTTGCCGCGGGAGTTCGCCAGACGGTGAGCGTGTGCATGGCGCGACCTGGCCCCGCGACGTCCGCCGCCCGGCGGTGCTCGATCGCGCTTAGCCGATTGAGTTCAGGCAGGTGCCCTCTCGTTTGAGGCTCGCGCAGCTTTTGTCGCAACAGGGCACCGCAATGCATTGAATACTTGGCTATCTAGCGCGAGAACAGGGCCTGCCAGAGAGTGTCGAGATAATCGGCGTCAGCGGAAACAGCAGTCATCGTGCGAGGTTGAAACAGCGTGGGGTCCTTGGCACCGGAGCACACCATGGCAGTTTTTGCCGCCGAGTTGATCCTCCTCCTCCTCATTGGCCGCATGCTTGGGAAGGGATGAGCCGCCTCGGGCAACCGGCCATCTTCGGACAACTTCTGGCCGGCGTGGTTCTTGGGCCCTCCGTATTCAGGCCTGCCGAAATCCGCCATTTGGTGTCTTTCCGGACACGCCTGTGCTCAAAAGCATGATCGTACCATCTCGCAAATCGGCATCCTGCTGCTGCTCTGCTCACGGGCATGGAAACAGATCTCGCCCTCGTTAAGCGCCGGCGTGGGACCGTGATTTCGACCTCCCTCCCTGGGCATCGCCGTGCCGTTCGCCTGCGGCGTCGGGCGCAGCCTACGCCTTGCCGAAGCGCCCGATTGCCCGATCCAGCGGCCGAGCTCGGCTGACAGCCTGTTTCTCGGGACAGCGCTGTCCATCTCATCAGTGGTGTCGCTATGGTCCTGATGGAAGTGGGGGCCATCCGGCGACCTGGGGCAGCTGATCATCGCAACCGCAGGATCTCGACGATACGATCGCCTGGGTCATGAGGTCGCGGTCATCGCCGGCATGGCTGCGCACGGCGCGGTGAGTTACGTCAATGTAGGAGCGAGCGTGGCGGGAACGCTCATCTTCCTCGCGCTCAGCCTAACTGGGCCGCGGCCTGGTTGCGCGCCTTATCCGTTGGTCCAACGACCATGACGACCGAGCTACCAGTCATCACCGTGATCCTCCCTCGTGATGCTGACCATGGCATGACTGAACTCATTGGGGTTCATACCGCGCTCCAGTGCCTTCGTGGCCGGGATGCTCGTTGGGCAATCACCGATCTTGACCGAGCATATCGAAGGCCAGCTCCGCGGTTTTATCATCGCGTTCTTCAGTCCAGTTTCTTTGCGGTTGCGGGCCTCAACATGGATCTGAGCACTCTCCTCGACCCTACGCTGCTGCTGTTCACGCTCGCGATCATCGCTGTGGCGAGTATCGGAAAGTTCGGTGCCTTTGCAGGAGGTGGCTGGGCGGGTTGACGGGTGCTGAGTCGCTGGGCCTCGCCACCGCGCTCAACATCGCGCGGCTCGACCGGGAGTCATCATTGCCGGCATCAGTTGTCGATGGGGGTCTTAAGCAACCAGCTTTTCTGCGTGATCGTCGCCATGGCAGTCGTCACCACCATGATCATGCCGCCTACCCTGCGCGCGGTTCTGGCGCGCGTTCCGCTGCGTGAAGAAGAAGCGGAAAGACTGGAAAAGGAGGATGCGGAAGAACGGCTTGGTGCCGAACATGGAACGAGCGCTTGCCTATCTCGATCCCAGCCCGAATGGAATATTCGCAGCTTCTCTCGCGGGATTATTTGCGGCCCGCCAACAAACCTTGATCACGGTCTTAAAAGCAAAAAATGCCGACTTTCCCGGGCGCGCGGATGTCGCCCAGGTTCTTAGCGAACAGTGGCGCTGGTGCTCGAGAAGATGTCTCCCGCGCGTCGGTCGTCAGGCTGGATCCAGCATCTTCGATGTCCTTAGATCAGCTTGTCCAGATCAAAACGACCTTGCGATGGCGATGGTGCGCTCGAGGAGTCCGGGAAGGGGATACGACCTCGTATTCATTGGCATCGAACATGCGATCTCGGCGAGCGCGGACCAATTCGACAACCGGCTCCCGGCGGCTGGTAGAGACGTTCGACGGACCCTGGCGATCACGTGCTCAACCGAAAAGACAAGCTGCCGAGAGTCGGGTGCGCCGCTACGAAGATATTGGTACCCACAGGAGGAACGCCAGCTGCCGGACTGGCCATTGAGGATGGCGCTTTTGCGCTTGCAAGCGCCAGCCAACAATGCGCGCTCACGGTCCTGCATGTTTTCGACCCACAGGACGATACGGCATTGCTCCGTGGCAGAGCCCGCCGTCAGGGTTTGTCCCTTCTGGCCGAGGCCCGCCGCCTGGGGGAGCGCAACGATATGCGCTCAAGGCGATTTACGTCATGCGGCCGCAGAGGCGGCTATCGAGCGCGCAGCGCGGGCTGGGCGATATGATCTCGTGGTGGTTGGTACGTCATTGCGGGAAGGGCGACGAAATTCCTTGGACCACACTTGTCACGCCCTACTTCGTAACCTCGACTCTCCGACCTTGCTCTGGTCACCCTGTGAGAACTATGAAGTCCACCGCGTTCCGCAACGCCGAAGTACCTGTTCGCGATGGATCGGCGGGACGTGAAGATGGGAAGGCACCGCCGGCGTGCTGCGACGCCGGCCTCTGGGTTCGCTCGCTCACCGGAATGCGCACACGGGAACCCGCAGGCCGATTCCGCGTCGCGTGACGATCCCTATGGGGCACAATCCCCGCCCCAGTTGAGAGGCGGGTCTATGGAGATTTGGGATATGCAGATGCTTCAGCCGCGCTTATTGACCGCGACGTAGCCGGCGGTGACCTCGTCTTTGTGGGCGGCGAAGGCTGCCAGGACTTCGGCCTTCTCGCGCTTCGGGACCTTGACGAAGTCAAGGGTCCGTCCGAGTTCCGCTGCGACCTCATCGAATTCTGCGGGGGAGATCCGGAGGTCCCGGTGGGCCTCCTCAAGGCCGAGCGGCGTCGTGCCGGGCTTGGTGGCCGTGAACTGGAAGGGCCCACCCGAAACGTTGCAGACCCACAGCGTCCGCATGAACTTGAGGCCGGGCAGCCTTCCCAGGTTCTTGGTGTGCCATTCCCGCAGCTGCGGGTTCTTGGACTTCTGGCCGACGATGGGGTTCTTCACGACGGCGTCGCTGAAGTGATCCACCACCGCCGCGATGGCGAAGACGCCGCCCAGCCGCTCGTACAGACTTTTCTCAGGCACGGTTTGCTTGTTCTGCGCGTGTGCTTTATCCGCCGCCCAATGCCGACCGGTCAGCGGCGAGCGTCAGGCCTACCAGGAGTTCGTCTCGTGATGGAAGTCGAAGCAGCCTGTGACATGGTTTCTTCCTTTCTTTGGTGATGAAAGTGGCGGTCGTGGTCGAGATGTTTGGAAAGTAGTCGCGAGAGCGCGGGGCCAATTCCGGATATCGAAACGGTTTCTTGAGCACGGGTCGGTCGGCATAGGCATCACCCGGAAGCAATACGTAGC
>ERZ1370068.3902-contig-30_pt1 | contig 59164 bp, 76 predicted proteins | sample MGYA00561227_ERZ1370068 | MGnify/ENA primary metagenome ERZ1370068 (study PRJEB38410, sample SAMEA6850437) | metagenome | study: Metagenomic assessment of the ecological functions of the soil: analysis of the soil microbiota associated with the... | reverse complement strand
TTAGTCACCGGGCCCGGATTGAACAGCGCGAGCGAGTTGGTGAGCTTCCAGTGCTCGGCCCAGGTCTTCGCGGCCGCTCGCCACGTCGAGCATGAGGCGGAACAGCTCCCAGCCCACGTCCTCGATCGTCGCATCGCCGGTCGCGATGCGTGCCGGCGTCGACGTCGATCAGGTCGTGCCAGCGCTGCGCCAGCTCGCTGCGCGTCGACGACCTTGATCACCGGCACCGCGGCAAGCCCGTAGGGCGTGCCGCGGCCGGTGGTGAACACGTGCAGCGTCATGCCCGGCGCCAGCTGCAGCGTGCCGCAGACGAAATCGCTGGCCGGCGTCGCCGCGAAAATCAGCCCTTTGTGCGCTGACCCGCTCGCCCGGCGCGAGCACGCCGGCGATCGGGCTGGTGCCGGACTTGATGACCGAGCCCATCGCCTTCTCGACGATGTTGGACGAGGCCGCCCTTCTTGTTGCCCGGCGTGGTGTTGGCGCTGCGGTCGGCCTCGCCGCCGGCGAGATAGCGGTCGTACCAGGCCATCTCGCGCACCAGCGCGTCCGCGACCTCCTGGCGTCGCCGCGCGCGGCGTCAGCAGATGGATGGCGTCGCGCACCTCGGTGACTTCGGAGAACATCACGGTGGCGCCGGCGCGCACCAGCAGATCGGCAGCAAAGCCCAGCGCCGGATTGGCGGTCACGCCCGAGAACGCATCGCTGCCGCCGCATTGCATGCCGACCACCAGCGCCGACGCCGGGCAGGTCTCGCGGCTGGCGCTGGTTCAGCATCTTGCAGGCGCGCGTCGGCCATCTGCACGATGTCCTCGACGATCTCGCCGAAGCCGGTGAGGCCTTCGTCCTGCATCCGCATGATTTCGTCGTCAGCGTTCATGCCCTCGGGCAGCAGCAGCTCGGGCTGCAGCTTCTCGCAACCGAGCCCGACGATCATCACCTCGCCGCCGAAATTGGGATTGCGGGCGAGGTTCTGCAGCGTGCGGATCGGGACCGCGGCGCCCGGCGCGTTGATCGCGACGCCGCAGCCATAGGCATGCGTGATCGCCACCACGTCGTCGACGTTGGGATATTTCGGCAACAGTTCCTTGCGGATCCGCGTCCAGCGCGAATTCGACCGTGCCGGCGACGCATTGCACGCTGGTCGAGATCGCGAGGATGTTGCGGGTGCCGACCGAACCGTCGGCATTGCGATAGCCTTCGAACGTGTAGCCTTCCAGCGGCGGCAGCGGCGATCGCGCCGCCGTTCGGCTTCGGCAGATTGTCGAACGATGGCGCGTCGCGGCATCTGCACCAGCGATTCCTTGACCCAACTGCCCCTGGTAATCGGCGCTGCGGCGTGACCGATGACCTCGCCGTAGCGGCGAATGACTTCGCCCTCTCGCGATATCGGCGAGGGCAACCTTGTGGCCCTGCGGGATCTGCTCGATCAGCCGCAAGCCGCACGCGAACTCGGCGCCCGCGATGCAGGCCGCCGCGGTTCGCGACGATCGCGACGTTGTCGTCCGCGTGCATGCGGATGTAGAGCGGTTTTCGCTGGTGACGGGCTGCATGTCGAATCCTTAGTTCGCTGGCGGCATCAGGCAGCGCGATGTGCCGCCGGCATGATTGAGGCAATCAAGGTCAAACCGCGCGGCTGATCAAGCGGCTCTTCGAACGCCGCGAACCCGGTGGCCTTTGACGTCGATCGGCGACGGCTGTGCTGACTCAACCGAGCCGCAGATTCTGATTGAGGAAGGAAATCCGAGAACAGCCCGACGTGCCAGACGATGGACGCGCTGAGGCTGAGGTCGATTGGAACCAAATAGTCAAATAATATGACTAGTCAGGGCCGATCTTCCGTGAAATATTGCCGCGCGCTGCCACCAATGGACAGCTCGGAACGGTGCCTTAGATACCAAATTCGGTGATGCAGGCACCCTGACAACATTTCGGGAGAACGCGCCTCATGACCTCAAAGCCCTCCTTGCGGCCACCGCGCTGGTCGCCATTACCCTCTCGCTTCCCGTCAGCCGCCGCTGAACTCACCGTCGGCTTTTCCCAGATCGGATCTGAATCCGGCTGGCGGGCGGCGAGAACCTCGGTCTCCAAATCGGAGGCCACCAAGCGCAAGGTCAATCTCAAGATCGCCGACGCCCAGCAGAAGCAGGAGAACCAGATCAAGGCGATCCGCTCCTTCATCGCGCAGGGCGTCGACGCCATCTTCCTCGCGCCTGTCGTCGTCGAGCGGCTGGGATGCGGTGCTGAAGGAGGCCAAGGAAGCCAAGATCCCGGTGGTGCTGCTCGATCGCGACATCGATCCGTCGGGCAAGGACGCTCTATCTCACCGCCGTCACCTCGGACAGCGTGCACGAAGGCGCGGTCGCCGGCGAATGGCTGGCGAAGACCGTCGGCGGCAAGGCCGTGCAACGTCGTCGAGCTGCAGGGCACCGTCGGCGCGAGCGTCGCGACCAACCGCAAGAAGGGTTTTGACAGCGTCGTCGCCAAGAACGCCGAACCTCGAAGGTCGTGCGCAGCCAGACCGGCGACTTCACCCGCGCCAAGGGCAAGGAGGTGATGGAAAGCTTCATCAAGGCCGAAGGCGGCGGCAAGACGATCTGCGCGGTCTATGCCCATAACGACGACATGATGGTCGGCGCGATCCAGGCGATGAAGGAAGCCGGCCTCAAGCCGGGCAAGGACGTCCTGACGGTGTCGATCGACGCGGTGCCCGACATCTTCAAGGCGATCGCGGCCGGCGAGGCCAACGCCACCGTGGAGCTGACGCCGAACATGGCCGGTCCGGCGCTCGACGCCATCATGGCCTTCAAGGAGAAGGGCACGGTGCCGCCGAAGTGGATCCAGACCGAATCGAAGCTCTATACGGCGGCCGACGATCCGCAGAAGATCTACGACAGCAAGAAGGGCCTCGGCTACTGACCGGCTGCGCTACGCCGCCGGGTCTCGGCCAGTCCTAGGCCCGGCGGCGAAAGCCTTCTCGACGAATCCGCCTCGCTGAGGTGAACATGCCGGGCGTTCGCGTCGACGCGGACGTCGGTGGGAGTGATGTCGGCATGAATGCAAAGTCCCGATCCTGACGCCGCGCTTCTGGAGGTGCGCGGGCTGAGCAAGAGCTTTGGCGCGCTGCGCGCCCTGCAGGAGGTGGATTTCACGCTTGCGGGCCGGCGAAATCCACGCGCTGCTCGGCGAGAACGGCGCGGGCAAATCCACGCTTGATCAAGGCGGTGACCGGCGTGTTCCCGCGCGACGCCGGCATCGTCCGGCTCGGCGGCGCCGAGGTCGCGCCGCGCTCGCGCCAAGGCGGCGGTCGATGCGGGCATCGCGACCGTCTATCAGGAGGTCAATCTGCTGCTCAACCTGTCGGTGGCGCAGAACCTCTATCTCGGACGGCAGCCGACGCGGTTCGGTCTGGTGCGCGAGGCCGAGATGCGCCGCTGCGCCACCGCGCTGCTCGCGGAGTTCGATCTGCATATCGATGTTGCCGAGCCGCTTGGCAACTATTCGGTCGCGGTCCAGCATATCGCCGCGATCGCCCGCGCCGTCGATCAGTCGGCGCGGGTGCTGATCCTCGACGAGCCGACCGCGAGCCTCGATCGCCATGAGGTCGAGATCCTGTTTCGCGGTGATGCGCAAGCTCGCGCGCGCGCGGCATCGGCGTCGTCTTCGTCACGCCATTTCCTCGATCAGGTCTACGAGATCTGCGACCGCATCACCGTGCTGCGCAACGGCCGGCTGATCGGCGAGCGTGACACCGCCGACACTGCCGCGGCTCGAATTGATCCGCATGATGCTCGGCCGCGAGCTCGCCGAGACCACCAGCGAGCGCGCGGCCGCGCAGGCGCGGCAGGCGGGCGAGGTCTGCGCGCGCTTCGAGGGCTACGGCAAGGCCGGCTATGTCGCGCCGTTCGATCTCACGCTGCGCCACGGCGAGGTGGTCGGCCTCGCCGGGCCTGCTCGGATCGGGGCGCACCGAAACCGCGCGGCTGGTGTTCGGCGCCGAACGCGCCGACACCGGACGGCGCCAGGTCGAAGGCGAGCCGGTCCGCGCTGCAGTCGCCGCGCGACGCCGTCGCGCCACGGCTTCGGCTATTGCCCCGAAGAGCGCAAGACCGAGGGCATCATTGCCGATCTCACCGTGCGCGAAAACATCGTGCTGGCGCTGCAGGCCAAGCGCGGCCTGCGCCAGGCCGCTGTCGCGCGCCGAGCAGGACGAGATCGCCATGCGCTTCATCAAGCTGCTCGACATCCGCCCGCCGGAGCCGGAACGGCCGATCGGGCTGCTGTCCGGCGGCAACCAGCAGAAGGTGCTGCTGGCCCGCTGGCTCGCCACCGCGCCGCGGCTGCTGGTGCTCGACGAGCCGACCCGCGGCATCGATGTCGGCGCCCACGCCGAGATCATCCGCCTGATCCGCGAGCTGTGCGATGACGGCCTGGCGCTGCTGGTGATTTCTTCCGAGCTCGACGAGATCGTCACCTATTCGGACCGGGTGATCGTGCTGCGCGACCGCGCCCATGTCGATCAGCTGGAAGGGGATGCCATCGACGTCTCCAACATTCTGGCGGCGATTGCCGCCGACAGCACGCCAGTGCGCAGAAGCCGGGCAGCGATGCCAGTGCTCACGTCCTGCAACGCGCCGCGGCCTCGCCCAGATCATCGCGCTTGCTGGTGATCCTCGCTGGTCGACCGCGCCGTCTCGCCGCAGTTCTTCGACCTGCGGCTGCAGGACGGGCGCCTGTTCGGCAGCCTGATCGACGTCCTCAATCGCGGCGCGCCGGTGGCGCTGCTGTCGCTGGGCATGGTGCTGGTGATCGCCACGCGCGGCATCGATCTGTCGGTCGGCGCGGTGATGGCGATCGCCGGCGCGATCGCGGCCAGCCTCGCCGACAGCCCACGGCCTGCCGCTGGCGCTCGCCGCAGCGCTCGGCGCCGGGCTTGCTGTGCGGCCTGTGGAACGGCTTTCTCGTCGCGGTGCTCGGCATCCAGCCGATCGTCGCCACCCTGATCCTGATGGTCGCCGGCCGCGGCATTGCCCAGCTCATCACCGAGGGCCGCATCGTTACCTTCACTCGCGCCCGACCTGGTCTGGCTCGGCAATGGCGCGGTGCTCGGCCTGCCGGTCGCCGGTGCGTGATCGTCGCTCGGCATGCTGATCGTCACCGGCGCGGTGGTGCGCGGCTCGGCGCTCGGCCTGCTGATCGAGGCGACCGGCGGCAATGCGCGGGCGAGCGAACTCGCCGGCATCGGCACGCGCGCCATGATCCTCGCGGTCTATGTCTGGTGCGGCCTCTGCGCGGCGCTCGCCGGCGTCATCGCCGCCGCCGACATCATGGGCGCGGACGCCAACAATGCCGGGCTCTGGCTCGAGCTCGACGCCATCCTCGCCGTGGTGATCGGCGGCACCTCGCTGTTCGGCGGGCGCTTCAGCCTGGTGCTGGCGATGATCGGCGCGCTGATCATCCAGGCCATGAACACCGGGATCCTGCTGTCGGGCTATCCGCCGGAGTTCAACCTCGTGGTCAAGGCGGCCGTCGTGCTGATCGTCCTGCTGCTGCAGTCGCCGCGCTTCGCCAGCATGCCGGCGCCATGCGGCGGAGGGCCGGCCAGATGAAGGGTCTGCCGCCGGTCGCGATCACCGCCATCGTGCTTTGTCGCCGGATTTGCGCTCTGCACGATGCAGTTTCCCAATTTCGCCTCGACCCGCGTGGTCGCCAATCTTCTGACCGACAACGCCTTTCTCGGCATCGTCGCCACCGGCATGACGTTCGTGATCATTTCCGGCGGCATCGACCTGTCGGTCGGTTCGGTGATCGGCTTCACCACCGTGTTCGTCGCGCTGGCGATCGAGCGTCTCGGCGTGCCGCCGCTGGCTCGCCTTTGTCGCGATCCTGGTGCTGTGCGCCGCGTTCGGCGCGGCCATGGGCGCCATCATCCACGTCTTCGACATGCCGCCCTTCATCGTCACGCTGGCGGGCATGTTCCTCGCCCGCGGCGCCAGCTTCCTGATGTCGACGGAATCGACGCCGATCACCGCGCCGCTCTATTCGACGGTGTCGGATTTCGCGCTGCGGCTGCCCGGCGGCGGCCGGCTCACGGCGATCGCGCTGATCATGCTGGCGGTGGTCGCCGCAGGCGCCGTGCTGCTGCATTTCACCCGCTTCGGCGCCAATGTCTATGCGCTCGGCGGCAGCCGCGACCACCACGGCCCTGATGGGCATTCCGGTCGGGTCGATGACGGTGCGCATCTACATGCTGTCGAGCGTGCTTGCCGGGCTCGCCGGCATCGTGTTCTCGTTCTACACCGCGGCGGGCTACTCGCTGTCCGCGGTCGGCGTCGAGCTCGACACCATCGCCGCCGTGGTGATCGGCGGCACGCTGCTGACGGGCGGGCAGGGGTCGGTGATCGGCACGTTGCTCGGCGTGCTGATTCAGGGCCTGATCCAGACCTACATCACTTTCGACGGAACGCTTTCGAGCTGGTGGACCAAGATCGTGACCGGTATCCTGCTGTTCGCCTTCATCGCCCTGCAGCAGGCGATGATCGCGCATTGCGCGCCGCTCGGCGCTCAGTAAGGCTGGAGCCACGAGCATGACATCCCGGTCTTGTCGTCATCCCCACGCAGGCGCGCGCATTCCAACCATGCGGAAGTCGCCCGCAGCATCGGCGTCGACATCATCGCCGGACGCTATGCCGAGGGGACGCGGCTGCCCGGCGACGCCGAACTCACCGCGATGTTCCGCGTATCGCGGCCGGTGCTGCGCGAGAGCGTCAAGACGCTGGTTGCGAAAGGCCTGCTCACCACCAAGGCGCGGGTCGGCACCGTGGTGCGCGAGCGCGGCGCCTGGAACATGTTCGATGCCGACGTGCTGGCCTGGCATCTCGATGCCGGCATCGACAAGCGCTTTCTCGGCGATCTCGCCGAAATTCGCCTCGCGGTCGAGCCGCGCGCCGCCGCGCTCGCGGCGGCGCGCCGCTCTGAGGCGGATATCGCTGGAACTTCAGCCGCAGCATGGAGCGGATGCGGCGCGAGGCGTCCGACTCCGGTCGGCTTTGCCGATGCCGATCTCGCTCTGCACATCGCGGTCGCCAATGCGTCCGGCAACCCGTTCATGCGCTCGATCGGAAACGTGATCGAGGCGGCGCTGCGCGCCTCGTTCCTGCTCAGCGCGCCGGTCGAAGCCGCAGGATCGCGAGACGGTGCTGCGGTGGCACCAGCGCATCGTCGATGCGATTGTGGCGGCGATGCCGAGGCGGCCGACGGCGGCCATCATCGAGGTGATCCACAACGGCATGCGCCGGCACGAGGGGCGCCGGCGACGCGCGCTGCGCCTGCAGCCTCCGCGCCAGCCGAGTCTGGAGACGAGTCATGACCGCGTTGCGCGTCGCCATCGTCGGCTTCGGCAAGATCGCGCGTGATCAGCACGTTCCCGCCATCGCCGCGACCGATGGCGTGGACGCTGGCCGCGGTCGCCAGCCGCAATGCCTCGCTGCCGGATGTGCCGCATTTCGCCACGCTGGAGGAACTGCTGCGCGACGGTCCGCCGATCGATGCGGTGGCGCTCTGCACGCCGCCGCAGGTGCGGCGCGCGCAGGCGGCGGTGGCGCTCGCCGCCGGCAAGCACGTGATGCTGGAAAAGCCGCCGGGCGCGAGCGGTCAGCGAACTCGATCCGTTGATCGCGCCGGCCGCGCGTGCCGGCGACGGACGCTGTTCGCGACCTGGCATTCGCGCTTTGCGCCGGCGGTCGAGCCGGCACGGCAGTGGCTCGCCTCGCGCCGCGATCACGTTCCGTGCATAATCAACTGGAAGGAGGACGTTCGCGTCTGGCATCCCGGACAGAGCTGGATCTTTGAGCCGGGCGGCCTCGGCGTCTTCGACCCCGGCATCAACGCGCTCTCGATTCTCACCCGCATCCTGCCGCAGCCGCTGTTCGTGACGGCGGCCGAGCTTTGCTTCCCCGCCAATCGCGAGGCGCCGATTGCCGCGCGCTCTCGCTGGCCGATGCCGCCGGATCTGCCGATCACCAGCCGAATTCGACTTTCGGCAGACCGGCCCGCAGAGCTGGGATATTGATCGTCGAAACAGACGGCGGGCTGGTGACGCTCTCCGGCGGCGGTGCGCGCCTGGTCGCGGGCGGCAAGGCTGCTGGCCGATGCGGCGGAAGCCGAATATCGCGGGCTCTATCGCCGCTTTCGTCGAACTCGACCGCAACCGGCGAGTCCGACGTCGATCTCGCGCCGCTCCGCCTCGTCGCCGATGCGTTCCTGCTCGGCCGGCGCCGGACCGTCGAACCATTTGAGGATGTGACCATGGGTAATGCAGCGCCGAATGCTTGCGTGACGCGTTCCGTCTTCGGCGTGCTGCCCGACGGCACGCGCAGTCGAGCGCGTGTGCTCCGCGGCGCCGACGGATCTGGAGGCGCGCATCATCACCTATGGCGCGGCGCTGCAGGCGTTGGTGGTGCCGGATGCGCGAGGGACTCTGCGACGACGTCGTGCTCGGTCATGACGACGTTCGACGGGTTACCTCGCGCGAGCGCCGGTTCTTCGGCGCGACCGTCGGCCGCTATGCCAATCGCATCGCCGATGCGCGCTTCATGCTCGACGGCGCCGTGGTGCAGCTCGCGGCCAATAACGGCGGCAATGCGTTGCATGGCGGGCCGGACGGCTTTGATCGCCGCAAGCTGGCGGATTGATCGAGATCGAGGACGGCGCTCAGTCCGGGCGTGACGCTTGCCTACGCCAGCGCCGATGGCGAGGAGGGCTATCCCGGACGGCTGGATGTGCGAGGTGACCTATGGCGCCTGGCCGGGCCGATGGAGCTGTCAGCTCGACATGACGGCGCGGACCGATCGCCCCACCGATGGTCAACCTGACCAATCACAGCTTTTTCAATCTGGCCGGCGCTGCGCTCGGGCGCGGAACATTCTCGATCACCAGCTCACCGTCGCGGCCGACCATTTTCTCGCCATCGATGCCGGCGCGATCCCGCTGCCGCAGCCGCCTACGTGCGGTCGCCGGCACGCCCTTCGACTTCCGGGCCGGCGTCGACGATCGGCGCGCGGATCCGCGACGACGATCCGCAGCTGCGGCAACGGCAGCGGTTACGACCACAATTTCTGCCTCGATCGGCGCAGCGGCGAGCCTGCGCTTCGCCGCGCGGCTCGCAGCGCCGCGTCCGGCCGCGTGCTCGAGCTGTCTGACCAATCAGCCCGGCCTGCAGGTCTATTCCGGAAACTATCTCGACGGTTCCATTGCCGGAAAGGGCGGCCGCCTCTATCGGCAGTCCGACGCCATCTGCCTCGAACCGCACGCCTGGCCGGATACGCCCAACCGGCCCGATTTCCCGACCGCGCGGCCTGCGCCGGGCGAGGTCTATCAGCACACCACCGCTGTATCGCTTCACGCAGTTTCGGCCGGCGAGTGCCGCGGAGCGACGGAGCGGCGACTGAATGGAAGCAGGTGCCGACTTCCGTTCTCTGCGGCGAGCGCTGCCATCTCGGCGAAGGGCCCGACCTATGACGCGGCCACCGATACCGCCTGGTGGTTCGACATTCTCGAGGGACGGCTGTTCGAGGCTCAGCTCGGCAGCGGACGGATCACGCATCCATTCAGCTCGGCAGTGATGGCGCAGCGCGCTGGCGCGCATCGATGCGCAGCGCCAACTGCTCGTCGCCGAAGACGGCCTCTACATCCGCTCGAGTCAGCGACGGCGCGGATGACGCTGTATCGTCCGCTCGAGGCGGACAATGCCGCAACCGCGTTCGAACGACGCACGGGTGCATCCTTCCGGAACGTTCTGGATCGGCACCATGGGACGCAAGGCGGAGGCGGGTGCTGGCGCGATCTACGCGCTGCATCGCGGAGAGATCTCGCGGCTCTTTTGCCGGCATCACCATTCCGAACGCGATCTGCTTCTCGCCCGGACGGCGCGGTGCGGCTATTTCGCCGACACCGGCGAAGAACGAGCTCTGCCGCGTCGCGCTCGATCCGGCGACCGGCCTGCCGCGCGGCACGCCTGAGGTGCTGCTGCAGCCATCGCGGCGTTGGCGGCGCTCGATGGCGCGGTGGTCGACGCCGACGGCTTGATCTGGAACGCGCGCTGGGGCGGCGGCTGCGTCGATGTCTACAGTCCGCGAGGCGAGCATCTGCGCTGCCTGCGGGTTCCGGCGCGGCAGGCGAGCTGCCCGGCTTTCGTCGGACCGGATCTCTCGCGCCTGCTCGTAACGTCGGCCTGGCAGGACATGGACGAGGACGCGACGCGCCGCCGATCCCGAACACGGGCGCACCTTCCTGCTGGAGGTGGCTGCGCGCGGCCGCCCGGAGCCAGACGTCAAGCTTGCAAGTTGAGGAGAGGTGACCGAGCCGAGCTTCGCAGTGCAATCCAGTATCAAGAACCGCGATCGGTCGACGATGCCGTGAACGTCGCCTCGACATCCAAAGGGAGTGAAGCATGCTCAAGAAGACCACATTGTCGCGCTCGCGCTGGCGGGCTCTGCCGCAGCGGCGTCCGGCGGCGCCCTTGCACAAAGCAAGCCGACCATCGGCATCGCCATGCCGACCAAATCCTCGGCGCGCTGGATCGATGACGGCAACAACATCGTGAAAGTGCTGAAGGAGCGCGGCTACGGCACCGACCTGCAATATGCCGAGGACGATATCCCGAACCAGCTCTCCCAGGTCGAGAACATGGTGACCAAGGGCGCCAAGGTGCTGGTGATCGCGGCGATCGACGGCACCACGCTGTCCGACGTGCTCAAGCAGGCCAAGGCCAAGGGCATCACCGTGATCGCCTATGACCGGCTGATCCGCGACACGCCCAACGTCGACTACTACGCGACCGTTCGACAATTTCCAGGTCGGCGTGCTGCAGGCGCAGTCGATCGAGCAGGGGCTCGGGCTGAAGGAAGGCAAGGGCCCGTTCAACATCGAGCTGTTCGGCGGCTCGCCCGACGACAACAACGCCTACTTCTTCTACAACGGCTCGATGTCGGTGCTGCAGCCCTATATCGACAGCGGCAAGCTGGTGGTCGGCAGCAAGCAGATGGGCATGGACAAGGTCTCGACGCTTGCGCTGGGACGGCGCCACCGCGCAGGCCCGCATGGACAATCTGCTCAGCGCGTTCTACGGCAACAAGCGGGTCGATGCGGTGCTGTCGCCCTATGACGGCCTCTCGATCGGCATCCTCTCCTCGCTCAAGGGCGTCGGCTATGGCAGCGGCAACATGCCGATGCCTGTCGTCAGCGGGCAGGATGCGGAAGTGCCGTCGATCAAGTCGATGCTGCGCGGCGAGCAATATTCGACCATCTTCAAGGATACCCGCGACCTCGCCAGGGTCACCGCCGACATGGTCGATGCCGCGCTCAGCGGCAAGGAAGTCACCGTCAACGACACCAAGACCTACAACAATGGCGTCAAGGTGGTGCCGTCCTATCTGCTCAAGCCTGTCGTCGTCGACAAGAGCAACTGGGAGAAGGTGCTGATCGACGGCGGCTACTACAAGCGCTCGCAGTTCGACTGAGACGGACCAGTCGGCAGGCGCCGGCGAGCTGCTGGCGCCGCCGGCCGGCCGTATCGCTCGCGCGGATGAGATCACGGACATGATCCGATGACCGCAATGCTTGAAATGCGCGGCGTCAGCAAGAGCTTTGCCGGCGTGCAGGCGCTGCGCGACGTCAACTTCACCGTCGGACGCCGGGCGAGATCCATGCCCTGGTGGGCGAGAACGGCGCCGGCAAGTCGACGCTGATGAAGGTGCTGAGCGGCGTCTATCCCCACGGCAGCTATGAGGGCAGCATCGTCTTCGACGGCGAGGAGCGGCGCTTTCGCGACATCAATGATCCGAGGCGCTCGGCATCATCATCATCCACCAGGAGCTGGCGCTGATCCCGCTGCTGTCGATCGCGGAGAATATCTTCCTGTCGCATCCGCCGTCGCGGTTCGGCGTGATCGACCGCGACGCGGTCTACGAGCGGACGCAGGAACTGCTGGCCCAGGTCGGCCTCACCGAGACGCCGGACACGCTGGTCACCGATCTCGGCGTCGGCAAGCAGCAACTGGTGGAGATCGCCAAGGCGCTGTCCAAGCGGGTGCGGCTCTTGATTCTCGACGAGCCGACCGCCAGCCTCAACGAGAGCGACAGCGCGGCGCTGCTCGATCGTCTGCTCGCGTTCCGCGCCCAGGGCATCGCCGTCGATCCTGATCTCGCACAAACTGAACGAGGTCGCCCGCGTCGCCGACCGCATCACGGTGCTGCGCGACGGCCGCACCGTCGACACGCATCGATTGCCGGGCCGAGCGCGGTCGAGGAGGACCGGATCATCCGCAGCATGGTCGATCGCGACCTCGCGCATCGCTTTCCGCAGCGCGACGCCGACGATCGGCGAGCCGGTGTTCGCGGTCGAGGACTGGTCGGTGCATCATCCGCTGCATCGCGGATCGGCAGGTGATCAAGAATGTCGACTTCCAGGTCCGGCGCGGCGAGGTCGTCGGCATCGCCGGGCTGATGGGCGCCGGGCGCACCGAATTCGCCATGAGCCTGTTCGGCCGCTCCTGGGGCCGCAAGATCAGCGGCCGCGTCCGGCTGCGACGGCCGCGAGGTCGACCTCTCGAGCGTTGCGGCCGCGCGATCGACGCCGGCCTTGCCTACGTCACCGAGGACCGCAAGCAGCTCGGCCTGATCCTCGCCGACGACGTCCGCAAGAACATCACGCTGGCCAGTCTCGGCCGCGTCGCGCGGCGGTGGCGTGATCGACGACATCAAGGAATTGCAGGTGGCGAGCGACTACCGCAACCGGATGCGCATCCGCTGCTCCGACGTCTATCAGGAGACCGGCCAGCTCTCCGGCGGCAACCAGCAGAAGGTGGTGCTGTCGAAATGGCTGATGACCGATCCGAAAATCCTGATCCTCGACGAGCCGACCCGCGGCATCGACGTCGGCGCAAAATACGAGATCTATTGTATCATCAACGAGCTGGCCGAGGCCGGCAAGGCTGTCGTCGATGATCTCGTCGGAAATGCCGGAACTGCTCGGCGATCTGCGACCGCATCTGCGTGATGAACGACGGCGCCTTTGTCGGCGAGTTCGACCGCAGCCGAGGCGACGCAGGAAAAGATCATGCGCGCCATCATGCGCAAGCGAACGCTGGTGACAGAACCTGGACGAACGAAGGTACTGCTGGGAGAGTCGCAGCCATGACCGACAAGACGGTTGCGCTTCCCGAGGCGCACAGCATGCGGGCTTCATCAAGAACAATCTGCGCGAACTACGGCATGCTGCTGTCGCTGTTCGCGATCATGCTGTTCTTCCAGGTCATGACCGACGGCACGCTGCTGCAGCCGCTCAACCTCACCAATCTGGTGCTGCAGAACAGCTACATCGTGATCATGGCGCTCGGCATGCTGCTGGTGATCGTCACCGGCCATATCGATCTTTCGGTCGGCTCGGTCGCGGGCTTCGTCGGCGCGGTCGCCGCGGTGCTGATGGTGCGCTATCGACGTTGCACTATCCGCTGGCCTTCATCGCCTGCCTCGCTGGTCGGCGCGCTGATCGGCGCGGCGCAGGGCTATTGGGTGGCCTATTTCAAGATTCCGTCCTTCATCGTCACGCTGGCCGGCATGCTGGTGTTCAAGGGGCTGGCGCTCGCGCTGCTGCAGGGCCAGTCGGTCGGACCGTTTCCGCCGACCTTCCAGAAACTGTCCTCCGGCTTCATTCCGGAACTGTTTCCCGACGCCGGCGCGCTGTATCCCACCTCGCTGCTGATCGGCGCCGTGCTGGCGCTCGCGCTCTGGTCTATGCCAGCGCCAAGAGCCGCGCGCGCGCAGGCAGTCGCATGGCATCGAGGTCGAGCCCTACTGGCTTCTTCGTGCGCCAAGAGCGCCGTGCTGTTCGGCGCGGTCGCTCTATTTCACCTATCTGATCGCCTCGCATCGCGGCCTGCCCAACGTGCTTGTCATCATGACGGCGCTGATCGCGCTCTATGGCTTCGTCACCGCGCGCACCGTCGATCGGCCGGCAGATCTACGCGCGTCGGCGGCAACGCGAAGGCAGCAAAGCTGTCCGGCATCAAGACCGAGCGGCTGACGTTCCTGACCTTCGTCAACATGGGCGTGCTGGCCGCGCTCGCCGGCCTCGTGTTCGCCGCGCGGCTCAACACCGCAACGCCGAAGGCCGGCGCCGGCTTCGAGCTCGACGTCATCGCCGCCTGCTTCATCGGCGGCGCCTCGGCCTATGGCGGCGTCGGCCGGGTCGGCGGCGCCGTGATCGGCGCGCATGATCATGGGCGTGATGAACAACGGCATGTCGATCCTCGGCATCGGCATCGACTACCAGCAGGTGATCAAGGGGCTGGTGCTGCTCGGCGCCGTCTGCCTCGACGTCTACAACCAGCGGCGATAGAGCGGCCGGCGGGGCCCGGCACTCCGGCAGCGTCAGTCCTGCAATTGCCAGCGGCCGATGACGCGAAACCGCGAATTCGGGTTTTCCTGACGGCACAGGGCAATCGCGTCGATCGCGAGCGGCCTGATGCTCGGTCGCCGCAAACCTGTCGCGCAGCATCGCCACACACCGTTTCGCGCCGTTCGGCGGCAAGCCGTCCCGTCAGCGTCATGTGGAAGCGAAATTCTTCCATCACGTAAGGGTAGCCCCAGCGGTCGAGATAGTCGCGCTGCCGCGGCGTCAGCTTTGCCGGGATTTCGCCGCGCGCGATCTTCCGGCCGTCAGCGGCGCGCGGAACGGATCGAATGCGCGTGGTCGCATCGGCGGCAAGCTGTTCGAGCTCTGCCGACGGTTCGGCCGGGATCACCGCGATGAAGCCGCTGATCGAATCGACCACGGGCTTGATCACCGGAATCGGCCGGGCGATCGCGGCGAACGCTTCGCAGGCCGCAGTCAAGCTCCGCCTCGGTCTTGCCTGGCGGCCAGCGCCATCGGCGCCTTCAGCGTGGCGTGAAAGCCGTATTTGCGGGGATCCTGCGTCAGGTCGCGCCAGTCCGACGCCTGGGACGCCCTCCGGAAAGGGCAGGTCGTCGCCGCCATAGGCGTCGTAGCCGAGCAGCGATGCGCCGAAGCGGTCGAGCGCGCTGCCTGGCGCGGCGGCGTAGTAGATCGCGTAACGCGGATAATTTGCCATTGCGCGCAGAATAGGGCCGCGTCACGCGGCCGCAACCGCCTTGCGCGGCGCGGCGGCCGATCGGACGAGACGGCTGCGCCTCCGTCAGATGCACCAGGCGTCCCGCGGCGATGACCGCGACGATGCGCGGCCGCAGCGGCACCGTGTCATCGACGAGGATGATGTCGGCGCGCTGTCCCGCGGCGAGAACGCCGCGATCGGCGAGGCCGGCGGCGCGGGCCGGCGCCGCCGAGATCAGATTGCCAGGCCTCGGCCAGCGGCAGCACGCCGTCGGCAGCAAGCCGGAACGCCGCCAGCAGCTGCGCCGGATAATAATAGTCGGACGCCAGCACCGAGCATAGGCCCTTGGCGATCATGTCGGAGGCCTTGGTCCAGCCGGTGTGGCTGCCGCCGCGCACGACATTGGGCGCGCCGAACACGATGAAGTCGCCGGCCTCGGCCGCCTCGCGCGCGGTTTCCTCGTTGACCGGAAATTCGGCGATGGCGACGCCCTGCGCGCGAAACGCCTGCCGCATCGCCGGGCTGTCGTCGTCATGCGAGAGCATCCGGACGTTGGCCGCGCGCGCGGCCTGCGCCAGCCGGGCGATCGACGCCGGCACGTCGTGGCGCGCGGCAGACCACGCGCGCCACCAGGTGGTCGAACGCCTCATTGGTAAGGCCCGGTGCGCTCCACCATGCGGCTGCGCTTCTGCGGCTTGGCGAGGTCTGGCGACCGTCGAGTCCATGTGGTCGTTGAACGCGAACAGGTCGACGCGTCCTTCCGACAGCCACTCGATGATTCTCGCTTTCGGCATCGAGATTGTAGGTCTCGTGGCGCAGATGGAAGCGGGTGTCGGCCGCAAGCTGCGGCCGCATCGCCTCGATCGCCTCCAGCAATCTCTGCGCATTGTCGCGCGCTGCGCAGGCCCGGCTCCCACGACCAGGTCGTGGCGTGATAGACGGTGGTGATCCCGTTGCTGATCGCCTGCCGGTCGCTGTCGATCAGCGCCACGTCGATCGGGAAATCGACGCCGGGGCGCGGCATCATCTGCCGCTCGAAGGCATCGCCATGCAGATCGACAATGCCCGGCAGCACCATCAAGCCGCCGGCATCGATGCCAAGCGAGCCGCGGCCGTGGTCCGAGCCGACGGCGACCGATCTCGCGGCTCCGCGATCCGCAACGAGGTTTCGACGAATCTCGCTGCCGAGCAGGGCCCGGCCGCCCTCGATGAAAATATCGGTCACGATGCGGCACTCTTGTTGTCTGGTGTGACTGGGCGGACGCTTGCGGCGGCTTCGTACTTTGTCGAGAAAGTCCTCGACGGCGAGCTTGCGGAAATCGGGCAGGGCGCGGCGCAGCGTCTCGTGGTCCCAGTCCCACCAGGCAAGCGCCGCCAGCCGGTCCGGCGATGGCTTCCGGAAACCGCCGCTTGATCGGCCGCGCCGGATTGCCGCCGACGATGGTGTAGGCCGGGACGTCCTTGGTCACGATCGCGCCGGCCGCGACCACCGCGCCGGTGCCGATCGATGCGGCCCGGCAGGATGATCGCGCCGTGCCCGATCCAGACGTCATGGCCGATATGGACGTGATGCTCGCGCCGCCATTGCGAAGAATTCGGCATCGTCGCTTTCGCCCGGAAAATAGGCGCTGGCGCGGTAGGTGAAATGCGCCTGCGAGGCGCGGTGCATCGGATGATTGCCGGGATTGATCCGCGTCATCGCCGCGATCGAGCAGAATTTTCCGATCGTGGTGTAGGTGATCTGCGCGTCGTTCACGACGTAGGAATAATCGTCCATCGTCGACTTCAAGCAGGATCGTCCGCGCGCCGACCTCGCGTATAGGCGCCGAGCTTGCTGTCGCGCACCGACGCGGTGGGATCGATGGTCGGTTCGACGGAAAGCATCTTGCCGGCCATGCGAGCGTCCCATGCGCGACTCGAGGATGGTCGAGGCTCGCACGTCATCGATGCGCTTGATGACAGTGTCATGACAGATGCGTGACGGTCGCGCGCGGGTGTGGACGATCGCCGCACCGCAGCGCCGATTGTCACACAACTGTAAGATCCAGCCGTTAGCGATGATGCTACGACTGGCGTTCTGGAGCATTGCATGCTGGTGGTGGAAGGTTTGACGTGCCGGTTCGGCACCAAAGCCGCGGTGGATAATGCGTCATTCTCGATCGCGCCCGGCAGTTTCGTCGGCGTGATCGGCCGCTCCGGCGCCGGCAAGTCGACGCTGCTGCGGATGATCAACCGCCTCGCCGAGCCCTCCGAAGGCCGCATCCTGTTCGAAGGCGTCGACGTCACCGCGCTGCGCGGCAAGGATCTGCGGCAGTGGCGGGCGCGCTCGGCGATGATCTTTCAGCAATTCAATCTGGTCGGCCGGCTCGACGTGCTGACCAATGTGCTGATGGGGCGGCTTGCGGAAATCCCGTCCTGGCGCTCGCTGACGCAGCTCTGGCCGGAAGAGGACAAGGCGCTGGCGATGTCGGCGCTCGAGCAGTTCGACATGGCCGCGCTCGCCGCCCAGCGCGCCGACCAGCTTTCCGGCGGCCAGCAGCAGCGCGTCGCGATCGCGCGCGCGCTGGTGCAGGAGCCTGACATCATCCTCGCCGACGAGCCGATCGCCTCGCTCGATCCGCGCAACACGCGGATCGTGATGGATGCGCTGCTGCGCATCAACAAGCATTTCGGCATCACCGTGATCTGCAACCTGCATTCGCTCGATCTGGCGCGAAGCTATTGCGACCGCCTGATCGGCATGTCGGCCGGACGCGTGGTGTTCGACGGCGCGCCGGCGACGCTGACCGATCGCATCGCGCGCGAGCTCTACGATCTCGAAGCCAACGACGTCATGGGTGCCGCGCCGCGCAGGCACCCGACGGTGCAGCCGTTCCGGCACTCGGCACCGCAGCCGCGGCCTGAGCGTCGCTTCTAGTACAGGGCGGCCGTTGCAAACCTGCAATCGGCCGAAGAGGCGTAACCACAACAAGAGGGCTCACCATGATCACTCGTCGCATCGTTCTTGCCGGCGCCGCCGCGCTGGCATTCACCGCTTCCGCCTCCGGCGCAGGACTGGAAGAGCAAATATCCGGAACTGACCTTCGCGGTGGTGCCGGCCGAAAACGCCTCCGGCGTCACCGAGCGCTGGACGCCGTTCGTCGCCTATCTCTCGAAGGAACTCGGCGTCAAGGTCACGCTGCGCATCGCCAACGACTATGCCGCCGTGATCGAAGGCCAGCGCGCCGGCAACATCCATATCGCAAGCTACGGCTCGGCATCGTTCGCCCGCGCCCGGCTGACCGGCGTCAAGACCGACGCGTTCGCCAACGACATCAATGCCGACGGCTCGACCGGCTATTACTCGGTGTTCTTCGTCAAGGCGTCGAGCCCCTACAAGAAGCATCGACCAGCTGAAGGGCAAGAACCTCGGCCTGGTCGATCCGAATTCGACCTCGGGCAACAACGTGCCGCGCTTCGAACTCGACAAGATGGGCATCTCCGATGCCGATGACCTATTTCGGCAAGGTCGTCTTCACCGGCAGCCATGAGAACGCCATGCTGGCGCTGTCGCAGGGCACGGTCGACGTCGCCGCCAACCAGTGGACCAGCGACGACGATTCCACGCTGGCGCAGATGCTGCACAAGGGCATGCTGAAGAACGCCGACGGCTCGCCGATGAAGAAGGACGATTTCCGCATCATCCACAAGTCGGCGCCGATCATCAACGGACCCTATGCCTACAATTCCGGACCTGCCCGGACGACCTGAAGGCCGCGATCGCGAAGGCGTTCATCGGACTCGCCGACCAAGGACAAGGCCGCGTTCGACCGCCTGTCCGACGGCCAGAAGAAGGGCTTTAATCCCGCCACCACCAAGGACTGGGATGGCACCATCGAACTGATCAAGTTCGTCGACAGTCTGCGCAAGAAGAAGGCGTCCTGATCGATCGGCGGAGACGAGCCAGGCCGGGTCCGCGCGACCCGGCCTTTTTCTGTTCAGCACCTCGAGCAGAACAGCCATTCCATGACCATCGCCGTATCCATCCTTCCGAGACCAGCAACTGGCGGTGCTCAACGACGCCTATCGCAAGGCGGTCGCGCGCAAGCGGCTGCGGCTGACGCTGGCGGCGGCGGCTGTTCTTCGCGGCGCTGGTCGTCGCCGCGATCGGCGCGGAAGTGAACCTGCGCACGCTCGTTCAGCCTATTTCGGCAACTTCGTCAGCTATTTCGACCGCATCTTCACCCTGGAAGACGGCACGCGGGTCTGGACCAATTTCGGCGAATGGTTCTGGGGCTGGCAGAAATGGCTGAAGACTGCTCGGCGAGACCATTCTGATCAGCTATGTCGGCACCTTGATCGGGGCGGTCCTCGCCTTCGCCCTGAATTTCTTCGCCGCGCAAAACACCTCGCCGGCGCCGTGGCTGCGCTTCGTCGATCCGCCGCCTGCTGGAATTCGCGCGCACCGTTCCCGGCATCGTGTTCGCGCTGATCTTCGTCATCGCCTTCGGTCTCGGGCCGATGGCGGGCGTGCTGGCGATTGCGATCCATTCGACCGGCGCGCTCGGCAAAGCTGTTCTCCGAGATCGTCGAGAACGCCGACATGAAGCCGGTCGAGGGCGTGCGCTCGACCGGCGCGAGCTGGCTATCCTGCATGCGCTTTGCCGTGTTGCCGCAGGTGGCGGCCGGCTATGCCAGCTACGCGCTGCTGCGCTTCGAGATCAATGTCCGCGAGGCCTCGGTGATGGGCTTTGTCGGCGCCGGCGGCATCGGGCAGGAACTCGTGGTCGCGATCCGCAAATTCTATTATTCCGACGTCAGCGCCATCCTCGTGACGATCATCGTCACGGTCTTCGTCATCGACATCGCGCACCGGCTGGCTGCGCGGCCGGCTGTTCGGCAAGGACGCGCGGGCATGAGCCAGTTGCCGAAGCCGGACCGCGAGCAACTTGCGGGCGAAATATCCCGATGTCTTCGACCGGCCCGTATCGCGCGCGCCTCGCCACGCCGGCGATGATCGTCGCCGCGCTCGGCGATTTTCGTGTTCGGGCTGGTCGATCTCGATTTCTCGCCGGCGAGGCTGTTGTCGGGCCTGAGCCAGCTCGGCTGGATCACGCTGATGATGATCCCGCCCGATCCGGGCTCATCGCTGCCGGCCTATCTCGTCGGCGCTCGGCGAAACCCTGTCGATCGCGCTGCTCGGCACCACCATCGCCGCCGTGCTGGCGCTGCCGGTCAGCCTGCTGGCGGCGCGGAACATCGTTCCCTCGAGCCTCTTGCGCTTTCCGGTGCGGCGCTTCCTCGATTCCATCCGCGGCGTCGATACGCTGATCTGGGCGCTGGTCTGGATCAACGTCGTCGGCCTCGGCCCGTTCGCCGGCGTGCTGGCGATCGCGGTGTCGGATTTCGGCGCGTTCGGCAAATTGTTTTCCGAGGCGATCGAGGCCGCCGACCAGGAAGCAGGTCGAGGGCATCCGGGCCTCCGGCGGCAGCGCGCTGCATGAAATACGCTTCGGCCTGATGCCGCAGGTGCTGCCCGTCATCGCCGGGCAGGTGCTCTATTTCATCGAGATCGAATACCCGCTCGGCCACCATCATCGGCATCGTCGGCGCCGGCGGCATCGGCCTGCAGCTGGCCGAGCAGATCCGCGTGCTGGAGTGGCAGAAGGTCTCGTTCCTGATCCTGATGATCTTGGTGGCGGTCGCCGCGATCGACTGGATCTCGGGCAAGCTGCGCTTTGCCATCATCGGACAGCGGGCGTCGCGTGATCCGTGAGTTGGCAGGAGCGTGCACCGTTCATCGCGAGCGGATAGATGGTGGGCACGCGCACGCTGCCCACCTACAGCTATTCTCCACCAGAAACTCGACGCGCTCGGCGGCAAAGCGCGAGCGCTTGGTCACGAGCGGCTTGCCGTCGGTATCGACGTCGGTGCTGTCGACCACCAGGACCGGACGCCCGAGCGCGAGGTCGAGCCGCGCGGCGTCGGTGGCGTCGACGATGGCCGGCGGTGATCCGGGTCGACGCGCGGCGGTAATCGCGGATGCCGTAATGCGCCAGCAGCTTGGTCATCGAGCGCACGCTGGCGAACACCTGTCCGGCGTCGGGGAAGCGCTCGGCGGAAAGCCAGGTGGTGCTGACGCAGATCGGCGTGCGGTCGGCGAGCCGCACCGCCTCGATCCGGATCAGCGGCGCGCCGGTCTTCAGTCCGAGCTCCCGCGCCAGTTCGCGCGTCGCGACGTCTTCCGACGCATCGATCAACTGGCCGCGCGGCTCGCGGCCGCCGGCGCCGACGATTTCGGAAAACCGCGTCCGCGAGCGCAGGGGATAGGCGAGGCGCTGCGCCTCGACATAGGTGCCGCTGCCGCGCTCGGCGCGCACCAGGCCGCGTTCGGCGAGCGTCGCGAGCGCCCGGCGCACGGTGTGGCGGTTGACCCGATAGGTCTCGGCGATCTCCATCTCGCCCGGCAGCTTTTCGCCGGCGGCAAAGCGGCCGTCGGCGATGCCGCGCTCGATCCCGTCGGCGACCTGCCGCCACAGCGCGACGCCGGAGGCCGTGTCCTGCATGCTCATGGTGGCGAATATCCGGCCATTGGAAAAATCACCTCGTTGTCACGAAATCAGTCATGGCGTTTCGTTATCAAGTTGTCTAGTATCATAGACAACTTGATTCAGGCAAGGTCGATATGATGGCAAGCGCGAGGAAAGCAACGGGCAAGCGCGGCGCAAGGCCGCGATGGCGGTGCTGGCCCATTCCGATGCCAGCCGAGATATGCCGGTCGTCTGGAGGCGATCGCGTTGCCGGCGCATGAAGACCTGCGCGAGCCCGAAAACGGCCTCGTCATGGTGCGCGGCCGCATCGGCGGCGACGGCGCGCCGTTCAATCTCGGCGAAGCCACGGTGTCGCGCGCCGCGGTGCGGCTTTCGACCGGCGAAGTCGGCTTCGGCTACACGCTCGGCCGCGACCGTGCAGAAGGCGCGGATGATCGCGCTGTGCGACGCCATGGTGCAGTCGGATCGAATTCGCGGCCGCGGTTGAAGCCAAGGTGGTCGCGCCGCTGCGTGCGGCGATGATCGGAAAGCGAAACCGCAAGGCCGCGGAAGCCGCGGCGACGCGGGTCGATTTCTACACGCTGGTGCGGGGTGAGGGCTGACATGACGACGGTTGCCGAATTGCCCGCAGGATTTGCCGACAAGGTGTTGTCGGCGCAATCGACCTTCCGCTCCGTGATGGATGCGATGGCGCGTCCCGGCAGCGTTCAGCGCATCGCGGCCGCCGCCGGCACGCCGGCCGCGATGATGCGCGGCACCGCCGCCATCGCGCTGACCCTGTTCGACCATGATACGCCGGTCTGGCTCGACGCGCGGATGTCGGCGACGGCCGATGTCGCCAAATGGCTCAAGTTCCACACCAGCGCGCCTGTTGTCGCGGATTCGTCGATCTGCCAGTTTTGCGCTGGTCGGCGATCCCGAAAACCTGCCGGCGCTCGATCGCTTCGCGTTCGGCAGCAATGAATATCCGGATCGTTCGACGACGCTGATCCTGCAGGTCGAAAGCCTGACGCGATGGTCCCGTGCGTCGAGCTGCAGCGGCCCCGGCATCGACGGCACGGCGATCGCTGCAGCGCTTCGATCCAGCCGCAGGATCTGTTCGAGCGGCTGGCCATCAACGCCGCGCTGTTTCCGCGCGGCATCGATGTCGTGCTGGTCCATGACGATGCCATCGTCGCGATACCGCGCACGACGCGGCTCGTCGAGGGGAGGCTGACCATGTATGTTGCCGTCAAGGGAGGCGAGCGCGCCATCGAGAACGCCCATCGCCTGCTGGCGCATGAGCGGCGCGGCGACCGCGACGTTCCCGAACTGTCGCTGGCCCAGATCTCCGAGCAGCTTTCGCTCGGCGTCGACCGCGTCATGACCGAAGGCTCGCTGTACGACCGCGAACTGGCGGCGCTCGCCATCAAGCAGGCGCGCGGCGACCTGATCGAGGCGATCTTCCTGGTGCGCGCCTTCCGCGCCACGCTGCCGCGCTTCGGCGCGCACCGAGCCGGTCGACACCGGCGCGATGCAGGTGCGCCGCCGGATTTCCTCGACGTTCAAGGATATTCCGGGCGGGCAGATTCTCGGGCCCACCTTCGATTACACCCATCGCCTGCTGGATCCCGCAGCTCGCCGAGGGTTTTACGCCGGAGGCGCCGGCGACGGGCGAGGCGTCGACCGCGGCGACGCCGCGCGTGACCGATATTCTCGGCCGCGACGGCCTGATCGAGCCGTCGCCGGAGGCGGATGCCGATGCGCCCGTCGGCGACCTGACGCGCGAGCCGCTCAGCTTTCCGGCGGATCGCGATCTGCGCCTGCAAAACCTGGCGCGCGCCGACGAGGGCTTTCTGCTGGCGCTCGGCTATTCCTCGCAGCGCGGCTATGGCCGCAACCATCCCTTCGCCGGCGAGATCCGCTTCGGCGAGGTCGAGGTCGAGTTCATGGCCGAGGATGCCGGCTTTGCCGTGCCGCTCGGCGTCGATCGCGCTGACCGAATGCCAGATGGTCAACCAGTTCAAGGGCTCGGCGACCGAAGCGCCGTGCTTTACGCGCGGCTATGGTCTCGCGTTCGGGCAAAGCGAGCGCAAGACCATGTCGATGGCGCTGGTCGACCGCAGCCTGCGCGCCCGCGAACTCGGCGAGGAGGTGATCGCGCCCGGCCAGGACGAGGAATTCGTGATGTCGCATTCGGACAATGTGCAGGCGACCGGCTTCGTCGAGCATCTCAAGCTGCCGCATTACGTCGACTTCCAGTCCGAACTCGGCCTGCTGCGCAAATTGCGCAAGGAGTTCGCCGAGGCGAACGAGACGCCGCCGATGCAGGAGGCCGCGGAATGAACGCGCCGGCTTACAATTTCGCCTATCTCGACGAGCAGACCAAGCGGATGATCCGCCGCGCGATCCTGAAGGCGATCGCGATCCCCGGCTATCAGGTGCCGTTCGCCAGCCGCGAGATGCCGATGCCCTATGGCTGGGGCACCGGCGGCGTGCAGGTGACGGCGGCGATCCTCGGGCCTGACGACGTGCTGAAGGTGATCGACCAGGGCTCCGACGACACCACCAACGCGATCTCGATCCGCAAATTCTTCGGCAAGACCGCCGGCGTCGCGACGACGACCGCGACGGCGGACGCCACCGTGATCCAGACCCGGCACCGGATTCCCGAAGCGCCGCTGCATGCGCGGGCAGGTGCTGGTCTATCAGGTGCCGATCCCGGAGCCGCTGCGGTTCCTCGAGCCGCGCGAGACCGAGACGCGGCGCATGCATGCGCTCGGCGAATACGGCCTGATGCACGTCAAGCTGTACGAAGACATCGCGCGCTTCGGCCATATCGCGACCTCCTATGCCTATCCGGTGAAGGTGAACGCGCGTTATGTGATGGATCCGTCGCCGACGCCGAAATTCGACAATCCGAAGATGGACAATTGCCCGGCGCTGCAACTGTTCGGCGCCGGCCGCGAGAAGCGCATCTACGCGATCCCGCCGCACACCACGTGTGGTGTCGCTCGACTTCGAGGATCATCCGTTCACGCGCTACCGCTTCGACGCGCCCTGCGCGCTGTGCGGCGCCGACGATTCCTATCTCGACGAGATCGTCACCGACGACAAGGGCGGCCGGATGTTCGTCTGTTCCGACACCGACTACTGCGAGGCCGCCAGCTGGCCGGCCATCGCGGCAGCGAAAGCGCGGCGCCGCACAAGGAGAGGGCGCATGGCTGAGCCGCAAAACGCCGCGCGAGACGACCAGCCGCTGCTGGTCGCCGATGGCCTCGGCAAGAACTATGGCCGGCTGACCGCCTGCCGCGACGTGTCCTTTGCGCTCTATCCCGGCGAGGTGCTGGCGATCGTCGGCGAGTCCGGATCGGGCAAGTCGACGCTGTTGCAACTGCTGTCGGCGCAGCTCGCGCCGAGCGCCGGCCACGTGTCGTACCGGATGCGCGATGGCGTGTTGCGCGATCTGGCCGCGCTTGGGCGAGGCCGAGCGGCGCTTTCTGTTCCGCACCGACTGGGGCTATGTGCATCAGGATCCCGCGCATGGGCCTGCGGATGGCGGTCTCGGCCGGCGCCAATGTCGGCGAGCGGCTGATGGCGGTGGGCTGGAATCACTATGGCCGCATCCGCGATACCGCCTCGTCCTGGCTGGAGCGCGTCGAGATCGATACCGCGCCGCATCGACGACGCGCCGCGGACCTATTCGGGCGGCATGCGGCAGCGGCTGCAGATCGCGCGCAATCTCGTCACCGAGCCGCGGCTGGTGTTCATGGACGAGCCGACCGGCGGGCTCGACGTCTCGGTGCAGGCGCGGCTGCTCGATCTGATGCGCAATCTCGTCAGCGAGCTCGGCCTTGCCGCCATCGTCGTCACCCATGACCTCGCGGTGGCGCGGCTGCTGTCGCATCGCGTGATGGTGATGAAGGGCGGCCGCGTCATCGAAACCGGCCTGACCGACCAGGTGCTCGACGATCCCCGCGAGCCCTACACCCAGCTGCTCGTTTCCTCGATTTTGCCGGCATGAGCGCACCAATGACTGCGATGATCGACATCACCAACGCCGAAAAGACCTTTACGATGCATCTGCAGGGCGGCGTCGAGCTGCCGGTGGTGCGCGGCGTCTCGTTCCATGTCGAGCCGGGCGAATGCGTGGTGCTGTCGGGGCCATCGGGCGCCGGCAAATCCTCGATCCTGAAAATGATCTTTGGCAATTACCGCTGCGATGGCGGCCGGATCGGCATCCGCCATCAGGGCGCGGTGATCGATCTCGCCACCGCCGAGCCGCGGCAGGTGCTCAGCGTGCGCCGCTCGACCATCGGCTATGTCAGCCAGTTCCTGCGCGCGGTGCCGCGGGTCGCCGACCATCGATGTGGTCGCCGAGCCCCTGATTGCGAACGGAACGGCGCGCGCCGAGGCGCGCGAGCAAGGCGGGCGCGCTGCTGCGCCGCCTCAACATTCCCGAGCGGCTGTGGGCGCTGCCGCCGTCGACGTTCTCCGGCGGCGAACAGCAGCGCGTCAACATCGCGCGCGGTTTCATTTCCGATCTGCCGATCCTGCTGCTGGACGAACCGACCGCCTCGCTCGACGCGGCCAATCGCGCCGTCGTGGTCGAGCTGATCGAGCAGAAGAAGCGTCAGGGCGTCGCGATGGTGGCGATCGTCCATGACGACGAAATCCGCCATCTGATCGCCGACCGGATCGTCGACGTGACGTCATTTGCCGCCGCCGCATGAAGGAAGAGATGTGAGATGACTCGACAAGCACGAAACCATCCTCGGTAACGCCCGCATCGTGCTGGCCGATCGCGTGATCGAGCGCGGCTGGGTCGCCTTTGCCGACGGCCGCATCGCCGAATTCGGCGAGGGCAGTGCGCCCGCGGGCAGCGAGGACGCCGGCCGGCGACCTGATCATGCCCGGCCTGATCGAACTGCACACCGACCATCTCGAAATGCACTACGTGCCGCGCCCAAAGGTGTTCTGGGATCCGATCGCGGCGGTGGTCTCCTATGACGGACAGCTGGCCACCTCGGGCATCACCACCGTGCTGGATTCGCTGCGGGTCTGGCGCGAGGATGGCGCCGAGGAGGTCGACGGCACGGGCAGGCGTGCTGGCGGAAGCGATCACATCCGCGCGCGACGCGAACCTGCTGCGCGCCGATCACTTCCTGCACCTGCGCTGCGAAATCCCGATGCCGAGCGTGGTCGAGGAAGCCAAGGAGCTGATCGACCGGCCGGACGTGCGGCTGATGTCGCTGATGGATCACACGCCGGGGCAGCGTCAGTTCCGCGACGAGGTCAAGCTGCGCGACTATTATCGCGGCAAGGGCGGCGGCAAGACCGACGCCGAGCTCGATGCGCTGTTCGAGAAGCGCTTTGCACTATCAGAAGACCTATGCCGCGACCAACATGCGCGAGATCGTGGCGCTGGCGCATCAATATGAGATCCCGCTCGCCAGCCATGACGACACCACCGAGGAAAACGTCGCCGACGCGATCCAGCGATCGCGTTTCGGTGGCGGAATTTCCGACCACGATGGAAGCCGCGCGCGGGCTGCACCAGGCCGGCATCGGCATCCTGATGGGGGCGCCGAACGTGGTGCGCGGCGGTTCGCATTCCGGCAACATCGCCGCCGTCGATCTCGCCCGCGAGGGATTGCTGGATATCCTGTCGTCCGACTACATCCCCTCGAGCCTGCTGATGGCCGCGCTGCAATTGCCGCAGCACGTTCCGGCGATCGATCTGGCGTCCGCCGTTCGCACCGTCACCAAGACGCCGGCCGAAGCCGTGGGCCTTGCGGACCGCGGCGAGATCGCGATCGGCAAGCGCGCCGATCTGATCCGGGTGCATGTCGCGCGCGACATTCCGGTGGTGCGCAGCGTCTGGCGGGAAGGGCGGCGGGTGGCATGACGGAGACGCTGACGACCACGACAGCAGATCAGGCCGCTGCGATCGGGCCGGGCCGGTTGGTGCTCGTGGTCGGCCCGAGCGGCGCCGGCAAGGATACGCTGCTCGGTCTTGCCAAGGCAGCCTGCGCCGATGATCGCAACATCGTGTTTCCGCGCCGCGTGATTACGCGCGAAGCGTCGGCATCGGAGGACAACGAAGAGGTCAGCGTCGGCACGTTTCAGGAGGCGCTGACGCGTGGCGAATATGCCATGCATTGGGAAGCGCACGGCCACTGCTATGCGCTGTCGCGCGCGATCGACGACGAAATCCGCGCCGGGCGAACCGTCGTCGCCAACGTCTCGCGCACGGTCATTGGCGCGATGCGCCGCGCCTATGCCGACGTGGTGGTGGTTTCGATCACGGCGCCGCCAAACGTTCTGGCTGAACGGCTTGCGATGCGCGGCACGAAGCAGCGACGGCAAGATCGAGCACCGCCTGCGCCGCACGGTGGAGGATGCCTCGGCCGCGCCCGACGTCACCATCGTCAACACCAGCAGCGCCGAATATCATGCGCGCGTCAGCTCGTCCGCGATCATCAAGGGCGAGAAATGGGACGAGTAGACGAGGAGACCGGAAATGTCTGTTGTCGCGACGATCGAGCAGCTCGAGGCCATCTACGGCTTTCCCAACGATGCCTCGACGGTCAAGGTCGCGGACCGGGTCACGCCGGCCTATCGGGCGCTGATGGACAAGTCGCCGTTCGCGGCGCTGGCGACCTGCGGGCCGGAGGGGCTGGATTGCTCGCCGCGCGGCGACCTGCCGGGCTTCGTTCGCATCCACGACGAGAAGACGCTGATGATGCCGGATCGCCGCGGCAACAACCGCTGCGATTCGCTGCGCAACATCGTGCGCGATCCCCGGGTGGCGCTGCTGTTTCTGATCCCGGGCTCCGGCAGCACGCTGCGCATCAACGGCCGCGCGCATGTCTCGGCCGATCCGGAACTGCTGGCGTCGTTCAAGATGGACGGCAAGGCGCCGCGCACGGTCATCGTCATGACGGTGGAAGAGATCTACTTCCAGTGCGCGCGCGCCATCGTGCGCTCCGATCTCTGGAATCCCGACAAGCGCGTCGATCCCAGGAGCCTGCCGACGCCCGGCCAGATCCCGGCCGAGATGAGCGAGAACAGCGTCGCGCGGCGAGAAATACGATCGGGAATGGCCGGCGCGCGCGCGGCAGACGATGTGTGGTAGCTCTGCATCTTCCGAGCGTGTCATCCCGAGGGCAAATGCAGACAGATCGCCCGGCCGCGGCTTGCTGCCGCGCTTGTCGATCGGAACGTTGCAATTGTCGATCCGCTGATCGTCCATCCACTTCCTGCCCATGCGTTCTTTCTTCTGGTCAGCGACGGCCCGTTGATCAGGCATGGTGACCTGAGGCCGTGATTTGGCTGGGTCAGGCTGCCAGTCCTGGGCGACGGCCGTCGTTGCAAGACACATATCGTGAAGAGAAAGCTGATAAAAGCGTCGGTATATGATGGTTCCATCGGCTGTCCTGGCGAAGGTTCAGACGCCAGACTAAGCATTAGCCGGGAAGTCGCGCAGCCGCCCGAACCCGCAGACAACGTCGCGATGCTTCGTTGTCACTGCGATCTTACCGCCGCTTTGTCCAAGAGCGAAGCGGCTTTGCCCAAGAGGGAAGTTTCTGACGCCGGATGCGTCGGTATGCCCTTGGCATTGGGCGTTCCGGCGCTTGCGCTGCGTTCGTTACGTCAGCCTAGTGTTTTTCGATACCGGCACGAACCTCGTGCCAGCACCAAGCTTGGGAGAAACCCTGATGAGTTGGAAAACTCCGAAGATTGTGGAAGTGCCAGGTGGGCATGGAAATCAACATGTACGCCTGCGCGGCGCGTCAGTAGACGCGTCGAAACGGTCTGCCTGGCCTCCGGCAACTCGTTGCCGTGGGCCGGGCGCAAGCCTGTGCTTATTCTCCAGGAAGTTTTCTGAATGCGAACGCTTCCTGCGTGCAAAGACTTTCCGGGCGGCGGCTCCTGTTTTGCTCTTGCATTGTTGCTGCCGGCCTGCGTCCACGCCGAGGGTGTTGACACCGAACACTTGTTCGGCTTCATGACGTGGCAGCCGATGTCGGCAATGTGGGCGAACGCGAGTTTCAAAGCGGAGACGACCGGGCGCTTCGGCAGCGAAACGGCGGCCGGTACCCGGGCCATCGGCCGGAATTCCGAACTGGAGATCGTCCCCGTCCAGAATTTTCGAGTAGAGCCGAGAGAGCACGTTTGCGTCTGCACCTGATCAGCGGTGCTGCCGGGTCTTGACGACCAGCGCCGGCTGCCGTGGCAGGGCGCCTCGGTGGTTCTCTGCGTTACCGCTTTCTCGATCGGAGACCGCGCCATTTGGGCTGACGTTCGCAACTGAATTTCGCGCGCATCGGGTCGATGAGACCGACGGCCCGAGGCCGTCCGCAGTTTGGGAACGGAGTTCAAGCTGGCGTTCGATCGCGAACTCGTGCAGTACCGGACCGGATCATCGCCGCATTCGCCAATCTCGATCTGCGTAGCCGGAGCGGACGCGCCTGGTCGGCAGCGGCGTCGTTGGAGCGAGAATCCACCGCGGGAGCGGCGCTGGGGGCTGATGGCGCAGCTGCTGCCCCGGCTTCCCGCCGGGCGGTGAGGCGCGCTACTTGCGGGAAATACGAAGGGGGCTGCGCCGGAGGAACTTGCCGGGCAGGCGCTGTTCGTCGGGCCGACGGCCTATTTCCAATTGTCGAAACAGAGGAAATGGTCGCGGCTGACGTGCGTGGCTGGGCGTTCAGGCGTGGGGACGTCCGGCGGGCACAACGGCCAGTCTCGACCTCTCCGCCAATTTCGAGCGCCATCAGGCCCGGCTGGTGTTTGGCGTCAATTTTTAAGACCAGGCGTATTCGCTCCGGTTCCAGCAGCTTCACGGGCTGGTGAAACCCCGGGCCATTCGTTAGCGTAGCTTTTTGCGTTATCAATCCGGAGGTGCAATTCAAGGTGGATACCAGGCATGACGCCCCATCGATCTGATCGTGACCGTCTGCGCAGTGCCTCGCCGACCAACTGCGAGGAGACGCATCCTGGTGTTTTCTTCGGACGTTTCGCTGAAACAATGCGTCATGGCTGCGCAGCCTCATCGCGCAGTGGATTGGCGAACATCCGAAATGGACCGCGGTCAGTGGTGGCGCTGCGAATACCCGCGCTAACAACCAGAAGGCCTCGGCCGAACCGGCGTGGACGGCGGTCTAGGAAATACTTCGTCGGCTACTTGTTGCAGTCCTTCAAATCCTTGTCCGCGATCGAAAACACGGCGTCGGCCTGATCTCGATGCCGCGCACAAAGCAATGTTCGCGCCGCGGTAGCCGACCTTGGCGTCATACCGTCCCGGCTCCACGCCCGTGATGCGCAGGCGTTCGTCGTGGTCGACTTCCTTGTCCTTGTCGTTCAGGGCCTGATTGGGGCCCCAGTCGTTCTGTCCAGCTGGGGAGGCTGAAACTGGATACGGTCGCGGTGGTCAGATTCCATAATCGGATGCCTTTCCCTGCGCGGGCTGGCTTCACCGGCGCTCGCGGCCGTAGACAGGGCGACCACAGCAGAGCGTCCATCGCATCGGGATATCCTTTCGCGTAGCTTTCAGGCAGACGTAACACGCATCCGGAACTGCCATGCGGCGTCTCGCGACGCGCGTTCGGCAAGCCAGGCTTGAATTTGCAGCGCAAGAGCAGTCTGCTTTCAGAAGCACGATCATGGCAGGCTCTGGAGCGCTGTGAGCGGGAGCAAAGATGATGGCGCTTGTTGGATCGATCGGGCGGACAGCGGCAGTACTGGCCGTGCTGGTGACGACGGCACATGCCCAGGGACGTCAGCGACTATCCGACGTCGGCGCGCGTCGAATATGTGTTCGGTTGCCTGAAGGCGAATGGCGAGACGCGGCAGGCGATCGAGCAATGCTCCTGCTCGATCGACGTTGTCGCTTCGCTGGTGCCCTATGCGCGCTATGTCACGGCCGAAACCGTGCTCAGCATGGCGCAGGTCCGCGGAAATCTGGGCGGGCAGTTCCGTACATCCGGAGCAGGCGACAAGCGCGCTCAACGAACTCAGGCGGGCCCAGGCCGAAGCGGAAGTGCGCTGCTTCTGAGGCGCTGCACGCAGGCTCGGCGTCAAATTCCGGAATCGTCGATCTTCCATTCGCGCTGGAAGACGTGTCCCTCGGTATCCTTGGCCTCGGCGCGGAAATGTTTCGCGCCGTTCGACACGTAGGTGAACCTGATATTGGGATCTTCCGAAATTGAAATGCCGCCTTCCATCGTCAACACCAGGCTGTCGTCCTGCCAGAGCCGCAGTTCGTTGACGAAGAAGGCCGGGACATACAGTTGCGTGACCTGGTCCATCTGCAGGCCGGAATTGTTGGGATGCCCGATCATGATCTGGGCCTCGCGCGCGCCGCTGGCGGGGCCTTCGCCGCTTTGCGAACTGCCGGTAGCGCATCTGGCCGAGCCTGGCTCTTGGCTTCGTCGGCGTTCTTGGCGGCAGGCGCCGAGCAGCCGCCGGACGCCTTCACGTAGGTCTTGACCATGTAGAGCTTGCCGTCGCTGAGTTCGGCCACCGCATGAACATCGGTGTAATTGTTGACGCGAACGCGGGTGGAGATCTCAGACACCTTGGCGTCCGGCCCGAGCTGGAACTTGGCGGCCATCGGCGCGGGGTTCTGGTCGATGACCAGCGTAATGCTCAGCACCTGCCGGCTGTCGCCGGGCGGACAGCTTCGTTCGCAAGGTCACCGGCACGATGGCGGCATCCTCGGCACGGTACGGCATTTCGATGGCGATCACGTCGCTGCCATCGTTCATCGGACGGTTGTTGAAGATGTCCTGAACCAGGCCGGGCCAGGGGTCATGCGCCGTTGCCGCAAGCGCGAGCGGCGCGCTCGAACAAGCGCAGCAAGCCAGCGACGGCGAACAGGCGGAAAGATATCCGGGCATGACGCCACCTTCGTGCGGATGCAAGCAGCAACGCAATATAGGGCAATGCGCGCGCTATTCCCATTCAATTTCCGAAAATGCTGCGGTTGCGTTGCGGGTGTTGAAGTCGTCGAACAGTTCCCATCGGGATCGCTCGGAGCCCGCCGCGGTGCCGCGCCGCCGCGATCGGCTTGCCGCTTCGTGACCAGCCCGCGTACGTCTGAGGCCAGCGTTTGGAGATAGCGGCGCTCGTCGGCCAGGGCGGCCGGCCATTCGCTCACAGGACCGTGACCGGGAACCACGCGTTGCGCGGGCAGGGCGCTGAGCTCGTCGAGTGCGCGCCAGCCAGCCGCGGATGCTGCCGTCCAGCACCGGCGTGTGGGTCGAGAAACACCAGATCGCCCGCGAACAGGGTTCCGGTTTTTCGTCAAGCACCGTGAGGTCGCTGTCGCTATGCGCGGCAGGCCACGCCCGCAAGACGAGCGTTCGGCGCCGAGATCGAGATTGAGCGTGCCGCTGACGAGCAGCGTTGGCGGCACGATGCGCACCTCGTCGATCAACTGATCGCCCATGGTGCGGCGAAATGCGTCGAGATAGAATTGTCCGCGCGTGGCCAGCGCGCGCGGCAGGTTCGTGTGGCCGACAAAGGTCGTTCCATCCTGCACGAAAGCGGCGTTTCCGAAAACGTGATCGGGATGGCCGTGCGTATTGATGACGTAGCGGATCGGCTTGCCGGTCCGGGCGCGAATGGCTGCCAGCAATTGTCGTCCCTCGCGGACGCTGCCACCCGTATCGATCACGGCGACCGCGTCGTCGCCGACGATGAAGCCGACATTGGCGATCGCGCCGTCGTTCTCGCGCGTCATCTGCGCGGTTTGGCCGTTGTGCACGAATACGCCATCCGCAATGGAGCTGACAGGCAACTCCTGCTGCTGCGCGTGCGAGACTGTCGCCGTAGCAGAGCATCGCGAGCGCGGCAAGCATCCATGCGGCATGAGCCATATTTCGGCCTCCGTCTCACCACGAGCGCTATCGGCAATTCCATGCTTCATCGCGGGCTACGGTTTGCGTCGCAGCACAGGCAAGCGAGGCCGCCATGGGGATTATTCCTGTTGCACGCTCCAATTGACAAGCTTAGCATTTTGCTGGTCTGCGGCTTCAACGGAACTTGGTTCGTCGAGGCTGCCGATATTTTCCGGAGTTGGCAACCATGGTGGGCCGGAAGTGCAGCAGCTTTTGATGACATGTGCCGGACAAAGCGCTGGCTGGCGATCGCAATCTTGGCGGTCCTCGCCGTGCTCGTCGGGCGCGATGTCGCGCGCGCGCAGATCAACGAAACCGGCGATCTGTCGATCGAACTCGTCGATCCCAAGGTGCTGCGCGTCTGCGCCGATCCGCGCAATCTGCCGTTCTCCAACGAGAAGGGCGAGGGCTTCGAGAACAAGCTCGCCGAATTGTTCGCCGAGAAGCTGCAGAAGAAGCTGGACTACATGTACTTTCCGCAGGCGACCGGCTTCGTTCGGATGACGCTTGGCGCCCATCGTTGCGACGTCATCATGGGCTTTCCGCAAGGCGACGATCTGGTTCAGGGCACCAATCCCTATTACCGCACCGCCTATGCGCTGGTCGCCAAGCAGGGCAGCGGCCTCGACGACGTTGCGACGCTGGAAGACGAGCGCCTGAAAGGCAAGCATATCGGCATCGTCGCCGGCACGCCGCCTGCGCACCAACATGGCGGTCAACGGCCTGATGGCGAACGCCAAGCCCTATCCGTTGATGATCGATACGCGCGTCGACTCGTCGGCGGAGGCCATGATCAGCGGATCTGATGTCGGGCAAGATCGACGCCGGCATTCTGTGGGGACCGATGGCGGGCTTCTATGCCAAGAAGGCGAACCCGCCGCTCCATGTCACGCCTCTCGTCAAGGAAACGACGGGCCCGCGACTGGCCTTTCGCATCGGCATGGGCGTGCGGGCCGGCCGACCAGAACTGGAAGCGGCAGCTCAACCGCCTGATCCAGGAGAACCAGCCGGCCATCAACAAGATACTGCTCGACTTCGGCGTTCCCTTGCTCGACGAGAACGACCGGCCGATCGGCGCGGAGACGGCAACGAAAGTGCCATGAAGCGAACGCTCGCGGGCCTGATCCTTGCGGCATTCGCATTCGTTGTCTCGACCTCAGCGCAGGAAAGGCCTCCCGAGCCCGACGGATACCGCACGGAAGATTACCGTGCGCCGGTTCCCGCGACCCTTGCCGGCGCGCGTGTTCTGACGACCGCGGAGGCCGAGGCGATCTGGCGCGCGAAGGCGGGCGTGTTCATCGACGTGCTGCCGCGCGCGCCAAAGCCGCAAAATCTGCCCGAAGGCACGGTCTGGCGCGACAAGCCGCGGCTCAACATTCCCGGCAGCGTCTGGCTGCCGGACACCGGCTACGGAAAGCTGGCGGCGGCGACCGAAGACTATCTGCGGCGCGGGCTGGTCCGCGCGTCCGGCGGGCAACAACGCCGCGCTGCTCGTGGTCTACTGCCAGGCCGATTGCTGGATGTCCTGGAACGCGGCAAAGCGGATGCTGTCCTACGGCTATCGCCAACGTGGCATGGTATCCCGAAGGAACCGACGGCTGGGAGCGGGCCGGCCTGCCGCTCGGCGGAATCGCAGCCGGAGCCGCGGGCGGGCGAGGAGATGTCGGCACCGCGCTGAGCACCGTCACGTGCGGCACGCTGCGCGCTATTCCATCTCCTGCTGGATCGTGCGGCCGAGGCGCGAACAGCCGCTGGTCGATCGCGGTCGGCACCTCGCAGACGAATTTGATCACGCGCTGCCGGTCCTCGAAGATCCGCGTCTCCCAGACCAGCTGATTGCCGAGTTCGTCGATCTTGGCCTGATCGGGCGGCGTTGCGCCCTGCAGCGCCTGCAAGCGCAAGCGTGTCGGCGCGGATTTTGTCGGCGGCCTCGCGCTGTTTGCGGGTGACGCGCTCCAGCCCGTTCAGGACCTGGCGAGCGCTGGGCATTGAGCGAGTCGAACAGGCCGGCGAACAGCAGCTTGCCGCTTGCCGGTCTTGTCGGCTGCGCCGTTCAGATATTCGGTGATCGCCTTCTGCGCTTCTTCGAGCGGAGTCCGCCTTGCCGCCAGCTTCGCTACCAGCGCGCTGACCTTGGCGTCGTCCTTCCACTTGCCGGAGACGTCGTCGAGCGGCGGGCCTGCCCACACCGCGGCGAGCGAAATCTCCGGCACCTTGGCCTGGGCGCACGGCCAGTCCGGATAGCGCGGATCGGCGGCATGGGCGAACCTGATCGTCGCCGTCACGGCCAGCCAGTACTGCGATCGCGGTCCGCCATTTCATGTCTCGCCTCCGGCCGGTCCGCGGCGGATCAGGCCGCGCGATGGATCGTAGGCGTAAATCGCGCCGATCATGAAGGCGATCGTGCAGCCGCCGACCACCGCGAGCGACGATCCAGTTCATCTGTCCATACAGCGCAAAGCGGATCAGCTCGACCGCATGGGTGAACGGATTGAACAGGCAGACATAGTAGAGCATCGGGCTGCTCTCCTGCACGCGCCACAGCGGATAGAGCGCGGAGGAAGCGAAGAACATCGGAAAGATGACGAAGTTCATCACGCCGGCGAAATTCTCGAGCTGCTTGATGCCGGAGGAGATCAGCATGCCCAACGCGCCGAGCATCAGGCCCGACAGCGACCAGCGCCGGCAGCACCGTGAGATAGCCGATCGGCGGCGGCGCGATATCCCAGAACCAGGCGATCAGCAGGAAGGCATAGACCTGCAGCAGCGAGACCGCGGTTCCCGCCAGCAGCTTGCAGGACAGCAGAAACCAGCGCGGCAGCGGGCTCACCAGCAGCGTGCGCATGTTGCCCATCTCGCGGTCGTAGACCATCGAGAGCGAGGACTGCATGCCGTTGAAGAGCTGGATCATCGCCATCAGGCCGGGCGCGATGTAGACCTCGTACAGGATGTAGGTTTCGTAGGGCGGGATGATGGAGAGGCCGAGCACCTGACGGAAGCCGGCGGCGAAGATGAACAGCCACACCAGCGGCCGCACCAGCGCGGAGATGAAGCGTTCGCGCTGATGCAGGAAGCGAAGCGCCTCGCGCCACACGATGCCGTTCAGGCAGGTGAGATATTCGGCGAGCGAGAAGCCGCTACGGACTGGCGTTGATGGTTGCGGATGTCATGGCGCTGGGCTCCCGGCTCTGTGCGGTGGAGCCGGTCAGCCGCATGAACGCCGTGTTGATATCGCTGCCGCCGGCGTCGGCGATGACCTGCGCGACTTTGCCCTGGGCCAGCACCCGGCCCTGATGCAGGACCACGAGATCATCGCTCGAGCCGATCTCGTCGAACAGATGCGTCGCCCACAACACGCCGATGCCCTGTTCGGTAACGAGCTGGCGGACGTGGTTGAGGATATCGGCGCGGGCCTTGACGTCGAGGCCGACGGTCGCCTCGTCGAGCAGCAGCAGGCGCGGGCGGTGCAGCAGCGCGCGGGCGATTTCCAACCGCCGCATCTGGCCGCCGGAGAGGTCGCGCACCTTGCTGCCGGCGCGGTCGGCAAGGCCGATGCGCGCCAGCACCTCGCGGCTGCGCTCGCGCGCGTCGCGCCTGGCGATGCCGTGCAGGGCGGCGTGATACAGCAGGTTCTGCGTCACCGAGAGGTCGAGATCGAGCGTGCGGGGCTGGAACACCACGCCGAGCAGCCGCAATGCTTCGCCGGGCGCTGGCGCGACGTCATGGCCGAAAATGCCGATGTGTCCGCGCCTGGATGCCGAACAGCCGCGTGATCAGCGAGAACAGCGTGCTCTTGCCGGCGCCGTTCAGGCCAAGCAGCGCCGTGAAGCTTGCCGGTGCGACGGTGAAGCCGATGTCGATCAGCGCCTGTCGCGGCGCCATAGGAATGGCTGACGCCGTCGATCGACAACGCCGGCATCTCCGCGGCTTCGGGCCGGGAAGCGACGTCCTGCGTGTATCTGACCGGCGGAAAGTGCGTCGGTGGCCGTCATGGCTGTGCAATCGTGATGCCCCAGGGCAGCTCGCCGACCTGGATCGTCTTGATGACCTTTTGCGCGGCGACGTCGATCACCGAGACGTCGTTCGACACGCCGTTGGTGACCAGCAGATATTTCTCATCCGGGGTGAATGCCATGTGCCAGACCCGCTGGCCCACCAGCAGATATTTGGTGACCTTGTGGCTGGCGGCATCGACGACCGCGATGCGGTTGGCGGGGCCGAGCGCGACGAAAGCGGTCTTGCCGTCCTTGGTCATGCCGATGCCGACCGGCTGGATCGCTTCGCTCCGCAGGCCGGGAATGCTGAATGTAATCTTGCCGGTCACCACGCGCTTGACCGGATCGATGATCGACACGGTGCCGCCGATCTCCGACGACACCCACACTTCGGAACTGTCGCGCTTGAATTCGGCGAAGCGCGGGCGCGCATCGACCAGCACGTTGGCGACGATCTGGCGCGTCGCGGTGTCGATGAAATGCGCCATGTTGGTGGTCTCGGAGGTATTGATCAGGAATCTTGCCGTCCGGGCTGATCGCCATGCCCTCCGGCTCGACGCCGACCTGGATGTCGCCGAGGCGGGCGCGCTTTTCGACGATCGATGATCGGTCACCGTGTTGTCGTTCTCGTTGGCGACGTAGAGGATCTTGCCGGCGGCATCCTGGGCGAACAGTTCGGGATCCGGGCCGGAGGGCAGGGTGTCGACGACCTCCTGCGTTCGCAACGTCGATCACCTGAATGCTGTCGTCGTCGCCGACCGCGACGAACACGAACTTGCCGTCCCGCGTGAACTCGATGCCGCGCGGCCGCTGGCCGACCTTGATGGTCTTGGTGACGGTCCAGCTGTTCGGTATCGATCACCGATTACGGTGTTGCTCTTCTCGTTGGACACATAGGCGATGAAGGCCGAGGCGGGCGCCGCGGTCGCGAGCCAGGCGAGCCATTCCGGAAAGCAGGCAATGACGCCACATGCGCAATCCATCCTCCTTCATTGCAGCTTGCATTTGGTTTCGGGCCGATCGACGCCAAGCGTATCGAGTTCCGAGACCTGGTGCAAAAACCTTCCTGCGGCGAAACCGAGACCACCATGCGTCCATCGACCAGCAGGATCGGCTGACGAAGCTGCAGGTTCCAGTCCCGCAGCGTCAGCCGCCGGCCCTTGAACGCCGCAATGGAAAAGTCAGGCCCCTTGAGGAAATCCGAATACCGCCTTTGGATCGCCGGAATTGGTGCGCGACGCCGCTTCGCCGATCATGCGTGCTGCCGTCCATGCCTGCATGTCCAGCGCCGTCATGTGCCGCGAATTCAATTTTATAAACCGGTTCTGCATCTGGATCGCGCCCCACTGGTCCTGCGCGGCGTGCCAGCTGGTTGGAACCAGCCCCGCCGAGCCGGCGACCGGCCGCGGATCCCAGGTGCGGTAGGGCAGATAGGACGCGAACACCTCGCTTTCGTCAGCCGCGACGAGGACGTCGTAGGCCGGCGCCTGCTGGGTGAAGACCGGCATTTGCCGCTGGATCAAGGTGACGCCGCTATCGGTACGGCGGGCGCCGCCGGTATCCTCGAAAATTCGTTCCTGAACGATCTTGGCGCCGAAGCGCGTCGCCGCGCGGCGCAAGGCGTCGGCGTACAGCCTGTCCTGGTCATGCGAACCGACGACGAACAGCCAGCGCTTCCATTGCTTCCACACCAGATACTGGGCGAGCGCATCCGCCAGCATCGAGCGCGTCGGCGCGACATGGATCACATTGGCGCGGCAATCCTGCTCGCGCAACCGGTCGTCGATCGCGCCGGCATTCAACAGCAGCGTGCCGCGATCGCGAAGCGCGTCGGCCGCCTTCAGCAACTCGTCCGCCGGAAGGTCGGCGATGATGAAGCCGTTGCGCTCGGCAAGCGCAGCTGCGGCCTTCGCGACATCCTCACCGTCCTTCAGGCGGACTTCCTCCAGCGTGAAACGCTGATTGAGGAACTTGCCGGTGGTGTTGTTGTCCTCGATGGCAAGGCGCGCGCCGGCAATTCCGTCGTTCTCCGCCGGCAGTTCGACGAGCGACAATTTCGCCTTGACGCCGGCGCGGCCGAGATAGCCGATGCCGATCTCGATCGGGTCGGCCGCGAGCACGCGGGTAGCCGCGACGCTCAAGCCGATCGCAGCGACCAACCATCGGATCATGGGTTCCTCCCTGACAGGTCTTCTCGACTTCGCCGTATGGCGGACCGTTTGACCTGAACCATGACCGAATTGTCTTGGCTTGCAACCCAATTCTCTGTGGGACGGCTCCACGCCGTTTCAACCTTCAGACGCTCCGCGTGCCAGCGCAGATGATCGGACATGAACGTGGAGATGAAGTAGTAGCTGTGGTCGTAGCCGGGCTGCCGGCGCAAGGTGAGGGGGATTTCGGCTTTCTCGCACGCGCGCCTGCAGCAGCTCCGGGCGGAGCTGTTCGGTCAGAAACGGATCGGCATCGCCGTAGTCGACCAGCAGATCGGACACTCTGGCGCCGTCCTCGATCAGCGCAACCGTATCGTGCTTGCGCCATGCTTGCCGGTCGCTGCCGAGATAGCCGCCGAGCGCCTTGATGCCCCATGGCACCTGCGAGGGCGCGACGATCGGCGCAAAGCGCGCTGGCCGCGCGGTAGCGATCGGGATGGCGCAGCGCGACCGTCAGTGCACCATGGCCGCCCATGGAGTGGCCGAGGATGGATTGTCGATTGGGGTCGACGGGAAAATTCTCGGCGACCAGTTTCGGCAGCTCTTCCGTGACATAGCTCCACATGCGGTAATTGCGCGCGAACGGCTCCTGCGTCGCATCGACATAGAAACCGGCGCCGAGCCCGAAATCGTAGGCATTGGCGGGATCGCCGGGCACGCCTTCGCCGCGCGGGCTGGTGTCGGGCGCGACGAAGATCAATCCAAGTTCGGCGCAGGCGCTGCGGAATTCGCCTTTTCCGTCACGTTGGCGTGGGTGCAGGTCAGGCCCGAGAGATACCAGACCACCGGCAGCCTGGCGCCGTCCGGCGTGCGGAGGGACATAGACCGAGAAGGTCATGTCGGTCCGGGTCTCGCGGCTGGCGTGTCGATAGACGCCCTGCGTTCCGCCGTATGACTTGTTGAGCGAAACGGTCTGCATGGTCATGATGTTGCTTGTCCTGCGCCGCGCAGCACGATCACGCCACGCCGCTCTCGATGGCGAATCGCACCAGCTCGGCGGACGTGCGTACGCCGAGCTTGTGGCGCATGATCGAGGAGGTGTTGGCGACGGTCTTGTAGGAGGAATGGACCAGCCACGCGATTTCGGAGAGGCTTTTGCCTGCGCTGAGCAGGCGCAAGATCTCCATCTCGCGCGCGGTCAGCTTTGAAAGCGGACTTTCGGGCGAACGAGGGTCTCGCGAATGCGATGCTTCGCGCCATCGCCGGCGGCAGATAAACTCCGCCCTTTGGCAACTTCGCGGATCGCCTCGACCAGGTCCTGGGATCCCCGGCTTTGGAAACGATAACCCTTGGCGCCGACTTCGATGGCGCGCGCGGCGAATACCGGATCATCGTTCATGCTGAACATGATGATGCGTGCAGACGCGTCGCGCGCGAGAGAGCGCCGCGCCAGTTCAAATCCGGAAACCGTCGGAAGGTTGATGTCGAGTACGCAGATATCCGGATGCCGTTCGCCGAACACGCGCTCGCCGCTCTCGGCGTCGGAGGCTTCCAGTATGTCGATCTCGGGATCGTCCGCGAACAGGGCACGGCACCCCGAAGCAACGATGCGATGATCATCAACGATCAGAACGCGCATTGGCATTGGTCCCGAATACCCGCGTCACTCCCGTTGCTGCACCGCATCAGGCGAAACACCGGCGCAGTCTTCGGGGCGATACCTGCCGTCGATGATCATGCAACCCGAGCGATGTTGCTATACGCTTCGATTAGATAGACGCCTGTTTTATCTGTCAACGCTCCCCGCGATCGGGAACTGAAGACGACTTCGCTCCCAGACAAACGCGATTTCGCTCCTGGACAAAAGGCTATGTGGCAAAAGCTTTCCTTGCGCGCCCGGATCAACTTGCTGCTCGCGCTCGTCCTCACGCTCGGTTTGGCCACCAATATTGCGCGGCTTGTGCTCGAGGCCGGGCCTCGCGTCCAGGCCGAAGATCAAAGCGTCGATACGGCTGGCGCGCGAATTTATCGATACGATCGTTGCGGGACTGAATGAGGCGCCGGACGCCGAAGCGCGGCTGAACCAGATCGTTCACGACCTCAACCGGCTTCGCCACGTCAGTATCACGCGGCAGGGTGAAGCGGTCGAGATATCCGGCGACAGCGGCCAATCCGGCGATAATCCCGATGCACGCTTCGCCGCCGGCATGGTTCGTCAGCGCTTGTTCATCCCGAAAAGACCACCGTGAACGTGCCGATCTCGATCCGGGGAAAGCCGGGCTCGCTGCTGATCACGTCGCATCCGAACGACGAGATGGCCGAGATCTGGGACGGGATCGTCACCCAGCTCCAGATCGGCACGGCGATTGCGATCGTTCTCTTCCTCATCACGATCAGGGTCGTCAGCCGGGCGCTGGCGCCGATCCAGACGCTTGTCGGAAGCGATGACGAAGATCGAAGCCGGCGGCTATGACACGCGCGTGAAGCCGGATGGCCCGCCGGAACTCGCTGCCATCTGCGACAAGTTGAATCATCTGGCGGCCACCCTGGGCGACGCGGTCGACGACAAGAGGCGTCTGGCCGAGCGCGTCGTCTCGCTGCAGGATGTCGAACGCAAGGAAATTGCGCGCGAGCTGCATGATGAGTTCGGGCCCTATCTCTTTGCGCTTGCGCGCGCATGCCAGCGCGCTGACGCGGATCGCAGATGCGAGAGGATCCGAACGTGGAGGCCACGCGAAAGCATGGCAGCGCCATACTGGAGCAGGTAAATGCCTTGCAGCAATCCAATCGCCGGGTTCTCGAAAAGCTGCGGCCGGTGGGGCTGACGGAGCTTGGTCTTCGCGAAGCGCTTGGCGGCGCTGCTGCGCCTATGGGGCGAGTCGCATCCCGACGTCGCCATCGAAACGGCGATCTCGCCGTCGCTGGGCGACACCGGAGAGACCGCCGATCTGACGATCTACCGCACCATTCAGGAAGCCCTGACCAATGTCTTTCGCCACGCGGGCGCCACCTGCGTCAACGTCACCGTTGAACCCGCCGAGCCGCCTCCGGGATTGACGCGGGCGCGGCGGCGCGCTGGTGCGGGTGCGCGACAATGGCGGCGGATTGCGGCCGGATCACAAGCTGGGCTTCGGGCTGACGGGAATGCGCGAGCGCATCCTGGCGCTGGGCGGCTCGCTCACGATTGCTTCCGGAGATAGTGGCGTAACTGTGGAGGCGGTGGTTCCGCGATGGACGCGCGTTGACTGAGCTCGGGAATTTTTCCCGACTTGTCCGGGACGTTTTGAATGGTGCGCGATCTCGACTGACATCCTAAGATCATCCGCAACCAACCGGCGGGGACCAATGCGGCCGGTATGGAATGGGGATGAAGCAGAATGGGCGCTCGATTCCTGTTTATCGGGACACTATCGCTATGTCTCGTTTCCCGGCAGTCGACTGTGCCCAGGCCCAAGCCGCGTCCGGTGACAGCTGAGGTCTTGCCGGCCATCGAGGTCGTCGCGCCGGCGACGACAGCTGCCAAGCCGGCCCGCAGCAGAAGTGCGCGCCTCGGCCGCCGCGGAACGTGCGCAGGGTTTTGTCTACCCGACCGCGCCGACGCCGACGGCCGGTTCGGGAATGGATGTCGACAAGGTGCCGGCAGGCGTCAATGCCGTCGGTGCCGGGCAGATCGCGCGCACCGGCTCGCTGAACATCGCGGATGCGCTGCAGCAACAGGTGCCGGGCATCATCATCAGCGAGGCTACCGGCAATCCATTTCAGCCGGACGTGCAGTTTCGCGGCTTCGTCGCGTCGCCCGTCGCCGGCACGCCGCAGGGACTGGCGGTCTACCAGAACGGTGTGCGCATCAACGAAGCCTTCGGCGACACCGTCAACTGGGATCTGATCCCGACCGCCGCGATCAGGTCGGTCACCGTCGTGACCAACAATCCCGCGTTCGGCCTCAACGCGCTGGGCGGCGCCGTCAACGTGCAGATGAAGGACGGCTTCAACTATCACGGCGCCGAGATCGACACGATGGGCGGCTCGTTCGGCCGCATCCAGAGTTCGGCGCAATGGGGCAAGCAGATCGACAATTATTCGCCGTCTATGGCGCGCTCGAAGGGCCTGCACGACAACGGCTTCCGCAATTTCTCGGCATCGGACGTCCGCCGCTTCTACGGCGATGTCGGCTACCGGAACGACGGCAACGAATTTCATCTCAACATGGGCGTCGCCGACAACAATTTCGGCGCGGCCAGCGACCGTGCCGGTCGAATTGCTGCAGCAATATTGGGGTGCGACCTACACGACGCCGCAAACCACCAGCCAACACGCGTCGGCTATGTCAATCTGACCGGAAAGGTCGAGGCGACGCCGACCTGGACGATCGAAGGCTCGGCGCATGTGCGCGTGCTTCGAGTCAGAAGACGGTGGATGGCAATCCGACCGGCACGCAGCCTGTGCGCCGATCCGACGCTGCTTGTGCTTCAACGACGACGACGCACCCCGGCAAATGGCCTGAACGGCGTCCAGCTCGCCAATCCTTTCGCGCCCGACGCCGTGCTCGGGCGAGATCGACCGGACCACGACGCGTTCGACCACGGCGGGCATATCGCTGCAGGCGACCAACACCGATCAGCTGTTCGGGCACGACAACCAGCTTCATGGTCGGCGCCAGCTTCGATTCCAGCGTCACCCGCTTCACGGCCAGCGCCGAACTGGGCACCATCGGCCCGAACTATGTCGTCAGCGGCAGCGGCATATTTCTCGGGCAATCCGGCGATCCGATATCGATCGGCCCGGTCGCGCTTCGCACCACCAACCAATACACCGGGCTCTATGCGCTCGACACGTTCGACGTCACCGAACGCGTTCTCGATCACGGGCGGGCGGCCGGTTCAACGATGCGCAGCATCAAGCTGGAGGACCAGATCGGCACCGCGCTCAACGGCGATCATACCTTCAACCGCTTCAATCCGATCGATCGGCGGCACCTACAAGATCACGCCTGGAGTTGACGGCCTATGCCGGCTATTCCGAAGCCAACCGTGCGCCGACCCCGCTGGAACTCGGCTGCGCCGATCCGGCGCGTCCCTGCATCATCGCGCGCATTCCTGGTCTCCGATCCGCCGCTGAAGCAGGTCGTGTCCCGTACCGTGGAGGCGGGCTTGCGCGGCACCAAGGAGCTGAACATCGGCACGCTCGGATGGAAGATCGGCGGCTTTCCGCGCCACCAACAACGACGACATCCTCGCGATCCCGAGTCCGGTGCTGCAGGGATTTGGCTATTTCCAGAACGTCGGCTCGACGCGCCGCCAGGGCATCGAGGCCGAGGTCAATCTGAAGTCGAATGACGCTGCAGCTCTACGCCAGCTATGCCTTCGTGGATGCGCGCTTCCTCGATGCGCTGCAGGTCGGCTCCAACAGCCCGTTCGCCGACGCCGACGGCAATGTCCAGATCCTGCCGGGCAACCAGATCCCGGCCATCCCGCGCAACCGCGTCAAGGCCGGCTTCGATTATTCGATCACCGACGCCTTCAAGGTCGGCGGCGACGCGCTGTTCGTCAGCAGCCAGTATTTCGTCGGCGACGAATCCAACCAGGCGCCGAAGCTGCCGTCCTATGCCGTGTTCAACGTCCACGCCTCGTATCAGATCAACAAGACGTTCCAGATCTATGGCCGCGTCGACAATCTTTTCGATAACCGCTACGCGACCTGCGGCACGCTTCTTCGAAACCGACGCGGTCCCCGAACTTCGCCAATGGCGGCGCGGAGTTCACCGATCCGCGTTCGGTCAGTCCGGCACGGCCGCGCGCATTCTACGCGGGCCTAAGGGCAACGTTCTAGGAATGAATGAGAGCTCGCAGGATTTCAGGTAACGTCAGGAGACAGGCGCCGTGCTGCGCCTTGTGGATCGCGGACGGCACGACGCCGGAAATACTTTCGGAACACCCGGCTGAAATGCGAGGAACTCGAGAAGCCCCACGAGAATGCCACGTCGGTGATGGTCTTTCCGGCGTGCGTCTCCAGCTCCTGGCGGCAGTTCTGCAACCTGCGCCCGCCAGATGTAGTCGCTGACGGTCATGCCCCGGTCGCTGAACAGCATGTGCAGATAGCGCTTGGTGCAGCCCAGTGCCGCGGAAATCTGGTCGATGCTCAGTTCCGGATCGCGCAAATGTTCGCGGATGAAGGCCTGGGCGCGGACATACATCGCCTCCGGGCCGCCACGATCGAACGCCGTGTCGGCTTCGCGCAGCGGCAGCAGCAAGAGATCGATCAGCGAGTATCGGCGACGCCGATCGCGTTGTACGGCGACAGCTTGGTCGCTTCGTCGAACGCGGCATGCACGAAATCGTGGGCGATCCGGCCGGTGCCGGTGCGCGCCGAAAGCTTGCACGCCGACATCTTCGCCAGACGGAAGCCGCGTTCCTGCAGCAGCTCCTTCGGCACGATGACGACCTCGTGCCGCGTCAGCGCCGGACTGATGATGGTGTGCGGAGCAGGAAACGTCGTAGGCGAGGCAATCGCCCGGCATGATCTCGATATGGCGGCCGTCCTGCTCGAAATAGGAAATGCCATGCGTCTGGAACAGGATCTTGACGTAGGGATGTTCGCTCGATTTGTGCCGCACAGCGCGTGTGCGCGATCCGATGCTGGCTTACCTCGATCTGGCAGAGCTTCAGCCGCGAGACCGTGGTGTAGTTGATCCGCGCGTCGAGCGATGAAGCTTCCAGCGGATCGACGTCAAACCGGCCGCAAAGATCGGTCAGCGCATCTGACCAGCATTGGATCTGCTTCTTCGGCGACAATCCGGAGGTGCTGAGCGAGCGGACTGTATCGGACATTATCCAGCCACCGATTCGAGATCAGAGATCGCAACCGCTCGCCGCGAGAGCGGTTGCGGACAGCCGACATTTACTTCAATTTAAGGCGGTAGTTTGAGGCGGTCTTGAGGACCGTAGCCAGCGTCTTCCGGCTATCCGCTTGACAATCCTCTGATCTCAGTTTGCACCTGCCGTCAAGGGAACCTCAACCGCGGATCGCGCGCTGGTCGGCATGCGCTGCAAACGGATTCGATGCTCTGCAGCATAAGCGACACCGCGTCGCCGGCGAGCGCAAAAAGTTCATCGCCGGTTTCGCTTCTGAGCAAGCGGGCTTCGCTCTTGGGCAAGTTTCCCGTTGACGGAACGGGATACGAATACGAGGACCAGAATGGAAAGGTGGGCCGTCTTCGACGGAAGCCCAAAGCTCATAAACTGGGAGGAATCACGATGCGCAAGGTGCTATTCGCGACCTGTCTTGGCGCTATGGCGGCGTTCGCCGCAGGCAGCGCCATATGCCAACGAAGAACTGATCAAGATGTCGCAGAACCCGAAGGACTGGGTGATGCCGGCAGGCGACTACGCCAACACACGCTACTCCAAGCTCAAGCAGATCAACGCCGACAATGTCGGCAAGCTGCAGGTCGCCTGGACGTTCTCGACCGGCGTGCTGCGCGGCCACGAAGGCGGGCCGCTCATCATCGGCAACATGATGTACGTCCACGCGCCGTTCCCGAACACGGTCTACGCGCTCGACCTGTCACAGGACGAACAAGATCGTCTGGAAGTACGAGCCCAAGCAGGATCCGAACGTCATTCCGGTGATGTGCTGCGACACGGTCAACCGCGGCGTCGCCTATGGCGACGGCAAGATCTTCCTGCATCAGGCCGACACCACGCTGGTCGCGCTCGATGCCAAGACCGGCAAGGTCGGCGTGGCAGGCGAAGAACGGCGATCCGCGCAAGGGCGAGACCGGCACGTCGGCGCCGCTCGTGGTCAAGGACAAGGTCCTGGTCGGCATCTCCGGCGGCGAGTTCGGCGTGCAGTGCCACGTGACCGCCTACGACCTCAAGAGCGGCAAGCAGGTCTGGCGGGCCTATCTCGCAAGGGCCGGACGACCAGATCGCTGGTCGATCCCGAGAAGACCACCGAGCTCGGCAAGCCGGTCGGCAAGGATTCGAGCCTCAAGACCTGGCAAGGCGATCAGTGGAAGATCGGCGGCGGCTGCACCTGGGGCTGGATCTCCTACGATCCGCAGCTGAACCTCGTCTACTACGGCTCCGGCAACCCCTCGACCTGGAACCCGAAGCAGCGTCCGGGCGACAACAAATGGTCGATGACCATCTTCGCGCGCAATGCCGGACACCGGCATGGCCAAGCTGGGTCTATCAGATGACGCCCCACGACGAGTGGGACTATGACGGCGTCAACGAGATGATCCTCACCGACCAGCAGATCGGCGGCGCAGACGCGCAAGCTGCTGACGCACTTCGACCGCAACGGCTTCGGCTACACGCTCGACCGCGCCACCGGCGAGCTGCTGGTCGCCGAGAAGTACGATCCGAAGGTCAACTGGACCACCGGCGTCGACATGAACAAGAGCTCGCCGACCTACGGCCGTCCGAAGGTCGTCGACGCAGTACTCGACCGAGCAAGCACGGGCGAGGACGTCAACGTCAAGGGCATCTGCCCGGCGGCGCTCGGCACCAAGGACGAGCAGCCGGCGGCCTACTCGCCGGACACGCAGCCTGTTCTACGTGCCGACCAACCACGTCTGCATGGACTACGAGCCGTTCAAGGTGAGCTACACCGCGGGCCAGCCCTATGTCGGGGCGACGCTGTCGATGTATCCGCCTCCCGGCGAGACCCACATGGGCAACTTCATTGCCTGGGACGGCAAGACCGGCAAGATCGTCTGGTCGAACAAGGAGCAGTTCTCGGTCTGGTCAGGCGCGCTCGCGACCGCCGGCGGCGTGGTGTTCTACGGAACGCTCGAAGGCTATCTCAAGGCGGTCGACGCCAAGACGGGCAAGGAACTCTACAAGTTCAAGACCCCGTCCGGCATCATCGGCAACGTCACGACCTACGAGCAGGGCGGCAAGCAGTACGTCGCGGTGCTGTCCGGCGTCGGCGGCTGGGCGGGTATCGGCCTTGCGGCCGGTCTGACCGATCCGACCGCAGGTCTCGGCGCCGTCGGCGGCTACGCGGCGCTGAGCAACTACACCGCGCTCGGCGGCATCACTCACGGTGTTCGCGCTGCCGCAGTGAGCTGAGCTGACCTCGTTCCGGCGCGTGGAGCTGCTCCACGCGCCGGTTGATCTCGCCATCGAATATCCGAGGACAAGCTCTTGCGTAGAATCTGGTTCGATGGCTGCCGCGATGATGCTCGTGGCATCGGGAGGAATTGCCTTCGCCGACGGCGCGGTCGATCCGACCGCCGTCAAATCCGAAGACGGCAAATATCTCGACAAGGAAGGCAATCCGACCTTCAAGGTCGCGGCCGACGGCACCGTCGACTGGTACACCTATTCCGGATACCGCCGCTATCACTCGGAATGCCATGTCTGCCATGGCCCCGACGGCATGGGATCGACCTACGCGCCGGCGCTGAAGGATTCGCTCAAGACGCATGAGCTACGGCGATTTCCTCGGCGTGGTCGCCAGCGGCCGCAAGAACGTCAGCACCTCGCAGGAGAACGTCATGCCGGCGTTCGGCGATAATCCGAACGTCGCCTGCTACATGGACGACCTCTACGTCTATCTGCGCGCCCGCGCCAATGACGCGGTCGGGCCGCGTGCGTCCGGCCAAGCATGAAGACAAACCGGACGCCTATACCGAGGCGGAAAATGCCTGCATGGGGCAAGTGATCGAACGTGATGGATGCGCTGACGACGCATGTTCATGGTGTTGCGAAGCGAAAGAGGAGCTATGAGAATGAAGACGCGCGCCGCCGTCGCTTTCGAAGCAAAGAAGCCGCTTGAAATCGTCGAGGTCGATCTCGAGGGCCCGAAGGCCGGCGAGGTCCTGGTCGAAATCAAGGCGACCGGGATCTGTCACACCGACGCCTACACGCTCGATGGCTTCGACAGCGAAGGGATCTTTCCGTCGATCCTCGGCCACGAGGGCGCCGGCATCGTCCGCGAGGTCGGCGCCGGCGTGACGTCGGTGAAGCCGGGCGATCACGTGATTCCGCTCTACACGCCCGAATGCCGCCAGTGCAAAAGCTGCCTGCAGCCAGAAGACCAACCTCTGCACCGCGATCCGCGCCACCCAGGGCAAGGGCGTGATGCCGGACGGCACCTCGCGCTTCAGCCACAAGGGCAAGCCGATCTTCCACTACATGGGCTGCTCGACCTTCTCGAACTTCACCGTGCTGCCGGAGATCGCGGTGGCGAAGATCCGCGAGGACGCGCCGTTCGACAAGAGCTGCTACATCGGCTGCGGCGTGACGACCGGCGTCGGCGCGGTGGTCAACACCGCCAAGGTCGACGCCGGGCGCCAACGTCGTCGTGTTCGGCCTCGGCGGCATCGGGCTCAACGTCATCCAGGGCGCCAGGATGGTGGGCGCCGACAAGATCGTCGGCGTCGACATCAACGATCGCAAGGAGGAATGGGGCCGCCAGTTCGGCATGACGCATTTCGTCAATCCGACGAAGGTCGGCGGCGACATCGTCGCAGCATCTGGTCGAGCTCGACCGACGGCGGCGCCGACTACACCTTCGACTGCACCGGCAACACCGACCGTGATGCGCCAGGCGCTCGAAGCGCTGCCATCGCGGCTGGGGCGTCTCGGTGATCATCGGCGTCGCCGAGGCCGGCAAGGAAATCGCCACCCGGCCGTTCCAGCTCGTGACCGGCCGCGTCTGGAAGGGCACCGCCTTCGGCGGCGCGCGCGGCCGCACCGACGTGCCGAAGATCGTCGACTGGTACATGAACGGAAAGATCCAGATCGATCCGATGATCACGCACGTCCTCAAGCTCGAGGAGATCAACAAGGGATTCGATCTGATGCACGAAGGCAAGTCGATCCGTTCGGTTGTCGTGTTCTGAATCGAGAACTGTCAAACACAAGGAGGATAGGCCCATGACTGTTCATATCCACCCATCGATTGACAGCGGCGTGAAGAAGGGCTCAGGCAGCTTTGCCGGCGGCACCCTGGTCTGCAAATGCACGGACAAGCCGGTCAAGGTCGGCATCAAGGGCGATGTCGCCCACAACCACGCCTGCGGCTGCACCAAGTGCTGGAAGCCCGAGGGCGCGACCTTCTCCGTCGTCGCCGTGGTGCCGCGCGAAAATGTGACGGTGACTCGAGAACGGCGACAAGCTGCAGATCGTCGATGCGTCGGCGACGATCCAGCGCTACGCCTGCAAGGCCTGCGGCACGCATATGTACGGCCGCATCGAGAACACGGGGCATCCGTTCTACGGCCTCGACTTCATCCATCCCGAACTGTTCCAGGAAGGTGGCTGGGCGGCGCCCGGGTTTGCGGCATTCGTGTCGTCGGTGCATCGAGTCCGGCGTTCAAGCCGGGCGAGATGGACGGCATCCGGTCGCGGCTGAAGGAACTCGGGCTCGAGCCCTATGATTGCCTGTCGCCGCCACTTGATGGACGCGATCTGCGACCCATGTGGCGCAAAGCCAAGGAAAGCGGCCTGAAGAATTCCCTCTGGACTACCCACTGCGGCCGGCGGGTGAAACACCTGCCGGCCTTTTTCATGTTGCGCCGCGAGTGCAGCAGCGCAAGCGGAAGGAGTTGACCCGTCGCGCGGTTCCTTCTATGCACGAGGCAGCCCTGACAAGAAGACGCACCTCGCGAGGATCCGCCCGATGCACGATTGTCACCAGACGCCGCCTTCATTCTGCCCGACGATTTCGCTAGCTGCCGCGCTGATGGGGGCGGATCTGGCGTCCCGATCTTGCCAGCCCGTCGGTGGTGGCGATCCGCCAGGACGGCGTGTTCGACATCATCGGACGATTTCCCACCGCCAGCCAGCTTGCTGCCGAAGCCGATCCGGCCGAGGCGCTGCGCGCCGCGCGTGGCGAGCGGGTAGGATGCGCTGCAGGACCTGCTGAACAACACGCCGCCGGACACTCGCGATCCGGCCAGACCATGGCTGCTTGCCCCGATCGATCTGCAGGTGATCAAGGCTGCCGGCGTGACGCTTCGCCGTCTCGATGCTCGAGCGGGTGATCGAGGAGCGGGCGCGCGGCAATCCGGATCTGGCGGCAGGCGATCCGGGCCGAGGTGACGCGGATCGTCGGCACCGACCTGTCGCGGCTGAAGCCGGGCTCGGCCGAAGCGCAGCACGTCAAGGACGTGCTGGTCGCGCAGAATGCCTGGAGCCAGTATCTCGAAGTCGGCATCGGGCCGGACGCCGAAGTGTTCACCAAGGCGCCGGTGCTGTCCGCGGTCGGCACCTGCGTGGATGCGGGCCTGCATCCGAAATCGACCTGGAACAATCCGGAGCCGGAGGTGGTGCTGGTGGTGACGCGCGACGGCCGCATCGTCGGCGCCAGCGCTCGGCAACGACGTCAACCTGCGCGACTTCGAGGGCCGCTCGGCGCTGCTGCTGTCCAAGGCCAAGGACAACAACGCGTCGCTGCGCCATCGGCCCGTTCGTGCGCTTCTTCGACGCGGGCTTCACGCTCGACGACGTGCGGGCAAGATGGAGATCTCGCTGGAAGTGAAAGGGCCGGAAGGATTCGTGCTGCACGGCGCATCGTCGCTGACCCAGATCAGCCGCGACCCGGCCGACATCGTCGGGCAGACCATCAACGAGAACCATCAATATCCTGACGGCTTCGTGCTGTTCCTCGGCACCATGTTCGCGCCGATCCAGGACCGTGCCGCCAAGGGGCAGGGGTTCACCCACGTCGAGGGCGATCATGGTGACGGTCGCCACGCCCAAAGCTTGGCCGGTTGACCAACCGGATGCGCCACAGCGGCGACTGCGAGCCATGGAATTTCGGCATTACCGAGCTGTTCGAGTCCTTGATGCGCCGCAGAGGCGCGGCGCTGAGATGGCGGGAAAGTCAGGATCGGCCTAGCTGGCTGCGGCTTTGTGTCCGAGCTGCACATGCATGCCTACCGGCGCGTCTACGGAGTCGATGTCGAGGTCAGCGCGGTCGCGGCGCGGGGCGACCATGTCGTCGATTTTGCCCGCCGGCACCAGATCCCGACGGCGTATCGCAGCTTTCGCGACCTGATCGCCGACGCGCGAGCTCGATGTCATCGACATCTGCACGCCGCCCAATCTGCACGCCGCGATGATCGTCGATGCGATGCAGGCCGGCAAGCATGTGATCTGCGAAAAGCCGTTCGCCGGCTATTTCGGGCGCGAAGGCGATCAAGACGCCGATCGGCAAGCACGTGCCGAAGGCGCTGATGTACGAGCGGGTGCATGGAGGAAATGGCAGAGACCCGCGCGGCGATCGAGCAAGACCGGCAAGCTCTTCATGTACGCCGAAGACTGGATCTACGCGCCGGCGGTGACCAAGACCGTCGGAGATCCTGCAAGGCCACCAAAGACAAGATCCTGTTCATGAAGGGCGAGGAGAGCCACAGCGGCTCGCATGCCGCGCACGCGGCGCAATGGGCGATGACCGGCGGCGGCTCGCTGATCCGCATGGGATGCCATCCGCTTTCGGCGGTGCTCTATCTCAAGCAGGTCGAGGCGAAGGCGCGCGGCGAGGCGATCGCGCGTCGCCGGCGTGACCTGCGACGTCGGCAACGTCGCGGCGTGCCTGCGGCCGGAGGAGCGCGCCTTCATCAAGGCCAATCCGGTCGACGTCGAGGATTGGGGCATGCTGACGCGTGACCTTCTCCGACGGCACCAAGGCGCACGGTGTTTTCCGGCGACATGATCATGGGCGGCGTGCGCAACCTGATCGAGACCTACACCAGCGGCGGCGCGCTGTTCGCCAACATCACGCCGAACACGCACCTGATGAGCTACCAGACCAGCGAGGAGAAGCTCGCCGGCGTCTACATCACCGAGAAGGTCGACCGCAAGACCGGCTGGCAATATGTCTGCCTCGAGGAGGAATGGACGCGCGGCTATTTGCAGGAAATCCAGGATTTCATGGAATGCGTCGCGACCGGCCGGCAGCCGCTCTCCGATCTCGCGCTGGCCTTCGAGACGATCAAGGTCAACTACGCCGGCTATTGGCGCGGCCGAGGAGGGGCGGCGGGTGGTGCTGTAGCCCGACGAGCGAAGGCGAGCATCCGGGGCCGGTCTCTCCCATATCTCCGCTGCTGCAGCCCGGTGGCCAGCGCCCGCTAATGGCCCCTTCTTGACCATCGTCCCGAATGTCAGCGGAGCCTGGTCATCGGCGCGCGCACTCGCGCGACCCGTTGGCCCGGCGCGGCTGCTGCGGTGGCGAGCTGCTGAGGGCGGCGTCGTCGCCGCCCCCAGCGCCGATGGAAATCAGGGCCTCCGTTGCTGGAAGCTGGTCTGTTACGCAACCTCCCAAGCAAATCGCCCACGCCCTGAGATCACACCCTCTGCGGCGTCCTCCAAACGCCCCTTGACCACGCCACCTGCGACGTCCCCAACCGCGCTGATCACGTTGCCCCAGTGCGAGGTCGCCAACCGTGCTTCTACCAACGCCACCGAGAACGTCCTCAGCCGCCTCGGATCCTCCGCCGATGACGCCTCGCGGCTGCGGGGACCAGCCCCGCCACCACCACCGAAGCCGGGTTAAAACCGGGGTCAAAGCCGGGTCCGTCAAAGCCGCCACCAAAGCCGGCAAAACCGGGGTCGAAGCCATGCCGTCCGGTCAAAACCGCCACCGAAGCCGATGGGGTTAAACCAGGATCGATGTTAGCCAAGGCCGCCGCAGGCGCCGCAGGCGCCGGGGCCACCAAAGCCACCAAAGCCAAGGGCCTGACCTTCATAGCCCTGCAGCGAGGTGCTGATAGTCCTTCGGCGCTTGATCCTGACGAGCGTCGTCGCGAGATCCTGACGCCCTTCTGGCGACTTCCCCGACGCCCCTGGGCCTGATGCCATAGCCCGCCCCAGAATGTTTCCATGTGCGAGAAATCCTCGCGGGCTTCCTGAACTGCTCCCGCGCCTCTGCGTGAAATGCCCTCGCGCCTCGTTGGTCTCCCAAGCCGTGCTTCGCGGAAGTCTTGCCGTGCCTCGCGAACCCGGCAGCGGCTCCGCAATTGTTAATTCCACACATGCTGATTTCTCTCGCAGCGACGTGCTCCGCGCCTGCCCCCATGCCGACGCTTCCCGATCTGTTGCCCGCCGGTGAAAGCAAAGGCTCTGTGAGGCTTAGCCACCAACCGCCGTCAGCGGGCAGGACGTGCTCTGGAGATCATTTGCCATCAACAAAGAACACACGCGACGACTGAAACGCGTTGGGCAATCGCTGATCTACGGCGCTGGCGAGCACCACCAGCATGCCGTCTCGCGTGAAGTGGCAAGCCGTGTCCGCTAAGTGGCCAACGAGAGAGACTCATGCGGCGCAACGACAGCCACGAAATGACCCGTAGGTCGCGGAGCAACCTGACCACTTAGTGAGGTGCAACGCCGTAGAAAGTCCCGGATTGCACGATTTACCAACATCGGATGGGATTGCATCGGGCGGTGGCCCCCATCCTCGATCCGAACCACGATTGCATTCGGCGCATAGTCGTGGAGGTTATCCAGTTGACCGGGCAAGCAGACAGGGTCTTGCATTCCCCAAAGAACCAGCGTTGGAACATCCACCCGGAGTGATGTGGTGGCGGGAGGCTCCGCTACATCGGCAAAGAACCGGGCAGCGAGGTCTGGCATTTCTGTATGCGCCGCATCAGAGATGGAAGAAGGCACCTTTAATCGGATCCGCGCGGTAGTAATTGTACCAGGACGGATAAGGGGCAATAGCAGCGTAATAATCGCGCTCGTATTGCGATGCCTGAATTTGCGCCGCGCTATTGCGGATCTCACGGAGTAGATATGGCTGGGTGCGGCGCATTGAGAATGATCAAGCGTTCAACACGGCCTGATAGGCCGAAGCAAACACCCAAGCAATGTAGCCACCCCAGTCATTGCCCACCAGGATGCACCGCTCACGGCCCAAATGCCGAAGCAGGGCATGTACATCGCCCAACAATCTTGGCATGGCATAGGCATCGACTGCTTTCGGTTGATCTGATGGCGCGATACCCTCGCAAATTGGGAGCCACCACCATGTGGTCTCGGCTAAACTCCGCGAGCTGGCTCATGTAAATGCGTCCAGCTGTCTGGGTGCGCCGTGAAGGAACAACATGAGCTCGCCCTCGCCCCCTGGACAAAGTACAGCCTCACTTCGTCCGCCGTCGGCGTAGCCCTCCACCAGACCGGATTGGCTTGCGCCCGAGTGCGGCCAGATGGCCGCCGAAGCGAAAGTCGCTAACGATAGCCTGGCACCCAACGTGAGCAGATGTCGTCTGTCTAACAGAAGGCCGAAGAACTGTGCGCATATAACCTCGTCGCCCCGATTGGCTGAGCGCAAATCATATCGGCTTGCTCTCAAAGTCGGCAATGTCTTGCCGTGAAAACGCAGCGCCGCGCAATGCAGAGAAAGTATTCCTTCGGAAGCCTACTCTGGGAGCGTGAGGAGCATAGTTGAACAGCGGCACCGCCGCATGTGAGAAGCAGATCCTCGCGTTCGGCGAGATTTCACGTGTTTCACACAGCCAGGGTCAGAGATGGACATCGCCCGCCCTGGAGAGGTCCGCCATGAGAAGTATGCCGAGTTTCGTCGTCACAGGACGGCCTCGAGGCCCAAAAAGTCCTTCTTCCTGCGCTTCGAGATACCAGTTCGACGGGGCTTTCTCCAAAACCTAGAGTCACGCCTCGAGCCACTGACGAGATTTGGCAAAGCTCTCTATTTCGTCAGAGGGGCGTCTATGACGAGGCTTTCGATAAGTTTGCGTCTCCCGCAAGCGCGGGAGACGCAGTGTACTCTCGGACGTGGCGACCATCTCACCTTACACCGCATACACCGATGATTTCGGCAGCGGGAACACCGGGTCCTGCGTCCGGATATTGGTCGGCCAAACCACCGAGATATGTTCGCCGGCATTCTGCATCACGACCGGCGTCGAGCGCTCGTTCTGGCCGGAGAGCGGCGTGCCGGGCGGATAGAATTTCACGCCATAGCCCTGGATCGTGCCGCCCGGCGGGATGTCGACGTCGAGCGCCGCCTTGCGGACCGCCTCGGGATCGAAGCTGCCGTATTTCTCCTTGGCGACGGGCAGCACGTTGTTGAGCAGGACCCAGGTCTGGTTGAAGCCCATCGAGCAGTGCGGCGGAACGTCGGTCGCGCCGGTCTTTGCCTTGTAGCGCGCGACCATGATCTTGATGAGATCGCCGATCCCGGGCGCGAGTTTCGAGGGATCGAGCAATTGCGCGGGCACCGGATCGATGTTGCAGAAATTGTCGATGTCCGCGCCGAACGTCGCGCGCAACTTGTCGAGCTGGCTGTAGCCCGCGCCGGCGCCGAACAGCATCTTGAAGCGAAGGCCGCTCTCGCGCGCCTGGCGCAGGAACAGGGTGATGTCGGGATTGTATCCCGCATGCGAGATCACGTCGGCGCTGGCGCGCTTGAGCTTGGTCACCAGCACGGAGAGGTCGGGCGCGGACGCCGAATAGCCTTCCCTGAGCACGACCTGCAGGCCGGCCTCCTTGGAATAAGCCTCGTCGGCGGCGGCAACGCCGACGCCGTAGGGACCGTCTTCGTGGATCAGCGCGACCTTGACGTCCTTGGGCTCCATGCCGAGCTTGGCCTTGGCGTGCTCGGCGATGAAGCTCGCAAAGGCCTGGCCGTACTGGTCGGAATGGATCTGCGCGCGGAAGACGTATTGCAGGTTCTTGTCCTTGAACACGGCGGTCGCAACCGCGGTCGTGATCCAGAGGATCTTCTTCTGCTGCTCGACCTTGGCCGCGAGCGGGACCGCGTGCGAGCTCGCATAAACGCCGTTGATGATGTCGATCTTCTCCTGGTCGATCAGGCGCTCGGCCTCGTTGATCGCAACGTCGGGCTTGCTCTGGGAATCGGCGGCGACAGGGACGACCTTGTACTTGCCGCCGATGCCGCCCTTCTCGTTGACGAGATCGATCGCAATCTGCGCGCCGATCGAGGAGGCAACCGAGCCGCCCGCGGCAAACGGACCGGTCAGGTCGTAGATCAGGCCGATGCGCACCGTCTCGGCTTGCGCCTGCGCGCGTGTCCAATCGAGGCTGAATGCGGCGGCGGCAGCCGCGGAATTCTTCAGCAGCGTTCTGCGTGAAGTCGGCATCGTGTCCTCCACTGAATTTTCGTTATCGCCCGGACCGGTTTTTCCGGCTTTCAGCAGAGTATTTGACAATGCGCAAAGAAGTCAACCTTGCGCCCGCGCGCCATAGGGGCGGTCACCGCGGCTGCAGAAACGCGCGGTCACGCGGGCGAGGGGCGGCGGGACTCACTCGACTAAAGTCTGAGAGGTCCCTTCGTCCGGCGGCTTGCAGCCGACTCCCGCAACGCGGCGATACTCGTCCACTCCGGCGTTCGGCCAGTCCGCCGCCATTCGCATAATCGCGCTATCGCCGCGCGCCGACGCGCTGACGTGCGCGTGATCCTTATCCTGCCGCTGGGCTCGCGGCAGGAATCAGCGCGCCGCGGGCGCTGAGGAATTCCGTTAGCATGGCGCGTGCCGGCGGCAGCAGGGATCTTTGTCCTTTCGTGGAAAGCACAAAACCATTGCCTGAGGATGACGGAAGACCAACCACGTCGAGCGTGACCAGCCGCCTGCTCGTCGAGTTCGGTGGCGACCGTTGTGCCGAAATGAATGCAATTCCGAGACCGGCGATCACAGCCTGCTTGATCGTCTCGTTGCTGCTCATCGCCATGCCGATTTTCGGCGTGAATGCCGTTTCGAACAGTTGCTCCATCAGGCCGCGCGTGCCCGACCCGGCTCGCGCGTCAGGAATGTTTCGCCGGCAAGGTCGCTCAGCGCGATGCGGGATTTTCGCGCCAGGCGATGGCTGGTCGGCGCGATGATGACATGGGGATGATCGCCGATCAGGTGAACGTCCATGTCGATGTCCGCCGGTGGGCGGCCCATGATCGCGAAATCGAGATCGTAGCCGCGAAGCGCGGTGCCGATCTCCTGCCGGTTTCCGATCGAGAGCGTGACATCGATGTTCGGATGCAGTTTCGAGAATCCGGAGATCGCGAACGGCACGAAATATTTCGCGTGCTGACGTGCGCCGATCGAAGATGCGGCCCGCGGTCTTTCCCGCCATCATCTCGAGTGAAGTCTGCGGGTAATCCGCAATCGCCGCTTCGATGCGCTCGGACGGCGGAGAGCACCTCCCGCCCGGCATCGGTCAGCAGCATGCCGTCACCGGTGCGCTGAATCAGCGGCAGACCTGCAAGCCCCTGCAGATTGCGGATCTGAAGCGTGACGGCCGGCTGCGCGGGAGATGCAGGTAAGCTTGGCGGCGGCGGTAAACCGACCGGTCGCGGTGAACGGCACGCGAGCGCGCGCAGCTGGCGAATGGTCAATTCCCGCGGAAATCTGGCCGCCGAAGTGGTGCACCATTAGGCGAAAAACTTTTGCCAAGAAAGCCAAAAGAGATAAGAAAATTTCACTAATTCTTGCAAACTGGGTTGTTCTTGGAGCGCGAAGTGCCGATCGGCATGAAACGCGCTGCGGCCC
>ERZ1370068.443-contig-1040_pt1 | contig 59177 bp, 79 predicted proteins | sample MGYA00561227_ERZ1370068 | MGnify/ENA primary metagenome ERZ1370068 (study PRJEB38410, sample SAMEA6850437) | metagenome | study: Metagenomic assessment of the ecological functions of the soil: analysis of the soil microbiota associated with the... | reverse complement strand
TTGTACTTCGTTCAGTTACGCATTGCTATACCCGTCGGCTATGGGCCCGGAAGGCATCGCCCGTCGACGGCGAGGGCCGGCGCGGATACGTGGCCTGTGCGCGCGAGCGACAGTGTCACCGTGTTCGATCTCGACTCCGCGAGGTCGTGACCCAGGTACCCGTCGGCCGGGAGCCGATCGGGCTCGTTCACGACCAAGGACGGCGGCCACGCATTCACGACCGACGCCCGGTCCGACTTCGTGTCGGTCATCGACACGAAGACTCTCAAGACCATCAAGCAGATCCCCGTCCAGCACTACCCGGCCGGCGCCGGATTCTATGCGGAGCGCCGCAGGATGTACGTCGGCAACACGGCGGACAGCACGGTGAGCGTCATCGACGCCGACCGGCTCGAGGTCATCGCGACGGTGCCGGCGAAGATGGCGGCCGGGAGCCTGGGGTCGGATCCGATCCGGGACCGCGTCTACTGCGTCAACTTCGGCGACGCCTCCATGACGATCACATCGACGGGAAGACCAGCGAGCCGGATCGGCGAGATCAGGCTGACTACGCGCCGTGCAAGATCGCGGTGGACGCGCCGCGCGGCCGGGCCTACGTCGCGAACTCGCTCGTGAGCACCGTGGCGGTCGTGGACCTGGACCGGCAGGGAGGTCGTGGACACGCTGACCGTCGAGCGCGCTCCGGTCGGCATGGGCCTGGGGCGTCGGGGCGACCGCATCTACGCGGCGAACCGCGGAACCGGGCGGGTGAGCGTGATCGACCGCCAGAGCGGCCGGGAGTGGGCGCGCGTGCCGGTCGGCAAGGCGCCAGGAGACCTGGCGGTCGACCAGACGATTCGGGGACCGTGTACGTCTCGGATGCCGGCACCAGCACCGTCAGCGTCTTCCAGGATCGGCTCGAAGAGCGCAGCCCGCCGAGCTGCCGAGCGACTGGCGGCATCCCCTGATCGGGAAGCCGCTCCCGGCCTTCAGCCTGCCGGACATGGTGACGGGACGCCCGCGCACGTCGGAGGAGTACCGGGGGAAGAAGTACATCCTGAACTTCTTCGCCAGTTGGTGAGGGCCTGCCAAGCGGAGGCTCCGCTACTCGAGGAAGTGCGCAAGCGAGCCGAGAAGTACGGGCTCGAGATCGTCATGGTCAACGTGTGGGAACACGTCGATCCACGGCAGGAGGCCCTCCATTTCTGCAAGATCCACAACATCCAGGGGAGACGGTCCTGCTCGACGCGACCGGCGAGTACATCACGCAAGCTCGGCATTCGGGGCGTGCCCGCACAACGTCGTGGTCGACAAGAGGGAATCGTGCGCGCGGTTGGAGTCACGACGCCTGACGAGGTGCGCGCGACCCTGACGAAGCTGCTCTGCCCTTCGGCTAGCCACTCCTGGGCGCCTCACGCCCCGGCCATCCGGAGTCGGGCGTCCGGTCGATTCTCGCAGAACCCTCCCACGGTCGTAGGGGTCCCGTCGCGAGAGCAGGACCATGCCCCTGAATTCGTCGGCGAAGTATCGACGGCCGAAGCGGCCCCGCCCCTGTCGGTTGACGGCCTCCAGGTCGTAGTCGAGCGGGCTCCTCTCGGGTCGCGGGCGACACCCAGGCGAAGGAATGGCGGCGGTGAAACGCCGTGAGCCGCTCGAGCCAGCGCGCCGGCACACCTCGATGTCACTGTTGACCAGGCACAGTGAGCTCGCCGCGGGCGCCCGCGATGCCCTGATTCCAGGCGCCGGCACACACCGCCGATTCCCTCGTTCCGGATCACGCGCGCGCCTGTCGCCCGGAGGTAGGCTGCGGTCTCCGGCTCCGAGGCGTTGTCGACGATCAGCTCGTAGGGAGCACGCGTCTGGCGGGCGATCCGAGCTGCCGATGGCGCGTCGGGTCCACGGAAGCGCGTCCCGTACTGCGCCGCGTACCGGACGGCCGAGGCCATGACGGAGCTGCGCAAAAAGCCCGGGGCTCCTCGACCGAGGCGTCGATGGGATTGTTGCCGCGGGCTGGTGGCTCTGGGCGCGGATGGACGGATCCTATTCGCGACCGATCAGGCGGAGCGACGATCTGATCGCTACTTCCCGGGCGGCGGCAGGGTTCCGGACGGCTGCCGCCGATCCCGGCAAGTCGATGAGGTTCGGCACGAGACGGCGGCGCGGGCCGCCCGACGACGCGCCTCTGCGACGCCAGCCGCTCGTTGTGCCCCGCGGGGCGGAGTTGCACCCTCGTGGTCCGACTCGGTTCGGATTCGGACCGGTGCCTCCTTCTACTCGAAATGCGACCCAGGGCGGTGTCACGCCGCGCGCTCGGCGCGCACGGATCTCGCCACGGGAGGTCGAGGTCCTGGCGTGGGTGGCCGAGGGCAAGACCAATCCCGAGATCGGGGCGATCCTCGGTCTGAGCTCCCGCACCGTCGGCGGAATCCCTTGCGAGGATCTACGACCGGCTGGGCGTGATGGCCCTAGGACGGCGGCAGCTCGGATCGCCCTCGCTGCCCCCTGGGCGGCGCCAGGCCTGCCGCAACCGCGGCTCGCGGGCAGGTCCTGCAGGGGCGCCGTGGAGCGGCCCGGCCCGCCCCGTCCCCGAATCTCCCGGGGAGCCTGGATCCGCTGCTGGGGAGCCGCTCCGGGGGCGCCGGCTCACGAACGGTGGCCGACATCCGAGACCCGGCGACCGTGCTATGCTGCGGGGCTAAGAAGCGCACCGACCCATCACCAAAAGGAGGTCCCATGGCGTGTCAAGCTGTATGTGGGCGGTCTCTCGTGCTGACAACCTCCGAAGCCCTGCGCGAGCATTTTCTCCAGTGCGGGACGGTGGAGTCGGCAACGGTCATCACCGACCGGTACTCGGGGCAGTCTCGAGGCTTTGGCTTCGTCGAGATGGCGACCAACGAGGAAGCTCAGAAGGCCGTCAGCATGCACAACGGCCAGCGGCTCGGACGGTCGCACCATCAAGTGGAGCTCGCCAACCCGCAAGGGGCGGGGGTGGGCGGTGGTGGTCGCGGTGGGCAGGGAGGCATGGGAGGCGGACGCGGAGGTTCGGGCCGGCCCCCCGCTGGTAACCTCCACGGTCTCTTCCTCAACCGCCTCGGCCGGAACTGCACGGGTTCCGGCCAGCGGCTGGGCAGGGCCGCGCGCGAGCCACCTCGCTGGTCGAGGCCCGCGCGCTCGCCGGGCGGGCCCGAGCGGGCCCATCGTTCGTGAGCGGCCCCAGATTCGTCGCGATCCACGGCCACTTCTACCAGCCTCCCGGTGAGAGCCCATGGCTCGAGCGCATCGAAGTCCAGGACTCCGCCGCGCCGTATCACGACTGAACGCCCGCGTCACCGCCGAGTGTTACGGCCCGAACACGGCGGCGCGGACCGTCGACGCGCAGAACCGCATCCTGGACGTCGTGGACAACTTCGCCGCGCTCGCGTTCGACGTCGGTCCCACGCTGATGGCGTGGCTCGAGCTGGAGCGCCCGACGTCTACCGCGCGCGATCCTGGAGGCTGATCCGGGCAAGTCGTCGCGGTCCGAGGACACGGGAATGCGATCGCGCAGGCGTACGGACACGCGATCCTTCCTCCTGCAGCCGCCGCGACAAAGTCACCCAGGTGCGATGGGGCCTGGCCGATCCAGCGTCGCTTCGGGCGCGAGGCCGACGGGAGTGTGGCTCCCGGAGACGGCCGCGGACCGCGAGACGCTCGAGGTGCTTGCGGAGGAGGGCGTGCGCTTCACGCTCCTCGCGCCGGCTCAGGCTGCCGGCGTGCGCGAGCCCGGCGGGCGACTGGCGACGGGCCGGCTCGACCCGCGCCGGGCCTACCGCTGGGAAGGGAGCGCGAGGCCGCGAGCTGGCGCTCTTCTTCTACGACGGACCGATCTCCCACGGCGTGGCCTTCGACGGGCTCCTCCGCTCGGGCGACGCGCTGGCGACACGCCTCCTGGCCGGTTTCGACGAGACGCGCCGTCGCACCCGCAGCTCGTTCAGATCGCGACCGACGGCGAGACCTCACGGCCATCACCATCGCTTCGGGGAGATGGCGCTGGCCGCGGCCTGCGCCCGGATCGAGGCCGGCGGCGCTGCGACGCTCGACGAGCCACGCCGCGTTCCTCGCGGCGCATCCGCCCACGATCGAAGGCGCGGGTCGTGGACGGGTCATCGTGGAGCTGCGCGCACGGCGTCGAGCGCTGGCGGGCCGATTGCGGGTGCCGGGCCGGGCGCCACCACGGCTGGGACTCAGCGCTGGCGGGCGTCCCTTGCGGAGAAGCGCTCGATTGGCTGCGCGACACCGTGGACCCGCTCTACGAGGCCCGGGCGGCCGCGCTGGTCAAGGATCCCTGGGCCGCCCGCGACGCCTACGTGGCGGTGCCTCCTCGATCGGACCCCCGCGTCCGTCGACGGCCTTCCTCGACCGTCACGCGCTCCGGCCCGCTGGATGCCGACGGCCGCGTCCAGGCGCTCCGGTGCCTCGAGCTCCAGCGCCACCGCCTGCTGATGTACACGTCATGCGGCTGGTTCTTCGACGAGATCTCCGGGATCGAGACCGTCCAGGTGCTCCGGTACGCGGCCCGGGTGCTCCAGCTGGCGCGGGCTCATCGGCGCCGACGCGGGACTCGAGGAGGAGCTCGTCGTCGCCCGGGGCCGCGCCGTCGAACGCTCCCGGAGCTTCGGGACGGCGCCGGAGTGTGGCGACGCGCACGTGGCGCCCTGCGTGACCGACCTGGCGCGTGCGCCGCGCACTACGCGATCGCGGGGCCAACTCGGAGGGCTACGGCGATCCGGCCGAGATCCACGCGTTCCGGGTGGAGCGGCGCCAGTGGGCTCGGGTGGTGGTCGGACGACGCGTCCCTGTCGATCGGCCGCGTGAGGGTGACGGCGCGCGTGACGGACGGAGAGCGAGGAGGCCGACGTGGCGGTGCTGGATGACGGTGACGGCCAGATTACCACGCCCGCGTGCGGACGGGTATCGAGGCAGGCGTGCGATCGCCACTTGCGGGAGCCCGGCAGCGTTGCTCGGCCTCGTCCCTCCCGGGAACGGGCGGAATGGACGCGCGAGCTCGAGGAGCACTTCGGCGGGCGCGCGTACACGATCGGCCGACGTCTTCCACGACGAGCGCCGCCGGCTCGTCGGCCGGCTCGCCGAGCGCGTGCTCGACGGCTCAGCCGGCGCTCCGGTCGAGACGGCCAGTCCGGCGGCTTCTCGGGGAGCTTCGCCGTGGCGGAGGGCCCATTCCACCAGGTCTCGCCGAGCGTGGCCCGGCGGCTCCTCGCGCCGAGCCGCGAGGGACGAGCTCGCCACAGCTCGCCGGATGGCGGCCCGGTGGCGGAATCGACGCAGCGGCTCCGCGAGATCCTCGCGGAGGCCCGCTCGCTGGCCATCTCTCTCGGGCTCCCCACGGACGACGTCACGGGCGATCGGCTCGGCCCTCGGGTGCGCACTCGAGATGTTGCGCGCTGAAGGTCACGGCGTCGGCCGTCGACGACGCCGTCGCGCTGCTCGCCGATCGGCCACGCGCTCGACGCTGCAGGTCGATCTGTGGGCGGCCCAGAACGCCGCGGCCCGCCTGTGGCGCCAGGGATCGCGCGAGGATCGGCAGACGCTGGCTCCTCTCATGTCCGCCCTCGGGATTCGCTCCCGGGGCGCTCGCCGGTCCGCGGGAGCGCTGATGACCGCGAGCCCCAGATCGAGCGGTCCAGGCCGACCTCCGCGGCCAGGTGGCGCTGCGTGACGGGGGTGCGCGAGGGATCGGGCGCGCGTCGGCGGACGGCTCTCGCGCGAGGCGGTGCCGACGCTCGTGGTGACGGACCTCCTGTCCGACCGCCGACGCTGAAGCGGCGATCGCCTCCACCGGCCGGCGCGCGCGTCGGCCTGCGCCTGGATGTGACCGATGCCGAGGCCGTCCGCAGGGCGGTGGAGCAGGTGGTGCGATCGCTGGGGCGCCTCGACATCCTCGTCACCGCGGCCGGGATCATTCATCGGGATCCCGCTCGAGGAGACCACCGAGGCCGTCTGGCGACCGCGTGCTCGACGTCGTCCTGACCGGCACGTTCCATGCGGTCCAGGCGGTCATCCCCGTGATGCGTGCCCAGGGCTACGGGAAGATCGTGACGATCTCGTCGATCTCGGGGATCATCGAGGCGCGGTGTCGCGCCCGGCCGAGAGCCCGGATGCCGGCGCGGCCGCTCGGGTCCCGCCTACGCGGCGGCCAAGGGAGGTGTCATCGCGCTCACTCGCTGGGTGGCCAAAGACGTGGGCCAGAGCGGGATCTACGTCGCGCAGCGTCGCTCCGGGCGGCGTCGAGACCGAGATGACACGCGGATATGCCTACTCGAGCCGAGGACCTTCCGATTCCGCGAATGGGGCAGGCGGAGGACGTGGCCGAGGCCGTCCTCTTCCTGGCGTCGCCCGCGTCGAACTACGTGACGGGCCAGGTGCTGCGAGTCGACGGCGGCTGGGTGCTCGGATGACGGACGGAGACGCCCGGGCTCATCATCATCGCGCACCGGCTCCTGATCGGAACGGCGGTCTGCTTCGGCGTCTTCTACACGGTGTGGGAGGCGCTCGCCCTATCGCGAGACCGCCGAGGTGAGCCATCTCGTCATTGCCGTCGCTCTCGGCCGTGATCACGCTCGCGATGGGGTACTACCTCAAGAACCTGCGCCGGTTCGTCAGGCCGCCTCCGCTAGGCGGCAGCCCGCAATCCGCCGCGCCCACCATCCCGGAGGGAAAGTCTCTACCAGCGGAGTACACCCGCGTGCAGACCCGAACCGCCCGCCTCGCTGCGTCCGAGCTCAGGCGGCGTGGCGGTGAGACGGCAGCTCCCCGGCGCGCGCTGGTACGCTCGACGTGGTGGAGGGGATGGGACTCGGGATCTCGCCTCGACCCGTCGCACGCGGCGACGTACTGGGGAGTACCGGGAGAAGCCCCACGTGCTACCAGGCCTACTCTGGATCCGTACACCGGTGCCGTGCTGGCCGTGAAGAACCTGGACTGGGACCCGCTGCAGCTGGTCCGGGGACTCTTCACCAGAGCCGCCGCTCCTGCCGTACGACATCGGCCGCCAGATCGTGGGCTGGAGCGTCGTCGTCTTCCTTGCGATGCTGGTCACGGGATTCTGCACCGTGCGTTGGCCACGCCGCTCCAGCCGGCTTTCATCCCGGTGGCCTTCGGGCGAGTTTGCGATCCGGTGGCAGTCGCGGTTTCCGCCCGCTCAGCTACCACGACCTCCAGCTGATGTGCTGGGGCTCTACGTGCTGTCCCTCACGGGCTCATCCTCGCGCGGTGACCGGCCTCTGTTGTGGTCAGGTCCCCTGGGTGAATCGCGCGATCTACTGGGCGGCGACCGGGGGCGGCGACGAAGGCCGCCGCGCCGGTCGCCCCGAAGCATTGACCGCCTGGCGGCCGCCGCCGGTGCCGCAGGAAGCGCCTTCGTGATCGATCTGGCCCTTCGCCAAGTGCCGTCCGGCGCCTCCCCGCGGCGGGATCGGTTCCACATCGGGCTCTCGCGGGACGTGACCTTCGCCCTGCGACCGCACGGGCGGTCGAGGTCGGAAACGCGAAGGCGAGACCGCCAGCTACCGCTGGGGCGGATTCCACTTCGACCGCTGCGCCGGGGACGCTTCTCTCCGACTGAGCTCTACCGGGACCTCGACCGGGGTCAGAAGCTGAATCTCGCGAACTACTTCGATCCACGTCGGGAAGATGATCCTCAGGCTCCCGGGGCAGCTCCTCGCGCTCGCGGCGGAGTCTCATCGTGGTGCCTGCCCGTGACGGGGGCCTCCTCTGGTGGAATCGAGACCGCCGTACCCCGCGCGGCGCCATCGGCGCACGTGCTGCTGGCAGGCGTACGCCCTCCGATGGTGACGCCGGGCGACTCACTGGCCCAATCAGCTTCACTTGGCGCTTGACGCGATGAGGAGCGCGGCGGATGCAGGACGGCCCCCGGCGGCGCGGTGCCGCGGGGGCCGCGCGCTAGTTCGTGACGCGGGGCTTGCCGGAGGGCCCTGAGGCGGCCCTTCACGTGGGACGGCATCCGATGCTTTGGGGGCACGCTCGAGATACGCCTCCCAATCCCGCATCGCCGCCGGCCCTGGCCGAGCGCGCGCGTGGGCGTGCCTCGATCGCGGAGTTCCTCCAGCGCTCGGGCGCGAGCAGCAGGATGCGCTCCACGGCGCGACAGCGCGCGCGCCCAGTCGCCCAGGGCCGTGTACACCGGCCTTCAGGTTGCTGAGCACCCGGATGAAGATCTGGCGCGTGGTGACCGGCGCCAGCCAGCGCGGGTCGAGCGGGCCGCCGCCGCGGCGCACGCGGGCGACCAGCGCCTCGCAGGCCGCGCGATCCAGGAGCCCGCCGCCGTGGAACGGGTCGATCAGGCGATGGCGGCCGCGGCGCTCGGCCCGCACGATGAAATGCCCGGGCAGTCCCACGCCCACGGCCTCGAGCCCGGCCCGGGCCGCGACCGCCACGTACACGATCGAGAGCGTGATCGGAGATGCCGAGCCGGCGGTCGAGCACATGGTGGAGGAAGCTGTTGCGAGGATCGTAGTAGTCCTCGGCGTTGCCCCGGAAGCCCTTCCTCCTCGAACAGGAACTGGGACACGGCCGCCGCCGCGTGGTCCGACGTCCATCTCGAGGTGAGCCGCTCGGCTGCCCGGTACCCGAGCGCATCGAGCCGGGAGAGCCACGCCTGGACGTCGAGACCCGGCTGGGCCTCGGCGGCGATCCAGAGGGCTCCCTCAGCCAGCGAGCGAGCATCGGCTGTCCCGGCCAGCGCCACGAGCCGGCTGCGCGGATCCACGACGGCCGAAGCTTAGCGGATCTCCGGTGACCGCACCAGGCGGAACCGGGGCGCGGAGGAGGGCGGCGAGAAACCGCGGTCCGACGAGCGCCCGGGCCGGCACGAAGTCGCCGAGGACGCCCATGAGACGCGCCAGGTGGCCCGGCCGGCGGCGAGGAGTCGCGTGACAGCGACCGAGAGCGCGCGCCGGGCGATGACGCGCTGGAGGATGACGGTCAGCCGCGTCTTGGCGGCGAACTCCGTCGCGCGCCGGGCGTGGCTCGATTGCAGGGCGGCCGCGGAGACGTCGCCCGCCTTCACGGCCAGGGCTCCCACCTCCGCCGTGACCTCGGCGGAGCGGAGGGCGGCGTAGATGCCTTCGCCCGTGAAGGGATCGAGGAAGCCGGCGGCATCTCCGGTCAGGAGCACGCCGTCCACGTACGGTGGGTCAACCCGGTAGCCGAGCGGCCCAGGGCGCGGACGGGCCCGGTGCGCCGCGCGTTCCGGAGCCGCTCGCGGAATCCCGGGAGCGCCGCGTGACGCGATCGAAGTAAACCGGCGAGGTCCGCCTTGTGCCGTCGCGCCTCCTGATCGGGAGGACCAGGCTCAGATTGCCGACGCCGGCGCCGACCGGGTTCAGGATCGAGTACGTCGGCGGGGCGAGGACGATCTCGCCCCGCTCGGGATCGCCCGACGCGCCCTCGATGTCGGCCACCAGCGCGAGCCGGTGGAGCCACGGATGTGGGCGTCGAAGCCCCAGGCGCTCCGCGATCACGGAGGTCCGCCCGTCGGCGGCGACCACGAGCGGCGCCGAGAATCGCCCGCCGCCGCCGTGCGCCGCTCGAGTCCGACCGGCTCGGCGACGATGCCGGTGATCCGCGCGCCCTCCCGGAGGAGGTCGACCACGCGCATCCCCTCGCGGACGGAGATACCGACCTCCCGGCTCGCGCTCCACGAGCGCCGCGTCCAGCATCCGGCGGCGCACGGCGAGCGCGCGCGGCCGATCGCCGGGGCGCGCGCCGTCGGGCGGGTAGTCACCGACGAGCTGCGTGCCGTCGGGCCCGAGGATGCGCATGCCCCGGAGCGGGCGCGCCCCGTTCGCCTCCACCCGGGCGAGGACGCCCAGGCGATCCAGGATCCGCGGCTACCTCTGGCGAGAGGTATTCGCCGCAGATCTTGTCGCGGGGGAACCGCGCGCGGTCGAGGAGGGCGACCGACAGCCCCTCCCGTGCGAGGAGGATCGCCGTCGCGGCGCCGGCCGGCCCCGCGCCGACGACCACGGCGTCAGCCCGCACGTACCGGCCCTCCGGAGCCCGCGCGTCCAGACGCCGACCTGGCGGAACGCGGGCGCTCAGCTGCCAGCGAACGTCCGGCAGACCGGCGCGCTCCGCCAGGCGGTCGAGCTCCGCCGTCGTGTACGCCCGTCGGACCGAGAGCGGGCCCGTCGTGGCGCGCCATGCGAGCCGCACGCCGTCGCGTGCGTCACGAGCCACACCGCGGCCCAGGCGATCCGTCCCCGGCGGAAGTCGCTGATGACGAAGCCCAGCCGCACGAGCGCGGCGAGCTGGCGGAGAAGAGCGACGACCGCCTCCTCCGGGGAGGTGATGGAGGACGAGCGAGCAGAGCGCCACGTCCGATCGAGCGGGGCCGGATCGGTGGCTCGAGAGCGTTCGCGCGCGACGATGCGCACCTCGGGCGTGTCCCTCGCGGCGTGGGCGGCGTGACGCCAGATCGTCGGGTGCATCTCGAGGAGCGACGACCTGCGACGCGCTGGCCACGGCGCCGCGCCCATCGTCGCCAGAGCCAGCGGGATGTCCGCCGCGCCGGTTCCGATGTCGAGGATCCGAAGCGTCTCGCCCGGCGCGCAGGCGGGCCAGAACGGCGCGACGTGCCGCCGGATGGTCTGCGTGCCGCCGATGCGGTTGAGGCGCGCGATGTCCGACGAGCGATCCGGGTCAGTCTCGGCGGAGGGCGCGTCGAGCTGGTCCATCAGCCTCGCTGCGCGCGGCCTCTCGGGGTAGGGGGACAGCATCGCGGCTAGAACCGCGAGCAGCGCGCCCTCGGCGGCGAAGCCGGGTCCGAGCGCCATCATGAGGCCGATGTCCCCGGCGCTGGGCCGGCCGCTCCGCGATGACCGCGTCCAGGACGAAGAGCACGGTGGCCGACGACAGGTTGCCGAAGCGGCGCAGGAGCACGTCGCGCGAGTAGGCGACGTCGTCGTCGGAGAGCCCCAGGAGGGCCTGCGCGTTCTCGGATCACCCGCCGGCCCGCCGAGTGGAGCACCCAGAACCGCACGTCCTCCCTGCGCGAGGCCGTGATCCTTGAGGATGGCCTCCGGAGAGCTCCTCCATCATGGCCGGCGCGATCCGGCGCACCTCGGGCGACAGGAGCACGCGGTAGCGTCCCGTCCGGGAAGGTGAATCCCATGCGGTCCAGGTACTCCGATCGGATCAGCGTCCGGTGGCTCAGGATCTCGGGCCCGTCGCCCGCCGTGGCTGAGCGGAGACCGCGGCCGCGCCGTCGGCGAAGATCGCGTTCGCGACCGCCGTCTCGGCCTCGCTCGTCCAGGTAGTAGGTCGTCGAGCAGAGCTCGACGGAGACGGCCAGCACCCGGCGGTCCGGAAACGCGCTGAGGTAGTTCCACGGCCTGCTGCAGGACGACCATGGCGCTCGCGCATCCCGGTGTCGCCCACGTGCACGCGCTGCACGTCGCTCCGGAGGCCGAGCGCCGCGATCAGGTGCGCGTCGAGGCTCGGGACGCAGGCGCCGGTGCACGTCGTCGTCACCAGGAAGTCCACGTCCGCGGACGCCCGAGGCCCGCCTGGGCGAGGCAGGTCTTCGACCGGCCTCCACGCCGAGGCGCACGCTGCCCGGCGAAGCGCGCCGACATCTCGTCGATCGTCTCGCGCGCGGCTCGGCGGCGGTGATGTAGAGATGGCGCGCGTCGATTCCGCTGTTGAGGAAGAAAGCTGCGCTGCGAGCCCGTCGCCGTAGCCGAAGAGCTTGGCCAGCTCTCCTGGGTGAAGCGCGCGGTCGGGACGGCGGTGCCGAGGCGCGACGATGCGAGGCGTGTGCACGCGTGTGGCCTCCCTGAGGCGCCGCGTCGCAATCCAGCTGCTGCTCCGCGACCCTCTCCTCTATTATGCAACCGCGGCGCTGCGAGGAGCGAGTTCCGCGGGCGCAGGGACGCGGGTTTCTCCGATACCGGAGACCCGGAAGCCTGGGCTAGCGGGGCCGGAACGTGATGACGGGCGGTTCCGCGTTCGCGGCGCGCGCCCGCGAAGCGGACAGGCATGCCGACGCGCGCCCGTCGACCGGGGCTCCGGTCAGGCGGCCCAGGAGCGACACGCCTTCGGCCATGCGAACGACGGCGATCACGTAGGGCGCCTCGGCGGCGATGTTGCGCCGGCGGAACCCGGATCACCGTGTAGGAGGCGATCTCGCCGTCGCCGCCGAGGGCGGCGCGGTCCCAGCGGACGCCCTCGCAGCTCGGGCACACCGCAGCTTGGGCGGCACGGTCAGGGCTCCGCACGCCGCGCAGCGCTGGACGACGAGCCGGCCCTCGCGCACGAGCGCCGAAGAACTCGCCCGTCGTCATGCTCCGGGCCGCGTCGGCCGCGGCGGCCGTCGTCGTCATCGGGGCTCGAGCCGAACAGGCTGACCAGCACGGTCGCCGTGTTCCCGCCCGAGCGTGTGGGTGAGCCCGACCGTCGCGTCCTCGACCTGGCGCCGCCCGGCCTCGCCGCGCAGCTGCGTGGCGATCTCCGCCACCTGCGCCGCGCCCGTCGCGCCGATCGGGTGCCCCTTGGCCTTGAGTCCGCCGGACGTGTTGACGGGGATCCGGCCGCCGAGGCTCGTCTCCCCTTCTCGGCGGCGATGCCGCCGGTGCCGGGCTCGCAGAGGCCCAGTCCCTCGGTGGCGAGGATCTCGGCGATCGTGAAGCAGTCGTGGAGCTCGACCACGTCCACGTCCGGAGGGCCCAGCCCCGCCTGCCGGTAGGCGGCCGCCAGCGCCGCGCGCTCGGTGGCCACGCGCCCGCGCGAGATCGTGCTTGTCGTGCAGACACATGGAGTCGCCGGCCTGGGCCGAGCCCAGCACCCACACGGGCCTCCGCGTCTTGCGCGCGACGCTCCTCGGAGACGCAGCACGACCGCCGGCGCCGCCGTCCGAGAACGGGCAGCAGTCGTAGAGCTTGAGGGGATCCGCCACCTTGGCGCTCCGGAGCACCTGCTCGAGCGTGATCTCCTTCTGGAACTGGGCTTGGATTGCAGCGCCCCGTGGCGGTGGTTCTTCACGGCCACGTGCGCCATCTGCTCCTCGGTCGTCCCGTACTTGGCCATGTGGGCGCGGGCGATCAGGGCGAAGACGCCGGGGAAGGTGAGCCCGGCCGGCTGCTCGAACGAGCGCGTCCGAGGCGTAGGCGAAGACCTCGGTGGAGCGCTCGGTGGGCATGGTCAGGACGCGCTCGGCGCCGCCGACCAGCAGCATCGTCCGCCGCGCCCGAGGCGATCTCGAACAGCGCGTGGCGGAACGCCGCGTGGCTCGAGCGCGCACGCGGTCTCGAACCGGGTCGCGGCCACGTCGGGGATGCCCAGCGCCGAGGTGACCTGCGGGACCGAGGTGGAGCTGCCGCTCTCCGGCCTCGCCGACGACGTTCCCGACGTACACGCCCTGCACCTGGCGCGGGCGGATCCCCGCGTCGGTGAGGGCGTCGAGCCCGGCCTCCGCGAACAGCTCCGCGCAGGTGCGCTCGTGCTTGCCGAACTTCGTCACCCCGACGCCGATCACCGCGACTCGTCGCATGGTCTCGATTGTATCCGACGTTGCGCGGCCCCGAAGGCGTGCGTAGGATGCGCGGTATGGCGGCGTCCGTACCGTCGAGCGAGCGGCCCCTCGATCCGGCCGCTCCGCGCGCGGGACCGGCTCGGGGCCGATCGGGCTCGGCATCGTGGGGTGCGGCCGCTTCGCCACCTTCACGCGCCGAGCGGCCCGGAAGCTCGGCGGCGCGGTGCGGATCGCGTTCGCGAGCCGCGACCCGGCGCGCGGCGGAGGCGTACCGCCGGCGGTTCGGCGGGTTCGCGGCGTTCGCCGCCTACGAAGCCGCCGCCGCCGATTCGCGCGTCGACGCCGCTCATCGTCTGCACGCCCCACCATCTCCACGAGGCCCACGCCCGCCTGGCCGCGGAGCACGCGCAAGGCTTGCTCGAGAAGCCGATCGCGAGGACGCTGCCCGAGTGCCGATGCCGTCATCTCGGCGGCGCGCGCTACCGCCGGCGTCGTGCTCATGGTGGCCGAGAACGCCCACTTCGTGCCCGGCTTCGCGGCGGCGCGCGCGTACGTGCGGGCGGGGGCGATCGGCGAGCTCCGTCAGATCGTCCTGAGCGCGCATGGTTACCGGCGGCCGGCTGGATGGCGGAGCGGCGCGCGGAGATGGGAGGCGGGCTCCTGATCGACGGCGGCATCCACTACCTGCATCTCCTCCGCGACTGGGCCGGACCGGTCGACGACGTCGTGGCGCTGGCGCCGCGCGAACACGTTCCCCGCCGTGAGGGCGAGGACACCGTGTTCGTGATGCTCCGGTTCCGAGCGGCGCTGTCGCGGCGCTGGCCAACCTCGATCGCGGCGCCGCGGCTGCCCCGCTGGCAGTGGGCCTGGCTGCACCGGCACCGAAGGGGTCTCTCGGGCGTGGACTATCGCGGCCGCGCTCTCTGGCTGTCGCGGGCGATCCGGCACCCGGGCGCGTGCGTTCGTGCGAGACCGGCGCGGACTGGTGGCCCAGCTGGCCGAGTTCGTGGCGGCGGGTGCGCGAGGGCGGCCACCGGCGCTGCCTCCGGAGTCCGCCCGCGAGGACCTGGCGCTGGTCCTGGCCGCCTACCGGTCGCTCGACATCGGCGCTCCCGTGGCGCTGGAGGTGTAGGGTTGCGGAAGGAGGACGAAGTCTCCTGCCGATCTGCGCGTACTGCAAGAAGATCCGCGACGACCGGAACCACTGGCAGCGGGTGGAGGAGTACGTGAGCGCCCACACCGACGCCCAGTTCAGCCACGGAATCTGCCCGGAGTGCTACGAGCGAGATCCTCACGCCGCAGCTCCGCGCGATGCGTGAGGCGCGGAGCGAGCAGCCGCGAAGCCATGACGACGCTTCGAGGGCAAGGTCGCGGTCGTGACGGGCGGCGGCAGCGGCATCGGCCGCGCCCTGGCGCTGGCCCTGGCCCGGGCGAGAAGGTCACGGTCGTCGTGGCCGACGTCGACGAGAGCGACGCCGCGGAGACCGTGCGGCAGGTGGCGGCCCTCGGGCGCGGAGGGACTCGCGATCCGCACGGACGTGGCCGACCGGAGCCAGGTCGCGGCCCTGGCGGACCGCGTGTTCGATCGCTACGGCGCGACCCACATCCTGTGCAACAACGCGGGCGTCGTCGTGCACGGCGGGCTCGAGGCGGCGACGTGGGAGGACTGGCAGTGGGTCGTGGGAGTCAACCTCTGGGGGTCGTGCACGGCCTGCTGGCTTTCCTGCCGCGGATGATCGCGCGCGGGAGGGCGGCACACGTCGTCAACACCGCTTCCATGGCGGGGCTGATCGCGTCGCAGGGCCTGGGGTGTACAACACCACGCAAGTACGCCGTCGTGGGACTCTCCGAGACGCTGGCGAAGGATCTCCGCCCGCACGGCATCGGCGTCACGGTCGTCTGCCCGATGGGCGTGGCGACGCGCATCCGGCAGGCCGGGCGCAATCGGCCCGCCGCCCTGCGGAACGCCCCGCGCGGCTCGGAGCGCGGTGAGATGACGCTGATCGGGCGCACGCTGGACGCCGACGACGTCGCGTGCGCAGACGCTCGCAGCCGTCCGGGCCGGCGCGCTCTACGTGATCACGCACGACGAGGCGCTCGAGCCGCTGCGCCGCCGCTTCCAACGCCTGGAGGACGCGGTTCGGCGGCGTCCACAAGTTTGACACCGGCACGAGCGACGGCTATTCTGTGCCACAGAGTTTGATGGACGAGCGGGACGCTGTGCGCGATCTGGTAGCGAAGCTGATCGAGGCCGTCGAGGCCTCGCTCGATGGTTCTCCCGCCGGTGCGCGACGCGCTCGACGCGCTCGTGCGCAACGGATTCGAGCCCCGGCTCATCCTTCTGGCGGACGCGGCGGCCCGCTCGAGCAGCGCCGACGAGAGCGCGAACGACGAGAGCGCTCCGGGACCGTCGAGGCCGATCTCGGCGCCGACGCCGAGGACGCGGCCGAAGACGATCTCGAGGAGGCGCGCGACCTGCGGCTACGAGATGACCAAGCTCGACCGCGACTTCCTTCGCACGGTGCGTATCCAGCCTGAGAGCGGTTAGCGGTCTCCGCCGCCGCACGCCCGTGGTCCGTTTCCTCGCCCTCGCGGTTCTCGCCTTCCTGGTCTTCCTGATCGTTCGGGCGAGCGTGAACTCGTTCCTGGCGCGGGCTTCGCGGCGCCGCCCGAGGCAGCTCGCCGCAGGCGGGCGGGTCTCGACGAGCTGGTCAAGGATCCCGTCTGCGAGACCTACATCCCCGCCGCAAGGCGATCAGCCGGGGAGCGGATCCGACACCCGGTACTTCTGCAGCGCCGCCTGCGCCGACAAGTACACCGTCCGCTCGTGACCCGGCAGACAGGCTCACGTGAGCGCGGCGCTGCCGGCCGTCGTCGACCCATACCGGGCCAGTCGACCGGGAGCCGGACCCACGGCGATTCGCGAGGATCCTCGAGGCCCGAGGGAAGCAGCCGGCGGCAGGCGCGGCTGCGCCGGGGTTCCTGTCGCTCGTGGGCATCAGGTCGGGATGCGGGTGCTGGACGTCGGCTGCGGAACGGGCGTCGTGACCCGTGACGTCGGCGGCGCGAGTCGGGACCCGCGGCGCGGCCGTCGGCGTCGATCCGAGCCGCGCGCTCCTCGGCGTCGCCCGGCGCCAGCGCCGGACGGACGGGGCCGGCGGACGGCCCGACGTTCCGTCACGGCGACGGCCTCGCGCTCCCGTTCCCGCGGGCGTCGTTCGACGTCGCGCTGGCGGTCACGGTACTCCTCCACGTCCCCGCGGGCGACGGGATCCTCCGCGAGATGATCCGCGTCACCCGACCCGGCGGCCGGGTGGCGGTGCTCGACCAGGACTTCGGCGACCTTCGTGCTGGACGTGCCCGATCGCGCGCTGACGCGCCGGATCGTGGACGGACATGCGGAGCGCTTCTACGCCGAGCCGTGGAGCGGGCGGACGCTCGCGCGCCGCCTCCGTCTGGCCGGCCTCGAGGCGGGTGCGGAGCCGGGCTTTCGTCGTCGTGGACTCGGTCTACGACGACTACGTGCGGTCCATGCTGGGCGTCGCGTGGAGCTCGCGATCCGGTGGCGCATCGTTACGGCGGCGGAGGGACGTCGCTGGCTCGGAGCGCGGAGACGGCCGCCAGCCAGGGCGACTTCTTCATGAGCCTCAACTACTACGGGGCGGTGGGCGTACGCGCGTGAGACCGCGCGCCGACGGCTTTCTGCCGCCGCCCGTCACCCCGCCGGGCCCTGCGGGAAGGCGCCGCTCAGGACGGCGGGCTCGCCGGTCTTCGCCGGCGCCCGAGCCTCGAGAGTCGTCAGGTCGTGGGCGCGATGATTCTCGCGGCGCTTCCGGCGGTCGAGGTGGAGCTGGCGCGACGATCGGGATAGACGCGCTCACCGGGTCCGGGACCCGCCCGGATCAGAAGGTGTGGGTCTGGTCCTGCTCCAGGATGTGAATCCGGTCGCCCAGCCGCTCGAGCTCTTCCGCCGTCTCCTCGAAGTGCGCAGGCTTGATGTGGTAGATCCACAGCGGCGCGTCCGGCATCTTGTCCATCTCGCGCTGGAGCAGAGCCGGCGTGAAGTGCCCGGAAATCGTGGCGAGGTCCTCGAGGCGGTTCGGGAATGCGGTCTCCACGATGATCGCGTGGATGCCCTTGAACTCCCGCGCCACCTTCCAGATCTCGTCGGTCGGGCCCGTGTCGCCCGAGAAGACCAAGCCGGACGTTCCGTCGTGGATGATGAAGCCGGCGGCCGGCACCGCGTGCTGGACGGGCACGGGAACCACGGTCAGCGATCCGAACTCGATCGGCTCGCGCTCGCGCATGGTCTGGAGCCTGAGCGCCGGCTCCTCGGGCGTCGGGCAGCTTCGTGAAGTCGGGCCAGAGCCGGTTGTTGAAGCAGTAGTTGCGGAGGTCGTCGACCACCGGCGCGATGGACGCCGCCGTCACTGCGGCGTTCCGGCCCGCAGCGGTCTGCGTCGACTGGATGTTGTCGACGAGGAACGCCAGCCCCACCGTGTGGTCGAGGTGAGCGTGGGAGATGAGCACGTGCTCGATGCTGGCCTGGGCGCCGAGCGGCAGAGGCGCTGGTGACCGAGCCCGCCTCGAGGAGGACGTGGCCGTTGATGAGGAAGCTGGGCAGGCGCCGCTTCGGCACGCTGCCACCATGGCAGCCCGAGGATTTCGAGGAGCATACGGCGGCGGTTGTCAGGCCCTCGCGCCCTGCCGTATAGTGGCCGGTGCCGTGGTCGCCCTCGTGGATTGGCCTCGCCGTCTGGCGAGCCTGAAGATCCTGTCCGTGTCGGGGATATATCCCACAGCGCACCGCGGAAAGTCAAGTTTGGCGAGCGTCTTCGCTAGCGCTCGCGTGGAGGAGCCAGTGAGCTGGGTGAAGACGAATCACGTCAAGCGCGCGCTTCGTGAAGGGCGGCCGACCGCAGGCGCGTGGCTGCATCTGTGCAGCGGAATCAGCGCCGAGATCATGAGCCGAGCCGGGTTTGACTGGCTCCTGATCGACATGGAGCACGGGCACGGCGATCTCCAGACGCTGCTCGTCGCAGCTGCAGGCGATCGAGGGGAGCGAGGCGATCCCGGTGGTCCGTGTGCAGTGGAACGATCCCGCCATCATCAAGCGCGTGCTCGACATGGGAGCCTACGGGATCATGGTGCCGTGGATCGGCGGCCGGGCAGAGGCCGAGGCGGCCGTGCGCGCGGCCAAGTATCCGCCCGACGGCATCCGGGGATCGCCGGCAGCCACCGGGCCGGGGGCTACGGGCGACACGCCGCCGGAGTACTGGAAGCGCGCCAACGAGGAAGTGCTCGTCGTGCTCCAGGTGGAGACGCGGGCGGCGGTCGAGGAGATCGACCAGATCGTGAAGATTCCCGGCGTCGACGTGATCTTCATCGGACCCGGGGACCTGTCCACCGCGCTCGGGCACATGGGCAACCCCGGCCACCCCGACGTGCAAGCGGCCTTCGCCCGGCGTGGAGGCGGCCACACGCGGGGCGGGCCTCGCCCTCGGCAACATCACGCGTGGCTGGGAGCAGGCGCGCTGAGCTCTACGGAAAGGGGTACCAGTTCCTCACGCTCGCCTCGGACACGTCGCTGGTGGTTCAGGGAAGCCAGGACGTCGTGACGCGGTTCCGGCAGGACGTCCGCCCGTGAGACGAGTACCGCCCAGCGCCGTTGGGGCCGCCCGTGAGGGACGGATCGCCGGTCGCGTTCCACCGATCGATCCCGCGACGGCGCCGCCCGAGATCCGCGAGATCCTGGCCCGGCAGACCGAGCAGTGGGGCTCGCCACTGACTTCCACGCTCACGCTGGCGCATTGCCCTCCTCTGGTGCTGGCGTCCGCGGGCCTGTCGGCCGCCCTGGAGAAGTCGGGGCAGCTCCCGGCGGCGCTCCGCGATCTGGTGTGCCTCCGCGTGGCTCAGCTCGTCGGGTGTCCCTTCTGAATGGACATCAACTCATCCCGGGGATGAGCCACGGAGTGACGCTCGAGAAGCTTTCGGCCGTGGACCGGTTTCGAGAGAGTCCGTTCTTCAGCGAGCCTGAGCGCGCGGCGCTTGCGTTCGCCGAGGCCGCGACGCGGACACCCACGGCCGTGACGGACGCCGAGTTCGAGCCCCTGCGCGGGCACTTCACCGTCCCGCAGATCGTGGAGCTGGCCGCCACGATCGCGATCGAGCACTTCCGCGCGAAGTTCAACACCGCCCTCGGCGTCCAGAGCCAGGGCTCTGCTTCCTCCCGCCGCGCTGACGAGACCGTGATCTCGTCGCTCGGTCGCCTCCGCGGCTTCGCATTCGACCTCGACGGCTGCATCTGGGCCGGGTCCACCCTGCTGCCCGGAGCCCGAGACCTGGTGGAAGCGCTTCGGGCCGCGGACCGCGGGGTGGTCTTCGTCACCAACAGCTCGCGGGAGCGCGCGGCTCAGATCGCCGAGCGGCTGTCGCGGCTCGGCATTCCCGCAGAGCGCGCCGGACGTCCTGGCGGCGCTCGACCTCCTCGGCGAGGCGATTCGGCGCCGCATGGGACCCACGACGGTGCTGCCGCTCGGCACGCGGGAGATGCGAGAGGTGCTGGAGGCAGCCGGGCACACCGTGGTGGGCTTCGACGACTGGCGCCGAGCAGGGGTGGTGGCGGTCGGCAACGATCCGCTGTTCGACTTCGCTCGCCTCCGCGCCGCCTCGCGCGCGCGGTGGCCGGCGGGGCTACGCTCTTCACCGTCAACCTCGATCCCCGGCTTCCGGTAGCGCCCGGCGAGTTCGACCCCGGCTGCGGGGCAGCTCACGGAGGCGGTGGCGGTGGCTGGCGGAGCGCGTCCCGTCGTGGTGGGGAAGCCCCACGCCCCCATCTTCGAGATGGCCCTCGAACGCCTGGGCTGTCGGCCCGACGAGGCGATGATGGTGGGCGACGGCCTGACGACCGACGTTGCCGGCGGCCGGGCTGCCGGCATGGCCACCGTGTGGCTCGATCCCGATGGCGGCGACCAGGCGCCCGGGCAGGCGGACATGGTGGTGCCCGACCTCGCCCGGCTCCTGGAGTTCTGGAAGGGCGCTCGCGACTGAGCAGTGCCTCCCCATGAGGCTCCCCGTCGAGGCATCCGGGGCGCCTGCTAAGATCAGCACATGAGCGTGGCGACGTCGCCGAAGGTGCGCGCGGAGCGGGTGGCCATCGCGGCGGCCGGCGCGCTGGCGGTGGGGAAGCTCGGCGTTGCCCTCGCGACGAACTCGATCGGCCTGCTGTCGGCCGCCGCCGACTCTCTGTTCGACGCCGCGATGTCCACCTTCAACCTGTGGTCGATCCGGATCGCCGATTCGCCGGCCGACGAGGGCCACCCGTTCGGCCACGGCAAGGCCGAGAACCTCGCCGGGCTCGCCCAGGTGGTGTTCATCGTGCTGGTGGGCGTTTGCGCTCCTGGTCGAGGCGATCCGGCGGTTGATCCGGGGCACCCGCCCCGACCACCCCGAGTGGGGCATCGCGGCCATGGCCGGTCCATCGTGGTCAGCTGGCTGATCACGCGACACCTTCGGCGCGTGGCTCGCGAGACCGACTCGATGGCCCTCCAGGCCGACTCGCTGCACTACGCGACCGACGTCTGGACGAACGGCGGCGTGCTGGTGGGCGCTCGGACTGCTCTGGCTCACCGGATCGGGACTCTTCGACGCGCTCATCGGGATCGGCGTGGCCGTGGTGATCCTGGGGTCGGCGTACCGTCTGTTCCTGCGCTCCATCAACGAGCTCATGGATGCCGCCTTGCCGGAGTCCGAGCAGCGGGCGATCGAGGAAGTGATCCACCGCCACCGGTTCGTCGTCGACCATCGCAACCTGAGAACGCGGCGATCCGGCTCCCAGCGGCACATCGACTTCACCATCGTGTCGTGCCGACACCTCCCGCTGGGCGAGGCGCACGACCTCGTGGACCACATCGAGCGGGAGATCGCGGCCACGATTCCCGGCGCGCACGTCGTCGTGCACGCCGAGCCGGTCACCCCGGGCTGCGTCGAGGGTGAGCGCTGCGTCCTTTCGGCGCGGCGGGCGGACCTCCTCGCCCACGACCCGTCAGGCTAGCGGGGAGGGCGGGCGTCGCCGGGCGCCCGCAGGCGCCGGAGTGACCGAAGTCCATGGACGCAGGGGGCCGGGGGCAACATACTGAAAGTGTCCGGATGCTCGAACGCGCCCGGACGAAGGTCTCCACGAGGAGGGCACTCCATGGGTCGAGTCGCTGTCCTCGCTCTGGCTGTTCTGGCCGTAGGCTTCACGATGGCCGTGTCGGACGGAATCGCCCAGCAAGCGCCAGCCGTCCCGAGCGCCGGCGCGGCCGTCCCGCAGGTGACTAGGCAGGTCGACCTCAACAAGGCGACCGACGCGCAACTGAAGGCGCCGCCGGGTCTCAAGCAACGACGACTTGGTGAAGAAGATCAAGGCGGCGCGGCTGTTCAAGCAGGTCGACGACCTGAAGAAGGTCGTGCCGGAGCCCGTCTTCGAACAGGTCAAGAATCTCGTCATGGTGACGCCCTGACGCGGATCCCGTGATTTCCCGACGCTGCGCGCCGGGAGAGCGGCGCGGCGGACCCGGAATCGTGCCGCGCCCTTTCCCGGTGACGAGGCTACTGATTGACCGCGTGGCCGGCCGCGAACGAGCTCGAATGTCCGCGCGAAGTCTGCCCCGCGATCCCTGTGCAAATCAGGCCCGCGAGCTTGTGTCGGGTGATCCACCGTGGTACAACCCGGAGCGATGGCTCCTCCAGATGATTCGCAGTACGACTATCCGACGGTTGCCCGTGCTCTGATTCTCGGCGACCGGGACACCGTCGGCCGGATGACCCGGGCGGGGCTCGACCTGGGCCTCGATCCGAAGCAGATCATCTTCAAGGGGTTGATTCCCGGAATGGACGTGGTCGGGGAGAAGTTTCGCCGCAACGAATATTACGTGCCGCAGGTCCTGCTCTCGGCCCGGGCGATGTACGCGGGCCTCGACCTCCTCAAACCCCTTCTGACCGCAGCCGCGACCAACGGAGTACCTCGGAACGGTCGTGATCGGCACCGCCCAGGGCGACCTCCACGACATCGGCAAGAACCTGGTGGCCATGATGCTGGAGGGCGCGGGGTTCAAGGTGGTGAACCTCGGCCGGGACGTCTCGCCGGAGAAGTTCTGCGCGGCCGTCGAGGAGCACGGCGCGACGATCGTCGGCATCTCCGCCCTCATGACGACCACGATGCCGGGATGAAGCGCACGCTCGATGCCCTCACCCGGGCCGGGCTCAGGGACCGCGTGAAGGTCATGGTGGGCGGCGCGCCGGTCAGCCCGGCCTTCGCCGAGGAGATCGGCGCCGACGGCCACGCCCGGGACGCGACGCTCGCGGTGGTGCGGGCCAAGGAGCTGTCCGCGGCGCCGGTCGCGGCGTCCGGCTAGCGTGCGGAGTCGGCGATGAGCGCAACGAGGGGCCGGGAGTGGCTCGCGCGAGTGCGGGCCGGCGAGCTGCTCGTCTTCGACGGCGGCTACGGCACGATGCTGTTCGCGGCGGGTCTCCTGAACGGCGCGTGCCCCGAGCTGTGGAACGACACGCACGCCGATGTCGTCCGGGACATCCACCGGGGCTACTTCGAGGCGGGCTCCGATCTCGTCGAGACGAACACGTTCGGCGGCTCGCGGCTCAAGCTGAACGAGTACGAGCTCGGCGACCGCACGCGCGAGCTCAACGAGCGGGGCGCGCGCCTGGTGCGGGCGGTCGCGCCCGCTCACGGCTACGTGGCGGGATCGGTCGGGCCGACCAGCCGCCTTCCGGCGGAGTACGAGCCGCTCGGCGACACCACGGACGAGGAGTATCTCGAGACGTTCCGCGAGCAGGCGGAGGCCCTGGCGGAGGGCGGCGTCGACCTCTTCGCGGTGGAGACGATGATGTTTCCGCAGGAGGCCGTCGCGGCGATCCGCGCCTGCCGGACGACCGGGCTCCCGGTGATGGCCACGATGTTCTTCCAGTACGAGGAGCTCCACGACCGCGATCGGACGATGTGGGGCGAGAGCCCCGCCGAGGTCGCGAAGAACCTCCTCGCCGCGGGCGCCGACGTGGTCGGCATGAACTGCGGGCGCGGGCCGGACCGGGCCATCGCGATCATCCGGGAGATGCGCGCGGTGACCGAGGCGCCGCTGGTCGCCTATCCGAACGCGGGGCTCCCGATCACGACTGGCGATCAGGTCACCCACGAGCTGGACCCCGAGGCGATGGCCCGCGAGTATCCGGCTCTCCTCGACGTGGGCGCGACGGTGGTCGGCGGGTGCTGCGGTTCGACGCCCGAGCACATCCGCCTCATCGCGCAGGTCGTCCGCTCCCGCCCAGAGTAGGGTCTCCGACCTTCGCCGCCACCGTGGACTGGCCGGCGTTCGACCGCGCGCTCCGGGCCCGCCGGCGACCGATTCTCGAGCGCTTCACGGAGTTCCTCCGTGTCGACACCGTGAGCCAGCAGCCGGAGCGGGTCCGCATCGGCGCGGGCTGGCTCGCCGCGGCGATGGAGGCCCGAGGCCTGGATGCGCGCGTGCTCGAGACGGGGGCAATCCCGTCGTGCTCGGGAGGCGGCTCACCCCGGGGCGACGCGCACTCTCCTCGTCTACTGCCACTTCGACACGAAGCCCGCGCCCGCGGCCCGGGTGGCTCCAGCCTTCGCCGTTCGAGCCCGTTCTCCGAGCCGGGACTGGCCGAGGACGGTGCGCCGGATCGTGACCGCCGGCGAGGTGGCCGACGACGCTGCTGCCCGCGCACCGGCTCTACGCGCGCGGCGCGTCGGACGACAAGGGCCCGATCTGGGCGCACCTCGAAGCGCTCGCGCTGATGGACGCCCTCGGCATCGCCCCGCGGGTGAACCTGAAGCTCGTGCTCGAAGGCGAGGAGGAGATCGGAAGCCCGGCTTCGGCGACTTCGTCGAGCGCGCATCGCGAGCTCCTCGCGGCGGACCTCGTCCTGGTGACGGACGGGCCCAAGGACGCGAGCGAGCGGCCCCACGGTCGTGTTCGGCGCGCCGGGGATCCTCGCGCTCACCGCTCGAGCTCGAGGTCGCCCGTCGCGACGTCCACTCGGGCAACTTCAGCGTGCCCAACCCGGCGTGGATCCTGACCGGGCTGCTCGCCTCGATGGCGGCGCCCGACGGGACGCCGCTCATCGAGGGCCTCGGCGCCGATGCGACGCCGCCGACCGCCGCCGAGCGCGAGCTGATGGCGCCGCATCCCGCTGGACCGGCCGGCCCTCGAGCGCGAGCTCGGCGTGCGGCTGCGCGCCGACTACCTCGAGCGCGCTGATGTTCCGGCCGACGCTCACCATCCGGGGCCTCCAGGCCGGCTTCGTCGGCGCGGAGGCGAACACGATCATCCCGCACCGCGCCACGGTCGCCCTGGACCTCCGGCTCGTGAAGAACCAGCGGGTCGAGGCCGTGTACCGGCGGGTCGTCGAGCACATCCGAGCCCAGGGCTTCACCGTCATCGAGTCGGCGGACGCGCCGCTTGCCGGACGACCTGCGGGGCCGCGCGGTCCGGGTCGTCGAGCGGCACGGCTACGATCCTGCGAAGACCGCCGGCCGACCTGCCGATCTCGCGGCGCGTGGTCGAGATCGTCGAGCGCGCCCACGACGGCCAGCCGGCGGTGGTGGTGCCCACCGCGGGCGGCAGCGTGCCGCTCTGGGCGTTCACCGATCTCCTGCGGCTCCCGACGATCGTCGTGCCCCTACGCGAACGCCAACAACCGCGCAGCACAGCCCCAACGAGCACCTCCGGCTGGACCACCTCTACCAGGGCGTCCGCACGGCAGCCCGACTCCTTCTGGGCGCTGGGGGACTAGGGCCAGCGGGGCCCGCGTCGACGCGGAGGGCGCACCGGCTCGAAGCCGATCGGTCGCCGTCGGGGGCGCTCGGCGTCCGGAGGATCACAGAGCGTCGTGGTGGTCCGCGCGCCGAGCGTGCCGCCTCTCCGCCCAGTCCAGGACGAGAGTCACCGAGCGCGGCTCCCTGGTCGCCGGACCGCGGGCCAGACGGGAACCGGGGATCGACTGGCTGACCTGGTTCAGGTCGAACACGGACACTCGGACATGGGCCCCGCGTAGTCGACTCCCCGGCCCCCGGGGCGCCGCCGTGGACCGCGGTGCCGCCGGTGATGGTCCAGTGGACCTTGAGCCCGCTGGCGGTCCCGCCAGAACCGGGTGACCCGGGACGTTGGCTGTGCCCCTGAGCTTCGCTCACGCTGCTCGCGGCGGTGGCGAGCTGTGCCGCCCCCCGGCCACGTCGTTCTCGGCGATCTGGATCGTCGCGGTGTTCGGAGTGCCGAGCGTGGCGCCCTGACGTATGTTGTCGAGGGCGAGCCCGATCGCTCTCCCAGCCCTTCCACCTCGGTGTCCGGGCACAACGGGATCGTCACGCTCTTGCTCGTCCTGGCCCGGGCTGAACGTGCGAGCGGGCAGGGTCGCCGCCGTCGTGAAGTCGATGCCGGGGCCACAGGGGCTCGGGCCCCCTTCGGCCGTGCCCGTGCCCGTGGTCTTCACGTTCACCGTGACGGTGCTCCCCGTCGAGCCGCCGCGGATCACGGTCACCCTGACGCTCGTGCTGCTCTCGCTCACATTGTGGGTCGCGTTCGAGAACCGCACGCTCGGCTCGTTGTCGTTGATTCCGAGCGTCGCGACGCTTGGGCTGCCGAGCGGCGACGCCCGCGGGCGCCCCCCAGCGTGACGACCACGTTCTTCACGCCGTCGAGGAAGCGCGTCGTTCAAGATGGGGATCGACAGCGACGCGCTTCGTCTGGCTCGGGCCGAACGCGAGCTGCCCGCTGGTCGGCTGGCCGCCGTAGTCCGTGTTCAGCACGGCGTTCCCGCCGAGGCTCCACGGCGCCGTGACGTTTCCGGCCGCGCCGTTGGCCCGGAGGACCGTGAAGGGTGGCCGTCGGGGTTCCCCTCGGTGACCGAGCAGCTGGCGCGCTGCTGAACCGGAGAGATTCGCCTCCGGCGTCGTTCTCGACGATCTGCAGGGCCGCCGTGCTCTGGGCGCCCAGCGTGGCCGAGGCGGTGGCGCTAAGCAGCCGGAGCAAGCCAGTGTTCCCGGGATTCGGGCTCTCCGCGACGGTGTCCCGGCGATAGCGGCACGGTGAACGTCCGTCGTCTGGCCGGGGCTGAAGGTCAGCGATCCGTCGAGGATCGGCCCGGTAGTTCCGCGCCCGCCGACAGCACGCGCCGGAGTCGCCGCTGGCGTCGCGGTGTCACCCGGACCGCCGGCGGCGGAAGTGCACCGCGGTGGGCTGGGACGTCCCGCCGGTCCGCGTCAGCGTGATGGTGGCAGAGATCGTTACTCTCGCTGACCGTGGAAGGTCGCCGCGCCGAACTGTACCGTGCGCTGCGTTGTCGATCAGCGTCACCGTGGCCGGGTTGGGCGTCCCCCAGGGCAAGCGCCGAGTCGACGGAGTCTGGAGGCGTGACGGTGAGCGTGGAGTTCCTCGGTCGACGTTGCTGTCGGGCGAGAGCTTGATCGGCAACGGGCGACTTCCTGGCCGGAGAGGAACGTCACGGTCCCCGCCGGGAGTGACCGCCTGATTCCACCGACGCCAGTGTCGCCCGTGATCGCGTAGCCGACGGAGCGCGCTCGACTGGATCGAGCCGGTGCGCGTGACCGTCAGGGGTGAACGGACGTGTCCTCCCTGAGCGGTGGCCGTGGCCTGGCTGAACTGGATGGTGCCCGCCCGGTCATCGTCGACGATCGTCACGGTCGCGAGTAGCTGGGAGATGCCCACGCTCGCGCCACCCTGGGCGTTACTGGAGGGTCACGGTGAACGTCTCGTTTGACTCCTGGCTGTTGCTGTCCTGGAGGATAGGATACTCGAGCGTGCGGGACGCTGACGCCCGCGCCGAACTGGAGTGTCCCCGTCAGATTGCCGCCGGGGAGAGGGCCGCCGAAGTCGGCATCCGCGGTTCGCCAGGTCACCCCCGCGATCACGTAACCGACCGTCACGTTTCCCGCGCTTCCCCCTGTCCGGGTTGACGGTGAGGACCACCTTGGGCGACGCCTCGTTGACCGAGTACGTCGCAGCGCTCCACGCCCAGGCGTGCCGCCCTGGTCCACGTTGGTGATGGCGAGGTCCGCCGTCGCGTGCGGCCTGAGATGAGGCCACCCCGCTAGGCTGGGGCGACGGGAGCGCGAGGCTTCGACGACCTTCGGGGGTCTCGCCCCGAAGGCCCCGTCCTTGCAAAGCTTGATCGTGAAGGTCTTGGCTCGGCGTCGCTCGGTCCGCAGCTGAGCGTGCCGCTCAGCGGCACGTAGTCGGCCCCGGGGTTACAGCTGTCGAGCGCCGCCGATGCCGTTGCCGCCACGCCGCTCCCGGGCGGTCCTGCCGCGAGACGCGACGCTCACCGCACCGCCGGGCCCCGTACGGACCACCGGGATCGCGGATCGACGTGCTGCCCTCGCTGGCGGTGTAGGTGGGCTGGCTGGAACTGGAGCCCGATCTCCGTCGTCGGTGATCGTCAGCGTCGCGGTGCTTCCTGAGGTTCCGCAGGGTGGCGCCAGCTCGACGGGTTGCTCAGCTGGACGCGGAGGGTCCGCGAGCCCTGGAGCCCCGGCGGGCTGAGGCAGCGGAATCGCGATGGTCCGGCTGCGAATCTCCCGCAGTCCAGGCTGGCCGCTGGTGGGACCGCCGTAGGTCCGTGTCGGAGGACGGCCGTGGGCCACTTCCGCGACGACGGCCCAGTTGACCGTCACCCCGGTGCTCTTCTGGTTTCGCGTGACCGTGAAAAGGGCACCGCCGCAGCCCGGCCGCCTCACCGACGCGCTGAGGTGGCCGGGGCTGAACTGGGCGCACCGGCGACGTGCGTTGCCGAACGATCGTCAGCACCGCCGTGAGTGGTGTTCCCAGGACGCCGCCGGCACTGGGGTGATGGAGGGGAGAGCAGGACTCGTCTCCGGGCCCCCGATCTGCCCGTCGTTGACGACGGGGACGGTGAAGGTCCTGCTCGACTGTCCGGGCGTGAAACGTCAGCGTGCCGGTCAGCAGGCCGCCGGGACCGCTGAAGTCGACGGTGGCCGCCGCGGTTCCCGGCTCGATGGCGTAGTCGACCGTGGCCGTCCCGGCGGTCGTGCCGAGGCGCTGCACCGTGATCGTCGCCGCGCCGCTGCCCTCGTTGACCGAGAAACTCGGCGCGCTGAACTGGGAACACCGGGCGGAGACTGAACGTGGCCGTCACCGAGCGGTCGCCGTCCATCGACACGACGCAGTCCCCGGTACCGCCGCAGCCGCCGCTCCAACCGGCGAGCCACGAGGTTGCCCCGGGGAAGCCGTGAGCGTGACCATCTGGCCCGGCTCGTACTGGACGCTGCACGACGCCCCGCAGGCCAGGCCGTCCGGGCTGGTCACCGTTCCCGTCCCGCTGCCCGCCTTCGTGACGGTGAGGCGCGGCGGAACGCCGACGAAGCGGTGGACGGCCCGCCCACGCTGCCGACGTAGAGCTCTCCGTCGTTGTCCTCGCCGAACGTGGTGATGCTGAGGTTCGGGGAGAAGCTCGATACGGCTCCAGGTCCCGCTGCCCGCTTGGACGCCAGCCCAGATCTTCTTGCTGCAGAAATCTCCGAACACGTAGGCGCCGTGGAGCGCCGGATGGCCGTGCCACGATATCGGTACCCGCCCGTGATCGAGCACCCTTCACCGTGGGAGTAGTCCAGGATGGGGAGGACGAGGCTGCCGGTCTGACAGCCCTGAGACCGGCTGTAGCACGCGTTCCCTTCCATTCGCGGCCAGCCGTAGTTCACGCCTCCGACGCTGCCGGCGAGCTGGAAGTTCACCTCCTCGCGGTTGTCCTGACCCACGTCCGCGATGAAGAGGTCCCCTGTCAGCCGGTCGAACCCGATGCGCCAGGGATTCCGGAGGCCCCAGGCCCAGATCTCGTCCATGGCACCCGCGTACTGACGAACGGGTTGTCCGGCGGGATCGAGTAGTAGGGCGGAGAGCCCCGCCGTTGGATACGTCGACGGCGAATCGCAGGATCTTGCCCAGGTGCGTCGCGAGGCTCTGGCCGCTGTGGAGCTGATCGCCCCCGCCGCCGCCGTCGCCCACGGAGGCGTACAGATAGCCGTCGGGCCCGAAGGCCAGCCCGCCCCCGTTGTGGTTGCCGAACGTCGAGGTGCTCGATGGTCAGCAGGATCCGCTCGGTGGCCGGATCCACGCTGTTGGACCCCGCGGTCGGCGCGCGGTACCGCGCGATCACGACGTCACCGTCGGGCTCGCGCGTGTAGTAGACGAAGAAGTACTGGTTGGTGGCGTAACTCGGATGGAAGGCGAGGCCGAGGAGCCCTCGCTCGTTGCAGCAGAGGACTCGGTCCTGGATGTCGAGGTACACGCCCAGGAGAGTGAAATGACCCTCCTCGGTCACCCGGTAGGCCAGGATCCGGCCGTTCGCGTCCACGACGAAGAGCCGACCGTCCCCCGCGTTCGCGATCGCCACGGTCCGGCCCGCCCCGGTGACCACTTCCTCGAGGGCGACGCGCCGGGCGCTGCCCAGCGGGGCCGTCTCGCTGGACCACTCGGGTCCTTCGGGGTCTCCCCGACGCGCCGACGACCGCTGCTGCCGCCGCCCGAGGCATCGCCGATCGTGTCGCCGGTCCCCTCGTCCAGGTGGTAGAGGGCCGCGGTGCTACCGTCGGAGCTGAAGGGGCTGAACGGCCGGGTGAATCGGGCGTCCGTGTACCGCTGGGTCGTGGAAAGGCGGATCTCGTCGATCCACCCGCGGTAGGAGGGATAGGTCGACGGATCCGCGTCGTGCTCTCGGCCCCGATGACGAGGTAGGGGTCCCACTCGTGCCCGGTCACGAGGCCGTTCTGGTAGCTCACGTCCGCGTTCGAGCCGACGTTGCCGTCTCCCTCGGCATCGAGGACGCCGTCGACGTAGATGCGAAGCCGGCCGTTCGACTTCTGGCGGGTCACGGCGACGTGATGCCAGACACCGTCCGCCACGACCGTGGCCCCGCAGATCGTGTTGCCGACCGCGCCGGCGCTCACGCCGAACGCGACCCGGCCTCCCGTGAGCGACACGCCGTAGTCGCCGTGGGCGCCGGCGCCAGCAGACGTCCCGGTCGAAGAGGATGTTGCCGAAGATCCAGCCGTCGTTGGCGTCGCAGGCCACAGCCTCCGAGGCGTTGTCGCCGTCGTCCGCCCGCATCCACCACTCGAGAGTGAAGTCCGTCGACCCGACGTCGGCCGGTCTGGCGGGGTTGTCGATCTGGATCGTGACCCGGTCGATGGCGCCCTGTCCGTTCCCGAAGAAGCGGAGCGACGTTGCGGGCGCCGATTCCGGGAGGAGGAGACCGAGCCAGGCCACCAGGAGCAGGGCCACGCGGGTCCTGGCCGATGAAGTCCCTCGGGGGCGCCGGGATGGCGGCGTCCCAGCCACCGCCCCGCCGTCTTGCTCATTTCCGGCAGCCGTCCCGGCATTTTGACAGCGTCAAGCTGGCCCGGTCTGCGCTCCGCCGGGGGCATCCGTCCAACCGGATAAATCTACGAGTCTTATTCGGTACTTGGAGGCCGGTATGCGAGTTGGCCCACAGCACGCCCCGATCTCCGAGTAGACGGGTGCCCATGGCCGCGGGGATAGGTGCAGGGGCCATGCCAGCGGGCGGGCTGGGCGGTCGCGCTCCGGGGGTGTCCCGGCTCAGGCGTCGACGACGGGGTTGTCAGAGTCCCGAGCCCGGTGATCTCCATCCGAACGCGGTCGCCGCCCTTCAGAAGGACCGGGGGCTTTCGCGTGAAGCCGACGCCCGCGGGCGTTCCGGTGATCACGACGTCGCCCGGCAAGAGGGTCATCTTGGCCGTGAGGAACGCGACGAGGTAGTTGATGTTGTAGATGAGGTTCTTCGAGTTCCCGTCCTGGAGCTTGGTGCCGTTCACCCAGGTCCTGAGCTCGAGGACGTGGGGATCGGGCACCTCGCTGCGGTCGGCGATCCACGGGCCCATCGGCGCGAACGCGTCGCAGGCCTTGCCTGCCATCCACTGCGAGGTCACCATCTGGAAGTCCCGCGCGCTCACGTCGTTGACGACGACGTAGCCCCAGATGTAGTCCAGCGCGCGCTCCGCGGGAACGTCCCGCGCCTCGCGGCCCATCACGAAGCCGAGCTCGACCTCGTAGTCGAGCTTCTCGCAGCCCTTCGGCCGGACGATCGGCGCGGCCGCATCGACGATGGCGTTGGGGAACTTGGCGAAGAGCGGCGGTTCCTTCGGAATCGGGCTCTTCGTCTCCTCAGCGTGGTCGATGTAGTTGAGGCCGATGCAGATGAACTTCTCGGGGTCGTGGATCGGCGCGTGGAGATGGGCCTCGGCGGCGGGGTGCGTCATCCACTCGAGCTTGCCCGCCTTCACGGCGCTCCTCCATCGCGTGGAGCGCGTCCTCGGCCGCCACGCCCGCCCGGAGGAACTCTCGGGCGCTGGGCGGGAAGAGCGCGTGAGCGAGCTCGCCCGCGCGCACGACGCCGCGGCCAGCGAGGTAGCGATGGTACGTCTCGCCCAGGCAGCGGATGCGGTCGCCGACGAGGGCGCCGAGGCGGGGGACGAGCCGCGCGTGGAGTAGCGAACCAGCTTCATCGGACTCTCCTGGTCACGGGGTGACGGATCGGACCGACGGACCACCGGACCTCCCGATTATATGTCGATCGGCCGTCGCGTTGACGCTCTCCGGGCCCTGTGATAGAGAGGGGCGCATGGCCGTCACCATCGTCGGGGCCGGCGCGCATCGGTGGCGTCACCGGGGCGTCGCCTGGCGCGCGCCGGGCACGACGTCCTGCTGGTCGACCAGGCGGCCGACCACGTGGCGGCGATCGAACGAGCGCGGTCTGGCGATCGTGACGCCGGACGGTGCGTGGACGTGCCGCGGTGCGAGCCGTCACTCCCGATGCCCTGCCGCCGGCCCTCGACCTGGTGCTGCTCGCCGTGAAGGCGCAGCACACCGAGACTGCGCTCGACAGCATCGCAGCCCCGGCTCCTGCGCGCGGCGGCGCGGTCGTGTCCGCTCCAGAACGGGTTGAACGAAGTCGGTCGATCGCGGCGCGCGGTGGGGTCGGCCCGGACCGTCGGCTGCCTCGTGAACTGGGCGGCCGACTGGATCGCGCCGGGGCGAATCCAGCACGGCGGCGCCGGGCACGTTCGCGGTCGGCGAGCTGGACGGGGAGCTCTCGGCGCGGGCCAAAGAGCTGGCGGATCTCCTCAGCGCGGTCACCCCGACCCAGGTGAGCTGCGAACATCCAAGGCCTGAAGTGGTCGAAGCACGTCTACAGCGCGCTGCTGGTGGCGACGGCGCTGGTGGACGCGCACGTCTACGAGGTCGTCGAGCGCGGTCTCCGGAGATCCAGCGGATGCTGGTCGCGCTCGTGGCCGAGGGCATGGCGGTCGCGGAGGCCGAGGGCGTACGCCTCGAGGCCTTCGACGAGTTCGACCCGGCGTGGTACCGCGCGGGCGCGCGCGGGCGACCGGGCGGCGGTCGCGCGCGCGATGGCCGCCATCTCGAAGTTCTACCGGGGCCACACGAAGACGAAGACGGGCATCTGGCGGGACCTCGCCGTCCGCAAGCGCAAGACCGAGGTCGAGGCGCACTTGGGCGCGACGCTCGCGCGGGCGGCGCGTCACGGCATCCGGGCTCCGCTGAGCCGACGGCTCCTGGCGCTGATCGGTGAGCTCGAGACCGGTCGGCGGGCGATGGCCTGGGAGAACCTCGACGAGCTCGTCGCGTTGAGGGCCGTGACGGCCTCGCACGCACGCCCGTAGGCACGGAGGGAAGCTGACCGCTCGGCCACGGATCCGACACTCGACCCCTCACTGGCACTACCGGAGTCCCGACGAGGCGGAGCTCGTGCCCGCCGTGTCGGCGGAGACCTTGATGGCGCACACGCGCGTGATGGCCGCGCGGGAGAAGCGAGTCCGGCACGCCGGGCGAGGCGCAGTCCTACGACCACATCGAGCGCGGCGCTCAAGAGCTACGGCTACGCCGTCGAGCGCCGCGAGATCGAGGCCTTTATCAGCCTGCCGCAGGAAGGGCCGGGTCGCGCTGCCGGACGGCTCGGTGATCGAAGGGCTCACCCACGCGTTCTCGCCCTCCACCGACGGGCTCGAGGCCGAGGTCGTCGACGTCGGGGACGGAAACCCCGGGGACCTCGCGCGCGCGGCGCCGCCGGCAAGATCGCGCTCTTCGACAGCCTGGCGACGCCCGGCAAGGCCTGGGCGGCGCAGGAGGCGGGGACGGTCGGCCAGATCTTCGTCAACCGCGACCACCTCCACAACATGATCGTGACGACCATCTGGGGCACGCCCGAGCCCGAGACCGCGTGGCGGATCCCGCGCACGCCGTGCCTGTCCGTCCGGCGGAGTGACGGTGACCGGATCCGGCAGCTGATCCGCGAGGGGCGCGGGCGTGTCCGGCTGATCACGCGCGTCCGCACGGGCTGGGCGCCGATCCCGCACCTGACCGCGCACCTGGACGGCACCGCCGAGGACCGCTTCATCATGTTCTCGGGGCACGTGGACGGCTGGCACTTCACGGCGCCATGGACAACGGGACGGCGAACGCCACGATGCTCGAGGTCGCCCGGCTCCTGGCGAGCCGGCGGCGCGCGCTCCGGCGCGGGCTTCCGCCTGGCGTTCTGGTCGGGGCACTCCCACGGGCGCTACGCCGGGCTCGACCTGGTACGCGGACCACGCGTGGATGGAGCTCCACCGGCGCTGCGCGGTGCACCTGAACATCGACTCGACCGGGGCCCGCGGCGCCACCGACTATTCGGTGGTCCACGCGACCGAGGACGCGCAGAGCTTCGTCGAGAAGGTCGTGCACGACGTGACGGGCCAGATGCCGCGGGCGCGCCGCTTCCCCGGGCCGGCGACCAGTCCTTCTGGGGCATCGGGATCCCGTCGGCGCTGATGTCGCTCTCGGGGATCCCGAAGCGGGACACCGACCTCTCCCGCTGGATGGAGCGGCTCTTCGGCACCGCGGGCTTCCCGTGGTGGTGGCATACACGCGAGGACACGATCGACAAGATCGACGCCGACGTCCTCGCGCTCGACACCCGGGTCTACGTGGCCGCGGCGCTCCGGCCTCGTCGGCGGGCCGGTGCTGCCGCTCGATTACGGGCGGTTCGCGCGCGCGATCGTCGCGACGGTGGAGGAGCTCAGCTGCGGCCGGACGGCTGGGACGCGGCGCCGGCCCTCGAGGCGGCCCGGCATCTCGCCGAGCGGGCCGCGCGGTTCACCGGGCCGTGGAGGACGCGGCCTCCGGGACGCGGGGACGCGGCGCAGCGCGGAGGCCGCCAACCGCGCGCTGGTCGCGCGTGTCCCGGGTCCTGATCCCGCTCTTCTACACGACCGGCGACCGGTTCCACCACGACCTCGCCATCCCGGTGCCGCCGCTGGCGGGTCTCCAGCGGGCTCGGGAGCTGTCCGGTCTCGACCCGTCGTCCGACGGGTACCGGTTCGCAACCGCCGCGCTCCTCCGGGAGCGCAACCGGGTCGTGCACGCCCTCGAGGCGGCGGCCGGGATCATGGATGCCTTCGCCCCTAGCCAGGCCAGAGGCCGCCGCGTCCCGAGCGCCGCAGGCGCGAGGCGCGCCGGCCGGGCTGAAAGGAGACAGATCGATGAGTAGCTGGAGGTTGCCGCTTCCGATCCGTGCCGTGCTGGCACTGGTCCGCTCGCGCTGGGGGTGATCGCCCTCGCGAGCCCGGCGCACGCCCAGAAGCAGGGCGGGACGCTCACCATCGTGCGCCCGACCGATCCGGTCTCGCTCGATCCCCACACCGAGACCACCGCGCCCGGCGCGTGGGTCTACTACAACATCCTCGAGCCGCTCATCTATCTCGACGAGAAGATGACGATCCAGCCAAGCTGGCGACGAGCTACGAGGTGATGAACCCGACCAAGGTGCGCTTCAAGCTGCGCCCGAACGTGAAGTTCCACGACGGCACGCCGCTTCAACGCCGCCGCGGTCAAGTTCACGTTCGACCGCGCATTCAAGAGCACCCCGCCGCGCGCGGTGGGCGAGCCTCGCCGGGCCCATCGCCGGCGCCGAGGTCGTGGACGACCTGACGGTCGACATCATCGACCAAGGAGCCGTACGGGCCCATCCTGCGCTCGATGGCCATGCTGTACGTGTCGATCGTCTCGCCGACCGCCGGTGCAGAAGATGGGCGAGGGGGCACTCCGGGCGCCGGTGGGCACCGGTCCGTTCAAGTTCGTGGAGTGGAAGACGAACACCCAGATCGTGATCGAGCGCAACCCCGACTACTGGGGTGAGAAGGCGCTCCTGGACCGCGTGATCTTCAAGGTGGTGCCGGAGGAAGGCGCGCGGATGATCGCCGCTCCAGACCGGCGACGCCGACATGGTCATGTTCCCGTCGCCGGCGCAGCTGCCGACAGTTCCGCAAGGACCCGAAGTACACCGTCCACGAGGCGGCCCGGCCTCCGCGTCGTGTACATCGGCTTCAACACGAAGCTGGCGCCGCTCGACGACGTGCGCGTCCGCCAGGCGCTCCTCCAGGCCGTCGACCGCAAGGCGATCATCGACAACATCGTCGAGGGGCTGGGCGTGCCCGCCAAGTCCGTACCTCTCGCCGGGCGTGTTCGGGTACAAGGACATGCAGTTCGACCAGTTGTTCCCGTTCGACCGCGCGAAGGCCAAGGCGCTGCTCGCCCAGGCTGGCTGGACGCCCGGCTCGGACGGCATCCTCCAGAAGGGCGGGCAGAAGCTCACCCTGAACTGGATCGCCCAGCGCGGCCGCTATCCGAAGGACGGGGAGATCACCGAGGCCGTCCAGCAAATGTGGAAGGAGGTCGGGGTCGATGCCAAGGTGGAGTTCCGGGAGTGGGCGACCGTCTTCAACGAGTCGCGCAAGCCCGACTGGGGCCGGCACAACTGGACGTTCGGCTGGGCCACGACCAACGCCGATGCGGACTACTCGCTGTTCGCCCAGTACCACTCCGACGCAGGCGGTTCCGACGGGGTGGAACCGCAACGGCTACGAGAACCCGAAGGTGGACCAGTTGCTGGAGGCGGGCCGGCGGAGCCTGAACCAGAACGGAGCGCGAGAAGGTCTACGGCGAGGTGCAGGACATCCTCGCCAAGGACACGCTCTGGATCCCGGTCTACAACACCAAGGAGATCGTGATCACGCGGTCCAACGTCAAGGGTTACGTCATCCACCCGGTCGAGTACAACCTCGGCCTCTGGAAGACCTGGATCGATCAAGTAGACCCGCGCGCCCGGGCGCGGGTGGCGCCGGTGAGGCCCCGGGGGCGCCGGACGGCGACGAGCCGCCGGCCCTCCGGGGCGGATCGGCGGCCGTATCTCTGCCCGGCCCGCCCCGGCCTGACCCATGCTGATCTTCATCCTCCGGCGGCTCTTGCTCACCGTCCCGGTGCTCCTGGGCGTCATCTTCGTCGTGATGCTGACCATGGACCTCATCCCGGGCGACCCGGTCCTGCTCATGCTGGGCGACGCGGCCTCGAAGGAGAACGTCGCGCGGTTCCGTGAGCACCTGGGCCTCGACCGGCCGCTGGTCGTGCGCTACGTGCGGTACCTCGGGCAGGTCGTGACCGGGGATCTCGGCCGGTCCATCCAGCAGAACCGACCGGTGGTGGACGAGCTGGGTGACGCATGGCCGGCGACGCTTCAGCTCACGGTGGCGGCGCTCCTGCTCGCGGCCGTGGTCGGTGTCGCGACCGGGATCGTCTCGGCCGTCTGGCCCAACTCGCTCTTCGACGGCCTGTACGCGGCTCTCCTCGCTCTTCGGGCTGTCGATGCCGGTGTTCTGGACGGGCCTGGTCCTGATCGTCGTCTTCGCGTTCTGGCTGCCGGTCCTGCCGGTGGGCGGCGTAGGGTCACCGTTGCACCTCGTCCTGCCGGCGGTGACGCTTGCCCTCCCATCCATCGCGATGATCGCCCGCATGACGCGGTCGAGCGTGCTGGAGGTGCTCCGAGAGGACTACGTGCGGACGGCCCGGGCGAAGGGCGTGGGCGAGCGGCTCGTCGTGTCCAAGCACGCCCTGCGGAACGCAGCGATCCCGATTCTCACGCTCGTCGGCCTCCAGGCCGGCCAGCTCATGGGCGGCGCCGTGCTCACGGAGACGGTCTTCGCCTGGCCCGGGCTGGGCCGACTGATGGTCAAGGCGATCTTCGCCCGCGACTACATCCTGCTGCAGGGCGCGGTTTTGATCTTCGCCATGGTGTTCGTCGTCATCAACCTAGTCGTGGACCTTTCCTACGGCATGCTGGATCCACGCGTGTCGCGACAGGGGTAGGGATCATGGGAGAGCGACGGTTTCGCGGCGAGGTGGCGATCGTGACCGGCGCGGCGCACGGCATCGGCCGCGCCATCGCGGTGGAGTTGGCGCGGGAGGGGCGTCGGTCTGGGCCTGCGACGTACTCGAGCGCGAGCTGGGCGAGACCCGGCGGGCGGTGGGGAGCGCTCCGACGCCCGTGCCGGATCGCGGTGGTGGACGTGACCGATCCGCGCCGGGTGTCGGCGTTCGTCGATGAGCTGGTCTCCACCGACAAGCGCGTAGATCGTGCTGGTGAACTGCGCCGGCGGCGTCGCCGGCCAGACGATGAAGCCGGTGGAGGAGGTCTCCGAGGAGGCCTGGCGCGCGATCTTCGCGGTCAACCTGGACGGCGCCTTCCACTTCACGCGCGCCGCGGTTCCGCGCGATGAAGCGCGCCGCCGCGGCAGCCATCGTGAACATCTCCTCGGGCGCCGGCCGCTCCTACAGCCTCACCGGGATCCAGGCCTACGCCAGCGCCAAGGCGGGGCTGATCGGGTTCACCCGCCAGACGGCGCGCGAGCTCGGCGCGCACGGCATCCGCGTCAACTGCGTGGCGCCGGGCTTCGTCGCGGTCGAATCCCGCGACCGAGCGCCAGTGGCAGGCCATGGGCGAGGCGGGCCAGCAGCGGCTCATCGACGTCGATCGCGCTCCGCCGGCTCGGCGAGCCCGAGGACATCGCGCGCGCCGTGCTCTTCTTCGCCTCCGACGACGCCCGGCTACGTCACCGGCCAGACCATCAGCGTCGACGGCGGACACTGGATGCTCGGGTGACCCGGAGTCGCTCTTGAGCACCGCGGCCGAGGCGCTGGTGCCGGTCGCCGAGCGGGCGGACACGCTCGGCGGCGACGCCTGGCGCCGCTTCCGGCGGAACCGGCTGGCGATGGTCGGCCTCGTCATCGTCATCCTGATCGTGACGGCGGCCTCTCTCGCTCCCTGGCTCGCGCCCCAGGACCCGCGAAGCGGGCGCTGTTCGAAAAGCGTGCCCGTCCGGGCGGAAAGTACATCCTGGGCGCGGACGAGTTCGGGCGAGACATCCTCTCCGCGTGATCTACGGGGCCCGGATCGCCCTTCTGGTCGGCCTGGTGTCGGTGGGCATCGCGCTCGGCCTGGGGCTCGTCCTGGGAAGCCTCGCCGGCTTCCTGGGCGGATGGGTGGACGGCGGCATCATGCGGGCCGTCGAGGTGCTCCCTCGCGTTTCCATACCTCCTGCTCGCCATCGCCGTCGTATCGGCGCTCGGACCCAGCGCGCTCAACACGACGATCGCGGTGGGCATCTGGGGCACGCCGCCGGTGACCCGGATCGTCCGCGGCGCCGTGCTGGCGCTGTCGAGACCGAGTACGTCCGGGCCGCGCGAGCGTCTCGGCGCGACGGGGCCGGCGCTGGTCGGCCGCCACATCCTGCCGAACATCCTGCCGACGGTCATCGTGTGCGGCACGCTCTTCATGGCGAACGCGATCCTGGTGGAGGCGGCGCTCTCGTTCCTCGGGCTCGGGGTCAGCCCCACCCCGTCGTGGGGGCTCATGGTGGCGACCGGTCGCGACTTCCTGCTGGTGACCCCGCACATCACGACCATCCCGGGGCTCGCCATCATGCTGGCGGTGCTCGGGTTCAATCTCCTCGGGGACGGCCTGCGGGACGCCCTCGACTCCCGCCTGCGCGGGGCGTGAGATCGGACGCCTCGAAGCGCTCCGGCGGGTTCGCCGCCGACCGGGTCGGCCGATCGCCGCCTCGCGCGGCCCGATCGCGGTCGCGTGAGCGTAGGCGACCGTGATGTTCCGGGCGCTCCTGCCGATCCTGTGGGCCGTTTTCCTCCTGCCGTCCTCCAACATCTGGCGCTTCGACGGGCTCCCGTTCGACACGGGACCGGAGCTGATCGGATTCCTGCTCCTGGTGCCGCTCACTGCGGTGAGCTGCTGCCCCCTCCGGCGCTTCTTCCGTCACCTGATCGGGCATCGGAGCCGCGCCGTGCCCGCAGCGCCTCTCTGGCGCTCGGTCTCCTGGCCGTCGGCGGCAAGGTCGCGCCTCTGGCGTCGGGCGCGTAATCAGGGTTCCTCGGCTGCGACCGCTACGCGCTGGCGCCGCCGCCGACAGGCCCGATGCGAGCGATCGTTCTCGAACCCGGGTTCCCGGTGCTACGCGGTCACCGGATCGATCGTGTGATCGACTTCGCCGCGGGAGACGTGGAACCCTCGGCTTCCTGATCCCCGAGCTTTCGTTTCGCCTTCGCGGGAATCCAGGCCGCGGAGTCATCCGTCGGCGCGAGCATCTTCCCATCGAGGTGACGTGGCGAGGTGCCGTCGAAGCGACCCAGCCCGTGGGTCGCACGGGTGACCTACGTCGGCGGTGGGCACGCTGCGGCTCGGCCGCGACGCGGCGGCCGACGGCGGGTCTGTCGTCCGACTGCCGTGCCGCACTACGGCGCGGCGGTCACCGTGGACGATGCCGGCCGCCGCCGGACGCCACGATCCCCGAGCTCGCGTACCAGCTTCGGACGACGGCGCGCGATCGCCCGGAGCCGAGACCTTCCGGAGCGTGGGCGCGCACGGCCCTCCGGCTGGCGTCGTCCGGGTGGAGGGGAAGCCCCTGATGAAGACGGGGCCGTGGGCGCGGCCGGGGCCAGGCTGCGTCTGGCGGGTGCCTTGCCGGGACGGTGGATTCGGTCACCGCGCTCCTGATCGTGAGCGTCGCGCTCGGTTATGCGGTTCTACTCAGGCGGGACGGGTGGCTGGCCGCTCTCGTCGCCGTCGCGGGTGGCCGTGTTCCGCTCCTCAGCGCATCGGGCTGATCGCCTTCGGCCTCCTCGTGGCGCTGCTGGGCCTCGGGCGAATGCTGCTCGAACGACCCTGGCGCCGGCGCTTGGTGCTGGCGTTTCTCGGAACGGCCTACCTCACGTTCTGCTCCGGTTCTCTCGGTCGTCGCGCGCGGTTTGACCTGCTGGAGACCGGGGCCACCTTTTTCTGGCGCGATCTTGGCATTTGCGACGCGCTCAGGCCTCGTTTCGGGCCGCTCCCGCGACGCCGCCGACGCGGCGCAGCTGTCCGGAAGTCGAGGTCTGACCCCGTAGTATCATCCAGCCATGACCGGCGACGCCCGGAAACGTGATTCTCGTGGGCTTCATGGGGGCCGGGAAGTCCACCGTGGGGCGTCTCCTCGCGCGGCGCACCTCGGCCGCTGCTTCGTCGAGACCGACGCGATGCATCACGGCCCGCGAGGGCCGGTCGATCCCGAGATCTTCGCGGAGCGCGGAGAGCCGTACTTCCGGCAGCTGGAGGCCGAGGCCCTGGAGGCTCTGGCCGACAAGTGCGGCCACGTAGTCGCCACCGGCGGGGGCTTTCCGTGCGCGCCGGGGCGCCATGGATCGGCTCCGTCGATCTGGGGACGGTCGTGTGGCTGGCCGCCGACTTCGACGCCGTCTACGCCCGGGCCAATCGCGTCGGCGGCGGCCGATGCTCGCCGGCCGATCGGTCGGGGACGCGGCCGCGCTCTACCGGGCCCGCCAGGATCATCATCGCCGCGCCCACCTGGCGCTGGACACCACTCGGATGACCGTGGACGCCGGTGGTGGGGCGGATCGTGCGCTATCTCCGCGAGCGGGAGCGGAGCGCTCGCGCGTCGAGATGCCGCCGCCGAGGCGCAGTCCGCCCCTGATCTGCCCGCGGGAGTCGGCGAGCGCCGGGAGGGAGATGTCTAGCCCGCGCCCGTCTTGAAGCCGAGGGGCCATGGCTAGCGCGACCGAGCGTCCGGGGCGCTCGTCCGCCGGCTCGAGGAGGGGCCGCTCCTCGCCGACGGCGCCATGGGGACCATGCGTCTATGCGCGCGGCGTGCCGCTGCGACGCCTGCTTCGACGTCCTCAACCTCCACGACCCGAAGACCGTCCAGTCGATCCATCTGGAGTACGTCGCCGCCGGCGCCGATCTCATCGAGACCAACACCTTCGGCGCCAACCGGTTCAAGCTCGCCGTCCACGGTCTCGACGGCCGCGGTTCGTGAGATCAACCGAGCGGGCGCGCGGCTCGCGCGCGACGTGCGACGAGACGATGGGACGCGACGTGCTCGTGCTCGGCTCCATCGGGCCGCTCGGGAAGTACCTCTTGCCCCTCGGGACGCTGCGGCGAGGCCGAGGCGTCCGCCGCGTTCCGCGAGCAGGCCGAGGCGCTGCTCGAGGGCGGCGTGGACGGATTCGTCGCCGAGACCTTCTCGGATCTTCGCGGAGCTCCGCGCTCGCCGTCGAGGCGGTCCGCGCCGTCTCGGCGGATCTTCCCGATCGTGGCCCAGATGGCGTTCAACGACGAGCACGTGACCTTCCTCGGCCAGGCGCCGGCCGAGATCGCGCGCGAGCTCGCCGCGTTGCCGGTCCAGGTCATCGGAGCCAACTGCGGCGTGGGCTCGAGCGTGCTCTACGACGTGGGGCTGCTCTTCCACGAGGCCGCCCCGCGGTCGTGGCTCTCGATCCGGCCGAACGCCGGCCTGCCGAGCCGCCACGGCGAGCGCCTGATCTATCTCTCGTCGCCGGCGTACATGGCCGACTACGCGTCCCGCATGCTGGACGCCGGCGCGCGGATGGTGGGCGGCTGCTGCGGGACGACCCCGCCCACATCCGCGCCAATGCGCGAGATGGTGGATGCCCACGGCCGCGGAGGGCACCGCGCGACGCGCGCGTCACGGTGGCGCCGAGCGTCCGGCCCGAGCGGGAAGAGACTCCCGTGCTGGGGTGACCGCCGAGCCGTCTCGGCTCCTCTCGCGGCTCCACGCCCGCGAGTTCCTGGTCACGGTGGAGCTCGATCCGCCGCGCGGCCACAACATCGAGAAGCTCGTGCAGGGCGCGAAGCTCCTCGCCGAGCGCGGCGTCGAGGTCGTGGACATCAACGACGGGTCGCTCGGGCGCGCGTCCGGATGGCCGTCCTCGCGACCGCGCTCCTCGTCCGCGAGGCCGACCGGCCTCGACATCAGCATGCACTTCACCTGCCGCGACCGGAATCTGATGGGCATCCAGGGCGATCTCCTCGGGGCGCATGCGCGTCGGGATCCGCAACATCCTCGCGATGACCGGCGACCCGCCGCGGGGCGGCGACTACGTGAACGCGACCGCGGTCTTCGACGTCGACGCGATCGGCCTCGCGCGGATCGTCGCGGGCATGAACCGCGGGGTCGACGCCGCCGGCAACTCGATCGGCGAGCCCACCGCGTTCGGCATCGGCGTCGCGGTGGATCCTGGCGCCGCCGATCCGTCGCGGGAGATCGACCGGCTCCACGCCAAGATCGCCGCCGGCGCGATGTGAGCCCAGACCCAGCCGGTCTACGATCTCGAGCAGCTGGATGGCTTCCTCGCGCGGATGGGTCCGGTCCCGGTGCCGCTGATCGTGCGGCATCCTGCCGCTCCACTCGTTCCGGCACGCCGAGTTCCTGCACAACGAGGTGCCGGGCATCACGATTCCGGACGCCGTCCGCGCCCGGCTCCGCGACGCGGGCGACCACGCGCTCCGCGTCGGGCGTCGAGACCGCGCAGGCGATCCTGACCGAGGTGCGCCGTCGACATGCCGGCGCCTACCTCATGCCCTCGTTCCGGGCGCTTCGAGGTGGTCGCCGAGGTCCTCGAGGCCCTCAGCGAGGTCAGGCCCTGACTTCGAGCTCTCGCGCCCTCACCGCCGTCGCTGGCGAGGCAAAGTCAGAGTGCGGGCCTGACCCGCGTGACTCCGGCGCTGACCCGTGGGGGCGCTCGACGGCCTCGTCGTCCTGGACCTCGCCACGTTCATCGCGGCGCCGATGTCGCGCCACGCTCCTCGGCGAGTTCGGCGCGGAGGTCATCAAGGTCGAGCAGCCGGGATCGGGGACGACCTCCGCCGGCTCGGGCGCCAGTCGGACGGCGTGTCGCTCTGGTGGCTCTCCGACGCCCGCAACAAGAAGTCGATCACCTGCAACCTCCGGGACTCGGCCGGGCAGGCGCTGATCCGCCGCCTGTGCCGGCAGGTCGGACGTCGTCACTGAGAACTTCCGACCGGGCACCCTCGAGCGCTGGGGGCTCGGGTACGACGCGCTCCGGGCCGAGAACCCCGGGCTGGTCGATGGTCCGGATCTCGGCGTTCGGCCAGACCGGGCCCCACCGGGAGCGGCCCAGGGTTCGGGCGCATCGCGGCCGCGGTTGGCGGCATCTCATATCTGTCGGGCTACCCGGACCGCGCGCCCGGTGACCCCGGGGACACCGACGGTGCCCGACTATCTGGCGGGCGTCATGGGAGCGGTCGGGCGCCCTGATCGCGCTGAGAGCGCGGGAGCGAACGGGGGAAGGGCAGGTGGTGCGACCTCGGGCTCTACGAGCCGATCGTCCGGATCCTGGACGACGCGATTCCGGTCTTCGGGGCGTTCGGATACGTCCGGGAGCGCATCGGCTCGGCCGCGGAGAGCGCGGCGCCCCACAACCACTACGAGAGCCGGGACGGGCGCTGGCTGGCCGTGGCGTGCACGAACGACCGCATGTTCGCCCGGCTGGCCCAGGGCCATGGGAACGCCCGGACCTCGGTCGCGCGGTTTCCGGGAGTGCGGGAGCGCCTTGCCGGGCGGGCCGAGCTGGACGGGCTGCGTGCAGGCATGGGTCGGCGCCCGGGACGCCACGCGAGGCCCTGGCCGCCCTCGATGCCGCCGAGGTGCCGTGCGCCCTCGTGAACTCGGTGCGGGACCTGTTCGAGGATCCGCAGATCAAGGCCCGCGAGAACATCGTGGCGGTGCCGGACCCGCGTCTGGGGACGCGTCCACATGCCCGGCGTCGTGCCGCGCCTCACGGCCACGCCCGGGACGATCCGGCACGCCGGTCCCCGGAGCTCGGGCGGGACAACGAGGAGATCTACCTCGGCCGGCTCGGGCTCGAGCGGGCCGAGTACGACCGTTTGCGGGCGGCAGGCGTAGTCTAGTTAGGGAGGAGCAGCCATGCTGATCCGAGTTCCCGGGACCGAACGAGCCGCGGTCCGTCCGAGATCACGCCGCGCGGCGTGTACCTGAATCGCCGCGCGTTCATGGCCGGGGCCGCCGCCGCGGCGGGCGTCACGCTGGGCGGCTGCGAGGCGACGACCGAGGCAGCGCCTCAAGCCCGCCGACGAAGGGGCAGCCCCTGACCGCGACTCGCAACCAGGGACTGAGCGTGGCCGATCCGCCGACCCCCTGGGAGAGCGCCACGACCTACAACAACTTCTACGAGTTCGGCACCGACAAGGCCGATCCCGCGCTGAACTGCGCCACACCCTCCGGACCCGGCCCTGGACGGTCGAGGTGGGCGGGCTCTGCCCGAAGCCGAAGACCTTCGACATCGAGGAGATCCTGAAGCTGGCGCCGCTCGAGGAGCGCGTGTACGCGCTCCGCTGCGTCGAGGGCTGGTCGATGGTGATCCCGTGGATCGGCTATCCCGCTGTCGGCGCCTGCTGAAGCGGGTCGGAGCCCACCGGCGCCGCGAAGTACGTGGAGTTCACGACGCTCGTCGACCCCGAGCAGATGCCGGGCACGCAAGCCTGAGCTTCTTCGGGTCCTCGCTCGACTGGCCGTACGTGGAGGGCTCCGGCTCGACGAGGCGATGCACCCGCTGACCCTCCTCACCGTGGGCATGTACGGGGTCGTGCTGCCGAACCAGAACGGCGCGCCGGTCCGCGTGGTCGGTGCCCTGGAAGTACGGGTTCAAGAGCGCCGAAGTCCCTCGTGAGGATCCGCCTGGTCGCCGAGGAGCCGAAGACCACGCTGGAACAAGGCCGCGGCGAACGAGTACGGGTTCTACTCGAACGTCAATCCCGAACGTGGACCATCCCCGCTGGAGCCAGGCGACCGAGCGGCGCATCGGCGAGTTCCGCCGCCGGAAGACGCTTGCATGTTCAACGGCTACGATCAGGTGGCGTCGCTCTACACCGGGATGGACCTCAGAAGTCCTACTAGGGCCGCGCCGGGCGACGGGCGCGTCGTGGCCCGAATCGAGGGTGTCCGGCCGGGCGAGGCGGGGGACGACTACGTCGAGAGGATCCTCGCCGCCCAGGCCAAGCACTGGGGCGGCCCTCCCTGAACCACCTCGTCTACGCGCGGCGCCCGTCCATCTTCCGGGGCGCGCGCGGGATGTGGACCGGCATCGACGCGTCGGGCCTGATCGACGGCAAGCTCGCCGCCCTGATCAACCGGCGCGTGGCCTCCCTGAACGGCTGCGAGTTCTGACAGGACATCAACGCTGCCGTGGGCAGCGCGCTCGGCGTGTCGGAGGAGAAGATCCTGGCGCTGGCCGAGTACGCCACGAGCCCGCTCTACGACGACGCGGAGCGAGTGGCCCTCGAGTACGCCGACGCCATCACTCTCGAGCGATCTCGAGGTGAGCGACGAGCTCTTCGACCGGCTGCGCCGCTTCTACGACGACGACGCGCTGGTCGAGCTGACCGCGATCATCGCCTGGGAGAACGCGTCCAGCAAGTTCAACCGGGCGCTCCGCGTGCCGTCGCAGGGCCTCTGGCGGCGCGCGCGGCCGGAGGCGGACGCCCCGATCCCCCGCGGCGGGGACGCGTAGGCAAGTCGAGCGCGGCCGTGCGCGATGACGCGTCGGCAGCGCATCGGGCTGAAGGTCGTCGTGTGGGCGGGCTGCCTCGCCCCGCTGACGGCCCTCGTGTGGCGTCTCTTCACGGACCCGCTCGTCACGAATCCGATCGACGTCGCGACGGACACGCTCGGCGGACTGGACCGCTCCGGATCCTGCTCCTGTCCCTCACGATGACTGCCGCTCCGCATCCTGTTCGGCTTTGTCCTGGCCGGTGACGCTGCGGCGGCTCCTCGGCCTCTTCGCCTTCTTCCTATGCCGTCCTTCCACTTCAGCGTCTGGCTCGTCGTCGACCACTTCTTCGACTGGCCGGAGATGGCGGCCGACGTGGTGAAGCGCCCGTACGTCACGGTCGGCTTCACGGCGCTCGTGCTGCTCATCCCGCTGGCGGCGACCTCGACCGCGGCGGGCATGATCCGGCGACTCGGGCCGGTCGCCTGGCGGCGCCTCCACCGGCTCGTCTACGCCGATCCGGGATCCTCGGGGTGCTCCACTACTTCTGGCTCGCGAAGGTCGGCGTGCACGGGCCGTACTACTACGCCCTGTGGCTGGCGCTCGTCCTGGGCGTTCGCGTCGTCGACGCGGTCCGCCGCGCCGCGGCCCGGGCTCGGCGCGGAGCGGCCCGCGAGACCGCGCTCGCGCCGGGCCTGCACGGCCCGCCTGAGCCGCGCGCGCGCCGCGCCCGCCTCCCCGCGAGGGCGCGCTTGTGCTACCGTGATCGCGCGCGAGCACGGTGGTCTGCTGAGCGGAGGAGGGACGATGGTCAGAGGGCTTCCTGGCGGGTTTCGTGACCGGCGGGCTGGTCGTGTGGTTCTTCCGGGACGACATCCAGGCGTACCTGGACGAGCAGACGCGGCTGGCGCGCGTGGGCGCCGCCGATCGGCTCCACGCGGTCGAGGAGACGGCCGAGCGCGCGTCTCGATCGCGCCAGCCGCGCCGCATTCGCCGGGCCGAGGAGATGCTCGATCACGGCAAGGCGCAGGTGAGCGACACCCTGCGCTCCGCCGAGCGAACCATCCGGTCCGTAGTCAGACTCCAGGCCCAGGCCGCGTCTGACTGACCTCGCCTCGGCCGGCGCGCGCCGGCGACGCCGATCAGCAATCGTCGCGCGGCCTGACCGGCGCTTGCGACAGTCGGCGGCCTGAGCGCGCGTCAGGTGCGGAGGCGCGGGTCCATCGCGTCCCGGACCGCGTCGCCGAAGAGGTTCAGCCCGAAGACCGAGACCGCGATCGCGGCGCCCGGGAAGATCGCGAGCCACGGGCGCGTTCCGCATGTTCTTCTGCGCCTCGTAGAGCATGTTGCCCCACGTCGGGCGGGGCGGCGCCTCGCCGAGCCCGAGGAACGGAGAGCGCCGCCTCGGCCAGCAGGCACCTCCGCGAAGTAGAGGCTGCACTGCACGATCACCACCGAGAGGCAGTTCGGCACGACGGTCCGGAGCGACCAGCCGGCAGCAGCGACGTCGCCGAGGGCGCGCGACGCGGTGACGTACTCCTGCGCCATCACGGACAGCGCGATGCCGCGCGTCATCCGCGCGATCCGCGGAAGTACACGACCGCTCAGCGCGATGACGATGCTCCGGCCTCCGGTCCCCAGCGCGGCGCCGACCGCGACCGCCAGGAGGAGCGCCGGGAAGGACATCAGGACGTCGAGCGCCCGCATCACGAGAGCCGGCGACGCGCGGCGGCGCCGTCGCGCCGAGGATGCCGACCGAGCACGCCCGGCACCCCCGCCAGCAGGATCGTCATGCCGCCGATCGCCAGGCTGAACGCCGGCGCCGTGCACCACGCGGCTGAAGCACGTCCGCGCCCCAGGTGGTCCGTCCCGAACCAGAACTCGCGCGCTGGGCGGGGAGAAGCGCTTCGGGCACGTTCATCCGGACCGGGTTCCGGAGCGGCAGGTAGGGCGCCGGCGAGCGCCATCAGCGACCAGCCCAGCACGATGACGGCGCCGACCACGCGACAGGGGTTCCGGCGCATCCAGCGGCCGGACGCGCGCCTCGACGCGATCGGCCGGGGCGCGGCTCACGGGTCCGCGGCCGGGCCGCGCCCGGCCGCGCACGTCGGTCCGCCGCCCGGGCTCGCCGGCGTCGGAGCCGGCATGCGCGCCCAGCTCGGCCGAAGCCGCGGGTCCAGGTACGTGTAGAGGACGTCGACCAGCAGGTTCACGAGGACGTACGACCACCGCGACGTACAGGGATCAGGCCCTGGATGACCGGGCAGGTCGCGGTTGTAGAGCGAGCGACGACGAGCTGGCCGACGCCCGGCAGCACGAAGACCGTCTCGATCTACCGCGCTGCCGCCGAGCAGGATGCCCGGGTTGATCCCGATCGACCGTGACGATCGGGATCGAGGGCGTTGCGGAGGCGCGTGGCGCATGAGGACCGCCCGGTCGCGCGAGGCCCTTGGCGCGCGCGGTGCGCACGTAGTCCTGGTTCAGGACCTCCAGCATGCTCGAGCGCGTGAGCCGCGTCAGCAGCGCCGCCAGGTAGGTCGCCAGAGCGAGGGCTCGGCAGGATGAGGAATGGGACCGCCTTCCAGACGCCCTCGTGTGATCGGCTCGTAGCCCACGATCGGCAGGAGGTCGAGCCAGAGCGAGAACAGGATGATGAGCATGAGCCCGAGCCAGAAGCTCGGCAGGGAGAGGCTCACCGAGCGTGAGCAGGCGCGCGGCGTGGTCGATCCACGAGTTCCGGAACGCGCGCCGACAGGAGGCCCGGCGGGGACGCCGATGCCGACGGAGAACACGAGGGCAGGTCACGAGGCTGAGGGTCGTCGGCATCCGCCAGACGAAGCTCCTCGGACACCCGCGTCTTGTTGTAGAGGGACTGGCCCGAGGTCGCCGCGCGACGATCTGGCCGAGCCACTCGAGGTACCGGACGTGGAGCGGCCGGTCCAGGCCCAGCTGGTGCCGGAGCTCCTCGACCGCCTGGGGCGTGCCCTCGCCGCCCATCATCACGAGGGCCGGATCGCCGGGATCACGTGCACCAGCGCGAACGACGCCATGCTGAGCGCCAGCGGCATCGGCGCCAGCGCCACCAGGCGCACGAGGACCAGCTTGACCAGTGGGTGCATCGTCTAGCGGGACGCCGCGGTCACGCCGCGGCGCGCGGGCCGCCCGTCGGGCGCGCGCGGCCGTGGCGTTCCGCCGACCGTCACGATGCCGGCCGCGAAGGCCTTCTGCAGCGAGCCCGCGATCTCGTCGAGCGCCGTCTGCGCCTGGTCGAGGATGCGCGTCATGCGGACGAACCCGTGGAACATCCCCGGGTACCGCGTGAGCGTGACCGGGACGCCCGCGTCGCGGAGCCGCGCGGCGTAGGCCTCGCCCTCGTCGCGGAGCGGATCGTACTCCGCGGTGATCGACGAGCGCCGGCGGCAGGCCCGCCAGGCTCGGCGCGCGGAGCGGCGACGCGTACGGCTCTCGCCCCTGGGCCTCGCGCGCGAGGTAGTGGTTCCAGAACCATCGCATGCCGTCGCGCGGTGAGCAGGTAGCCGGTGGCGTTCTCGACGGTAGGACGGCGTGTTCGAGGTCGTGGTCGGTGACGGGGTAGATCAGGACTTGATGGACGAGCGCGGGGCCGCCGCGCTCGCGCGCCACCAGCGCGACCACCGTGGCGAGGTTGCCGCCCGCGCTGTCGCCGCCGACGGCGACGCGGCGCGGGTCGATGCCCGAGCCGGTCGCGTTGGCCACCGATCCACGCGAAGCGCGGCGTACGAGTCCTCGACCGCGACCGGGTACTTGAACTCCGGGGCGAGGCGGTAGTCGACGCTGACCACCGCGCAGCGGGCCGCGTTGGTGAGCGACCGGCAGATGCCGTCGTGCGTGTAGAGGTCGCCGATCACCCATCCACCGCCGTGGTAGTAGACGAGCGCCGGATGCGGCCCGGGCCCGCCCGGCGAGTACGACGCGCACGGTGATCGTCGCCGCCCGCCACGGGCACGCGGTGGTCGGCGATCGCGCGCGACGCTCCTCGAAGGGGCCGAGCGCCGCGGTGCGGGTGCGGAGCGACTCGCGCGCCTCCGTCGGGCGTCGAATCCTCCACGGGCTTGAGGTTCAGCTGCGGCCATCGCGTCGATGACACGCTGGGCCTGGGGATCGAGTGGCATGGCGGACGCCTCCGGCGAGTGACTGGGGTCAGGCGTCCGCGACGCCACGCCCGCGCGGGGCCGCAGGAGCTTGACCGGGCGTCGTGGAGCTGCTGGTGGAAGCGGCGTCGCGCTCGCGGACGGTCATCGGCGTCTGCTCGGCCAGCCCGGTGTGGAGCTCGACGAACACCGGGCCCTCGGCCGTCGAGGAGCTCCGGGAGCCGGCGCTGCGAAGTCGCCGAGCTCGTCGATGGCGAGCACGCCATCCGGTAGCCCGCGCCCTGGGCCATCATCGACGAAGTCGACCGACAGGCCGCCCGGGATCCCCTGCGCGCCCGGACGTGTGGTAGACGCCGTTCTTGAAGAGGAAGTGGACGAGGTTCCGCGGGCGCCGCGCCCGCGACCGTGGCGAGCGAGCCGAGCTGCATGAGGAGCGAGCCGTCGCCGTCGAGGACGAGGACGCGGCGGTCGGGACGAGCGAGCGCGAGCCCGAGGCCCAGCGACGACGCGCCGCCCATGAAGCCGACGCAGCCGACGGAGAGGTCGTCGGGCGCGATGCTGCGCCAGGCGGGCGCCGTCGTCATGGTCGGGCACGCACGATCGGCGTCGCCGCGCTGGGCGGCGATGGCGTGCAGGACGTCCTCCGGCTTCATCGCGCATGACCGGACTCCTCAGCTGGTCTCCAGCCCGACCAGCACGGCGGCCGGACCTTCGCGCGCACGGCTCAGGCGGTAGTACTCGGGGATGAGGTGGACGTCGTTCGGCCCTTCGAGCCGCGCGTGCGGCACGCCGAACGTGTCGAGGAGCGGCTCGGCGTAGCGGACCATCGAGTGGCGCGACTCCCGCGGGTCCTTGTCCTTCTCGCGGCTCAGGAGGCCGATCATGTAGAAGATCGGGACCTGGCCGTCCATCGCCACGCCGCGGAGCGTGTTGACCGACGCGTAGAGCCCCGCGTGCTGGATCATCAGCACGACCGGCTCGCCGCCGACGTGGAGGCCCGCCGCGATGGCAGTCGGCCTCGTCCTCGGTCGCGCAGGTGAGCGACGCGGATCGAGCTCTTCCTTGTCGAGCGCCGGCCAGCACGGTCTTCTGGTGCGTGTCCGGCACGCTCAGGATCCAGCCGAGGTGCGTGTGCATCGGCGGCTCGGCGACCTCGGCCGCCGAGCGCGGCCCGCGCCTCGCGGAACGTGTCCTTCAGCGTGTCGATGACGAGCGAAGCCGGAATGGACTCGGGCATCCTGCCTCCCGCGAGTCGCTGGCGGCGCAGTTCCGTCCCGCGACCGGCCCGGCGCGAACCGTCCGCCGGACCGGGAACCGGCGGCGCGCTGGCAGGTCGGTGCCTCGGACCGCTGCCTCGACCGGCAGGCGTGACCTCGCGAGATCCGGGGAAGTCGAGCCTGGAGCTTCGGAGATGCCCCACGCGGGCGTAGCCCGCGCCCAGTGGGTCCAGCCCTTGACGTTCTCGCGCCACGCAGCGACCTCCGGGACGTGGATACGGTCGGGTAGTAAGGGGAGATCCGTGCGCCGCAGCTGCTCGAGCTGGGCGTAGATCTTCGCCCGGTCCTCGGCCTTCGCGGCCTTCCGGCCCTCCTGGCAGAGGCGGTCGTAGTCGGCGTTGTTGTAGCCGGCCTGGCTCGACTTCGACTCGTTGGTCTGGCAGTAGTAACGTCGGCGTCCGGGCGCGGGGTGAGGCCCGGAGTAGAAGCAGCTCGCACTCGCCCTTGTTCCAGACCTCCTGGAGCGCCGCCGACTCGAGCGTCTTCACCTCGACGTTCATGCCCGCCGCCTGGAGCTGCGCCTGGATGATCGACCGCGCCCTGGGCGATCCGGTCCGGCACCAGATGAGCCGTCAGGACGACCTTCTCGCCCTTGTAGCCGGCCTCCTGCATGAGCTGCTTGGCCTTCTGACGTTCGCCTTGGCGTACGGGTCCTGGTCCTGCACCGAGCCGTGGAACGGCATCCCGGCCGGGAACCCTGCGGACACCGGCTTGCCCTGGCCGCTGCGTGGTGGCCTGCAGAGAGCTCGTCCTTGTCGATCGCGTAGGCGCACCGCCTGGCGGAGCTTCTGGTTGCTGAACGGCCCGCGCTTGAACCCGAAGCGGAGGTCGTCGAAGCGCGATGCCGGGCTTGATGCCAACCACGAGCCCGGGCTTGCGCCTTCATCCGCGCGCACGTCCTCGACGTTCAGCTCGATGGCGATGTCGACGTCACCCTGCTCGATCGCGGCCGCGCGCACCGAGCTATCCGGGATCGGGATGAAGTCGACCGTCTCCACGATCAGGGCGACCTTCTTGCCGGCGAGCCCGAGGCCGGCCGCGAGTCGGCCACGTAGTCCTTGAACTTCTTCACCCGGAGGTAGGCGTCCTTCTTCCACTCACACGAACTCGTAGCGGGCCAGTGCCGACCGGCTTGGTGATGGCGCCGCCCTGCTTCTCGACCTCGCCCTCCGGGTAGATCACGACCGGGCAGATGACGTTGGCGAGGTTCGCGAGGAACACGCCCGACGGCTGCGTTCAGGGTGATGCGGACCGTCGAGCGCGTCGGTGGCCTCAAACTCCTTCACCAGCGCCTTGAACTCCGCCGACCGGCAGCCCTGGTTCCGCATCCGGTTGCAGCGTGTACGCCACGTCCTTATGCGTCCATCACCTTGCCGTTGTGGAACTTCGACGCCCTTCCGGACGGTGATCGTGTAGAGTGAGGCCGTCGGGGCTGATCGGTGTGCCTTGTCGGCCAGCATCGGCTGGATGGACAGGTCCTCGCCGAGCGTGTAGAGCATCTCGTACACGTTCAGGAGCGCGACGCGGCTGACGTAGTGGGTCGTCAGGTGGAGATCGACGTTCGAGGTGTCGCCCTGGAGGGCGACCTTCGAGCGTGATCTGAGCCTGAGGCCGGCGGCGCGGCGGCCAGAGTCGCGCCGAGCAGCAGCAGCGAGGGCCACGGCGGCCGGCCGCCCGGCGTGACGGAACCTCGTGTCGTCGTCGATCGCGTCGACTCTCATCGCCGTCTCCTCCGTGCTGTCGTCACCAGCGGATCTCCCGCTGCACCGGCAGCCGGTGCTGATCCTGACGCGCCTCGATCGGCCAGTTGCGGAACTCGTCGAGCCAGACCAGCATCTCCTTCATGAGGGCCTCGGCGATCCGGCGGCCCTTCTCGCGGCTGGCCTTCGTCGGGATCGCCGTGGACGCCCGTCTTGGTCCACCGCCCCCAGAAGTCGTTGAACCGGACGTTGGTCGTGCTGTCGGAGGTCATCGTCCGCCCGACCCGGTCCGGTGTCCGGCACCGCCTTGTCCATCTGGACCCGGTCGGCGGCGTAGTGGAGGTAGAGCGAGGTCTCCCACTCGTCGGCGTGCGCGTAGACGCCGCTCTCGAGCCCCTCAGGCTCTCGTCCGTCCCATGTTGTAGTAGCCGAACGCGCAGCAGATGGCGGGCGTCTCGAGCACCACCCGGCGCGCGATCAGGTCGACCATCGGCATGTTCGACCCGTGCCCGTTGATGACCGCCATCCGGCGGAAGCCGTGGTAGGCGACGCTCTTCGAGCACGTCCACGCAGAAGTCGATGAAGTGCTGGGGCTCGACGTGGATGGTTCCCGGGAAGTCGAAGTGGTGCATGTTGAGCCCGTAGGGAATGCCGGGCAGGACGAGCACCTTGTCGGGCGCGCGGCGGCCGAGCTCCTGGCACACCGACTCGACCAGGAAGAGATCCGTGTCGAGAGGGAGATGGGCCCCGTGCTGCTCGGTCGAGCCCGGTCGGGAGGAGGACGACCTTCCGCAGCTCGATCGCGTCGTTCATCTCGGGCCAGGTCAGCTTGTTGTACTCGAAGATCTCGCGCGCCTTCACCGAACCTCCTGAGTGTCTGGGATGCTTCTCGGTCGGAGCAGTCTGGAGAGCCGCCCAACTCTAGCGAACCCCGGGCCCGGAACAAGAGGGGTGCACGACTCCGGCGCTCTCGGCGCGCACGGCCTCCGTCCTGAGGTAGGATGAGCGGCCATGGACCATGCAGAGCACCGCCCCGGCCACGCCGTTCCTGACCCCGAGGTCGCCGCCGAGGTGCGCGAGCCGCTTCGGTACGCCCTGCTACGTCTACGACCGCGCAGCTCTCGAAGCGGCGGCGCCGCGGCGTCGCGTTCCCGGCCTCGCTTCGCGCCGTTCACCTTCGCCGCTACGCGCTGATGAAGGCGAATCCGTCCCGCGGGATCCTCCGCGTCTTCCGACGAGCTGGGCCTCCACATCGACGCTCCAGCGACTTCGAGGTCGAGCGGGCGATCCAGGCCGGGGTTCGCAGCCGGGCGAGATCCAGCTCACGTCCCAGATGCCGTCGCGGCGGCTGGCCGAGCACGTCCGGCAGGGCGTCCTGTTCAACGCCTGCTCGCTCCACCAGCTCGACAGCTTCGGACGAGATCTGCCCGGGCCGCGAGGTGTCGGTCCGGATGAACCCCGGGCTCGGGACCGGCTCGACCAAGCGAACGAACACCGGCGGCCCGGCGTCGAGCTTCGGGATCTGGCACGAGTACCTCGACGAGGTCAAGGCGGTGGCGGAGCGCCACCGGCTGCGGATCACGCGGCTCCACTCGCACGTGGGCTCCGGCACCGATCCCGGAGATCTGGAAGCGCTGCCACGCGGATGACGCTCGAGCTCGTGGCGAAGCTGCCGGAGGTGCGCGACGGTCAACCTGGGCGGCGGCTTCAAGGTGGGCCGCGATGCCCGAGGAGCCCACCGGCCGACCTCGCCGACGTGGGCGGCCACGTGCGCGTCGGAGCTCTGGCGTTCCACGGCGGGACGGCGCGCGCTCGACCTCGAGATCGAGCCGGGCACCTACCTCGTCGCGCGCGCCGGCGCCGTGGTGGCGACGCTGCATCGACGTGGTGGACACCGGGCGCGACGGGTACCTCTTCGCCAAGCTCGACACTCGGCATGACCGAGGTCGCGGCCTGTCGCTCTACGGCGCCCAGCATCCGATCGACGTCGTCGTCGGGACCGCGAGAGGCCGCGCGGTCGTCTTCGTCGGCCCGTGCTGTGAGTCGGGCGACATCCTCACGCCGGCGCCCGGCGATCCGGAGGCGCTCGGGCCCGCGCTGGGTGCCGCGGCCCGCGGATCGGCGACCTCGTGGTCGTCGAGCGGCGCCGGCGCCTACTGCGCCGCGATGTCCACCGTCAACTACAACTCGTACCCGCGCGCGCCCAGAGGTCGATGCTGGAGCGGGACGGCTCGTTGCGCCTGCTTCGGCGCCGGCAGGAGCCCGACCGACGTCTGGGTGGACGAGAGCCTGGCGGAGGCCAGCTCAGACTGGCGGCCACTGCCGGCGATAGTCTCCGACGGCGTCGAGCCCGTCCACCGTCGGAAGGCGCGGTTGAAGGCGCTGACTTCGAGTAGCCGGGAGATAGGCGATCTCGGCCAGTGTGAGGTTGGGGGTCCCGCAGGTAGTTGAGGCGAAGACCCGGCGCGTGTCGATCGACCAGCGCGCCTTGTCCAACTCGAAGCCGTAACGCTTCAATCCAGCCTGCAGCGTGCGCGGGCCCACCGCGATCTGCTTCCCTACGGTGGTGAGGTTCGGGTCGCCCTGCCGCATCGCTTCTCCGACAGCTCGCCGGACCGAGGCAGAAGGCCGTCTTCCCGAGGCATGTCCGCCAGAACCTCGTCGGAGGTAGCGCCTGCAGAGATCGGGTACAGGCGTTAGTCGCTGCCGGCACTTCGCCGATCGAGGAACTCCCGCTCGATGGCGAAGGCGTTGGCCGCGTGCCCGAGAGGAGACCACGGCGCGCCGAAGACCCGGGCGTGCTCAGAGAATGCTGTCTCGGGGCCGCATGGGCGAAGCAGCGCCTCGGCGGAGCCCCGCGGCGCTTCCCGCCATCAAGCGGGATCAGGTTCAGCGCCACCGCCGGCTGTACTGCCGTGCTGGCGGGGCGCTCGACGGCCGGATCCCGCCGCACGTGGCGCGTACGCGAAACTCTTGTCGATCGTAAACACACGAAGGATACCTCGCGGCCCGGTTGTGGACGCTCAGGTAGCCCCGCGTTCTGGAATCCCACCCCACGGGCGAGTTCATCATGATGTACGCGAGCGGCCCACGTCCTGGGGGCGAGCGTTCGCCGAAGTGATTCCAGCGAGTCGCCGCCGGTCGCGCGGGCTGCCTCCTCGAGGAGGCCCGCGTCGGCGCAGGCGATGAAGCCGTCGGGCTTGAGATGGTCGAGCGGCGGCCCGAGCGAGCGGAGGACCTGACGGGGTTCGCGCTCGCCGTGTCGATCGCCTCGGAGCAGCCCTGTTGCGCGCTTCAGAGACTCAGGCAGGCCCTGCGCACGGATCCAATCCTCCCCGCCGCTCGCACTCCGCTGAGGCGGGCCAGTCAAAGGAATGGTGCCGCGCAACACCGGCACCGAGCAGGCGCCTGGGTGGCCCTACGGTCTGTCGGAGGTCTGTCGCGTGGCGATGGAGCGGTGTTGGCACGGAAAGTTCAGCGGGGCCGGCCAGTGCCTCGGCGAGGTGCCACAAACTGGAGTACCGCGGTGACCCCGACCGCCCGGAACTCAACGCCACGGTCACGTTCATGCGCTGCGCTGGCGCGTCGCCCATATGCATCCTGGTGACCGGCTGCGCTCGAGCCGGAGGACGAGGCCACGACGCCCGAGCGAGACGTCAGCCCCGCCGATCGAGATGCGCCAGAGAGGAGACGTGCGCGTCGCCGTCATCCTCGCCGGAGGGGCCACCCCTGCGTGATGTGGTCGTGAAGGATCACGGTCACGGCATCGTCGGCCTCCCACCCGTCCTTCGGCAAGACTCGCCGCCGGAAGTTTCGCCCCCAGTCCTGGCCGTGTATTACGCATCGGCGGATTTCCAGCGTCCCGGCCGATCCCGCGCTCTCCACGCGCTCGAGAGCGTAGCCGGCTCCGGCACCTGTTCCGGCCCCGGTTCGCCGAGCGCCCGGCTTCTGAAACGTGACGTTCCGCGGCCCGTCCCTTCCGGGGCTATGATGACAGCCGAGCACATGACTGGGCTACCGATCGTCCCGCTGGTCGCGCTCGGTTGCTCTTCGCGACCCCGATCATCGTCCTCGTCCCCGTTCTCGCGCTCCTGAACATTCGCAGCAAGGTGCGCCGCCTGGAAGTCTTCGCCGATCAGATCTGAGCGCGCTCGGGGAACCTGCCGCCGGCGGCGCGCCGGCCACGACTCCGCCGGCCGAGATGGGGGCGTCGCTCCCGCTGTCGCCGCCGGTACCTGACGTCCCGGATACGGTCGCGTCCGACGCGCTTCCGCCCACGCGGCGCTGGAGACCGCGCCCCCGCCCCCGGACGTCGCCCCGGTGGCTACCAGGCTGCGAGTGCGCCACCGAGCGAGGCGGCGTCCGTCCAGCCGAGCGCGCCGGGACCGGTGCCCGCCGCCGGCGCGGGCAAAGGGAGGGCCGCCTGCGGGACATGGCTCTCCCGAGGGGAGCGGTCCTCTTCTTCTCGGGGGTCGTTTCTTCCTCAAGCACGCTCTTCGAGCAGGAATGGATCGAACCGGGCTGGGCTCGCGCGCTGGCGGGTCTCGTCGTGGGTACGGCCATGGTCGCAGGCGGCGTCCGGCTCGCGGGCCGCGCGTTCTACGCGCGCCAGCCCAGAGCCTCGTCGCGGTCGGAATCGACTGCTCCACCTCGCGCTGTATGCCGCGCACGCGCTCTACTCGCTCGTGGGGCGCCGGCGGCCTGTCTCGATGGCGATCGTGACGGCCGGGATTCGCGATGGCACTGCGGCTGAACTCGCGCGCTCTGGCGGTCCTCGCGACCCTGCGGCTGCCTTCATTTGGTGATCCTCAACAGGACACCGACGCCGCCGGGGCGCTTTTTTCACGTACCTCGCCATCCTCGATGTCGGCGTGCTGTTGTCGCGTTCCGGCGCAGCAAGTACCTGGCTCGCCCTGCTCGCGTCCCGCGGGAACCCACATCCTCTACTGGGGCTGGCTCGACCGCTGGTACCAGGCGGCGTTTGGGTGTCGCCCTGGATGGGCGGACGGCGTTCTTCCTGGCCTCTTCCCGCGATCTGGGGTCGTGGCGGGTCCGCGGACGAGCGTATCCGGCGCTGTCCGGCTCGAGGGCGCGTGGTCGACGCCGCGGCGCCGGCGCTCTACTTTGCAGCCGCGCGGCGCATCCTGACGACCCGTCCGGCCGCCGCCTGCCGCGCTGGCCCTTGCTCCTGCGGAACTTCGCCCTGGCGCAGGCTCGCGTGGCGGCGCGGAGTACGCGGGCGGCCCCTGCGGCCTTTGCTCCACCGTGCGGTCGCGCTGGCCTTCCTCGTGCTAAGCCCGCCGTGACCCTGGGGCGGCGCGACCGTGATCGCGTGAGCATCGAGGGGCTCGTGCTCCTCCCTCGGTGGCTTCGCACTCAACGCGCCGGGCTCGCGGGCGCTTTCGCGATCAGCGCGCTCGGGGCGCTGGCGCTGGTGAGGATGCGGGCCGGGCGGGGACTCCTGATCGCGCATCCCGCGCTGCCCTCTCCCACGGTGGCGGTCGTGGTGACCGGTTCTCGGCGCGCTCGCCTATCGCGTCCGGGAGCGCGGGGCGACGCTCGGCGCAGATGGGAGACTGTCAAGCGCCCGGTGCTGCTCCTGGTCGCCGTCGGCAGTGCGGCGCTGCTCGTGACCGTGAGCTGCGCAGTACCGCACGCTCGCGATTCCACCGCCGTACGTCCCCATGGTGAAGTCCGTCGTCTGATGTTGGCGACGATGGCGCTGCTGAGCAATACGTAACTGAACGAAGTAC
>ERZ1370068.4370-contig-3446_pt1 | contig 59180 bp, 104 predicted proteins | sample MGYA00561227_ERZ1370068 | MGnify/ENA primary metagenome ERZ1370068 (study PRJEB38410, sample SAMEA6850437) | metagenome | study: Metagenomic assessment of the ecological functions of the soil: analysis of the soil microbiota associated with the... | reverse complement strand
CAGTTACGTACGGCTAAGGGCGCGGCGACGTGATAGCGGGAGTACGGCAGCGGCGCCTGCGGCTATCAGTCACCGAGTCAGGGACTTCTACCCGTGCCGCCACTGCCAGAGCTGCCACAGCCGCCTGTAGCGCCGCCAACGCCTGAGCAGGATCCGCGGATATTGACCCGCGCCTCTATGCCCGCGGCGTGACCTCGCTTTCGTCAAAGTGCCGGAGGGGACGCCATTGGCGTATCAAGAATGCGCGCTGGCTGGATGAGGTAGAAGCGGACGCCGTGGGCCTGACCATCACATTCTGGGACGGTTACGCAGGATGGCCTACAAGTGGTGGTGGTGGCGTTGAGATGCGTCAGATTGGCCCAGCGGCAGCGCCGAGATTGTCAGCAAACTCGCCCAAACCTTTGGCTAGCTATAACTACGACTATCCGATGAGCAGTTCGCTGAATGAGTTTGCCATCACGGTGGACGACGGCAATCCCAGCGATGTGGCGAGCGGTGCACGGCATGGGGCAAGCTCGGCAATCCATCGATTCACACCAGCACGTGGATTGATTGGGAGTGGACAATCCCGAGGGCATTACACCCCCCTCGATCCCTCCTTGACACCGGGAGAGGTCTTGTCCATCCTCTCCCCGGGGCGGTTCTGGAAGACCCAACACCTGGGGACAAGACGGGCGGAGTGGCGCACGCTTTGGCGTAATGTGGGCCATGACGGACGGACTTAGGCGGCGGACCAAGCTTCGCACGCCGGTTCGCTCAATCGCTCAGGGCATCGTGGCCTATTCTGACTTTGACGTAGCCTATGGTCACTATGCGAGGGCGGACTATCGTGACCTCGGCTGTTATGCCATGTACCGCCATTTGGAGTGAGCCGGGCGTGATGGCTGGCACCGTGGTCGTGGCGCGCAGGCGGGGCAAAAATGGTTGGAGGCTATTCAGGTCAGCGGTAAGCCAGTTCCGGGCCCCATTTCGGCATCACCGAGGTGCGTTTGCAAAACCAAGATGGCACGTACCGCGAAGATACGCCTATGGGCAAAGGCCGTCGTCGATCCGGAGACCTGGATTGCATGATTGAAGCAGGACTCAAGCTATGAACTACGACCTTATTCAGGGGCGATGCTATCACCGTGCTGGAAAATCGCCGTTTACGAATAGCGTGCAAACGTGCATCACCTTGCCGCCGTATTTCTCGGTTTGAGGGATTATCAAACGGCGACATGGGCGGTGACGCGGCGTGTGATCATGCTGAACGTATGGCGGCGGATGTATCCAAGTCAAACGGGCTTAAGGCAAGATACCAGGATATAGGGACAGTTTACCTGCTACGAATGCTGCATTTAAGAGCGTTGAACGCCAATACCGTGACCTCTGGTGGCAAGTGTGGCGCACGCCGTATCGACCAGCAATCGGATTCAGAGGAAACGCTCGACGCCTACGTCGCCGCGCTGGTTGACGTGTTCCGGAGGTGCGAAGAGTCTTACACCCTTCAGGCGTTGTCTTTTTGAACTTAGGCGATACGCACCAAGACAAGCAACTTTTGGGAATTCCGTGGCGCGTGGCGTTTGGCCTTACAAGCCGATGCCTGGGTACCTGAGCCGAGATAATATGGCACAAGCGCGCCAATGCCTGAAAGTTGCCGGGATAGGGCCCACTGAAGGCGCATGAGCAGGTGTTTCGCTGGCAAAACAGGCGAATTATTTTTTATGACAACGTTGCCATTATGAAGCCAACCCACCGGATTACGCTCAGATGCCGACGAATGGGGCAGGCAGCGCACAAATCTAAAACTGGCTGGATGAGCGCAACGATTACGATAGTACGTTGGCAAGAGGAGCGCGCAAGTTTAACGGGAATGGCCGTAATCGTAAGGTCAGTTTCGGACATTGGGGCCAGAAAGTTTTCCAGGTAGCCACTTCGCTGTCATGCCGACGAAGCTCGTCGAGCCGTGCATCCTGGCGGGACGAGCGCGCATGGTTGCTGTGCTAAGTGCGGCGCGCCGTGGGAGCGGGTAGTGAAACGAGGCCGGAAATTATGAGCAACGCAAATCGAACGGCGTGGGCGGGCCATAACCTCAAGCCCGGAATTACAGCGCGGTAGTGGTCATATTGATGCCTCATCCAATGGCGTTACCCTCGGCTGGCAGCCCACTGCACGTGCCACTGTGCGGACGTGGCACCCTGGCACAGTTTTGGATTGTTTCTTCGGGGTCTGGAACTGTAGTTGCTATTGCCTCAAACACGGGCGGCGCGGCGTGGGATTGATCTCAACGAGTCTTATATCGAAATGGCATGACCGCATCGGCGCACGCAGCCGCTACTGTTGGCGGCAGGATGAGCCTGGAGGCTCCGATACCGATGAGGCGCTACGTCCGGTAGCTTCTGCGATTGTGCTGGCGGTGCTTGCGATCATATTTCATGTGGCGGGCTTTGCTAGCGACGTGCAGCCCTACTTCTGACCGATGGCGGCGTCATTTTTGTGGGCTTAAGCGTGGCTCATACCTACGTAAAGGAGCAAGTGTTGATGACTCGTCCATTGATTGTGATTTCCCTGTTGTGTGCCGTGATTGGGGCCATCTTCGCCCTGGCGCACGTGGCCGAAGCATTTGCGCCCGTCCTGTTTGCTGCGGCTATCCTGCTGACCGACATTGGCATCCCAATCGGGCAGTGCGAGTCATGCCACGCGGGGACTTGATTGTATTCATGGTTGCGGTTGCCGCGGCCATTGCCCCAGCTGAGATGAGCGCACAGCATCCGCTACGAGCCGCTATCTTTGTTTGCCGCAATATATTGATATTGACGGGGCTTGATTTGGTCTGCTTACGGCTAACTGACTATGAGTAATGTCACTATCGAATTGTAGAAATCACAGACCCGCAGCGTATCGCTGCCATTTATACATTGGTACGATTATTCGAGTTCCACGATGAAGAGCAATTTCTTGTCAGTGGATGGCATGGGATTCCGTGATGACTTTACGGTACATCGTGAGCATGGAGCGAAGTTTTAGCGAATTTGCCCCCTCCCGCTAGCTCTTAAAGAACCCACTGGATCAATTCACTATTTGATGCTTGACTATGAAGCAGAAGATAGAGATTTATTGCCTTTATTTCATTTTTAGCGGTGAATGGCCGGACACCATTCAGACAACAATGCGAATCATGCAAAGATTACTTGATCTTCATGAGCGTTACCATGAGGTGCACGCTCAATGGGTTATGGAAAAAAGTTGCCATCGTGAACGTTGACCAATGGTTCGCCGCTTTTACGTTTCTTGCGGTTTACGTTACCTGCTTGCTCGTGCTGGATGTTGCACTGTCTGCACATTGCCGCGCTCCATCAGATCCACGAGGCGGAGCTTAGCCGTGATGCGAACGCGGCATCCGCACGCTCAACCGCGAACGCAAGTGGCTAGAGTGGAGCTTGGCAAGGCGAAAGCGAAGTTGGCGCAACGAGGAAGCGTCCTATGCAGCGGAACATATCCAGTGGCTGCCCACGTTGCCGCCGTCAGAGGAATACACAACGAAGATGGCAGTTTGAAAGGGGGCAACGTGACGATTCAAGAAATCCGCGAAGTAATTACTTGAGATTGAGGAGTTGGCGGAAAGTCGCAGGGGCATTTGCGGGATCACGCCTGGACCGATGCGGTTGTGGCAGATCATCCTGACAAGGATAGATGGACGCAGCAGACTGGCGAAGCGACGCCATTCATGCCGCCTGTATGGATGTATTACGCACATTTGGCTGGGCGGTTGCAGCGCCGGAACTGAGGGCGTATCGCCGGCGTGATCGGATTTGCAGCGCGCCTTCTTCGCGAGCCACTTCAACGGCGGTTCTGTGGATTGGCGAAACTAAGCCGGTTCCGGCTGCGGCTTCAACTCCTGGCCTTATGTAGCGGCGTAATCACGACCAGTTTTGCCGTCGGCGATTTCCTCGAACGACACGATGCCAGGACGATTGACCATGTGCGGGCCGCGGGTGGCAATGGCATCCAGGCGCACCGCCAACGCTTCAAGCGCGCCGCCCATCGCTCGGCGGTCGCGGACACGATACGTTGTTCATAGATAGGCATGATGATGCCCTCCAGTCCACAGTAACAATTTACTAAGTATCCTATAGCACGATTGTTAACGCTTTTACAAGTAGGCGGGACTACAGTTTTGACAAGGCGAACGACAAGATAGCCCTGCTCTGTGGCCTGTTGCTGTCGGCGGTATTCTGTGGGCTGTTTGTGGCTGCTGGTGCGGGCGTCGAGGCGGAAGCGTAGATGACTAACAACGGTATTGTGCAGCAACCATCTTCTACGGCTTGATAACCTCAAAGCCATCCCAAAAACTATAACGCCCATTCGCCTGAACAGGTCAAGCGCATCGCTAACAGCCTGTCTACCTTTGGCCAGGTACGCAGTATCGTTACGTGGCACAACTACCATCCTAGCGGGGCATGGCGTGGTAGCAGCAGCGCGTACGCTGGGCTGGAAGACGCTACGCCGACGTGGTGGACGAACTGAGGCGAGGACGAGGCATTGGCCTATGTCGTGGCCGATAACGAGCTAGCGCGCCAGATCTGACCCTGACCAGGCGCAACTCGCCGCTATCCTCGAAGAGTTGCAAGCGCGTGAGCCGCTCTTGATTGAGGCGGCGGGGTATGACGGTTTACAGCTTCAGCAGCTATTGGCGCAGATAACGAATGGATTTGCGCCCAATGACCTAACGCGGAATGGGGTGGGATGCCCGAATACGCTCAGGAGGATTTACGAGCGGTGCAATCCATTCACATACACTTTAAGACCCAAAAAGATGTAGAGGATTTTGCTGCGCTGATCGGGCAAAAGATAACCGATAAAACGCGCTCTGTCTGGATACCGCAAATCGAAATAGAACGTTACGCCGATAAGACGTATACGAATGGAACTAGCGATGAATCCTAGATACCCGATTCTATATTCCAACCAAAGGCCGATGGGAAAAGTCGGTTGACAATTAAGGCATTAGAGAAGATCGGCGTACCTTATAAGGCCGTAGTAGGAGCCAGCAGCAATTCGATAATTACGCCGCCGTGATTGGGGCAGAGAATATCATTGTCCTACCTCATAGTGATAAAGGATTGGTAGTAACGCGCAACTGGATTTGGGATCATGCCCTCGCTTCAGGTACGCCGCGATTCTGGACGATGGATGACAATATCAAACGGTTCTATCGTTTCAATCGCAACCTAAAGGTTCCTGTTTCAGACGGGACAATTCTCTATACGATTGAGGATTTTGTAGAGCGTTACGAGAATCTGGTGATTGCGGGGATGAACTATTTCATGTTTAGAAGTCGCAAGGAAAAGACCCCAGGTACTTTAATACCCGCGTCTATTCCAACATGCTCATAAAGACCGATATACCGTATCGCAATGAAGGATTTTACGGAACGACGATACCGACCTCATGCCTTCGTATCCTCAAGGACGGCTATTGTCACGGCGCTCTTTAATGCTTTTCTGATTGAGAAGTCGGTAACGATGACCGTCAAAGGCAGGGGATATGACGCCCGCATTATCAAGACGATGGACGCCTCAAGATGGCTCAAGGAGTTGCAGCGCAAAAGCATCCAGACGTAACAACAATCACGCGAAATGGGGCCGTTGGCAGCATCAGGTAGACTTATCGCCCCTTCAAGAAAAATCAGCTTCTTCGCAAACCTGGCCTAGTCATTCCAGATGAGCCGAATGAGTACGGTATGGTACTTGTCAAGCGTGAGGGTGCGTAGCGTGTGGCAGCCAAGCTAGGACGGCAAACCAAACTCACGAAGACCTCCAGCGGCATCGTTGCAGGTGCTAGGAGGCTACACAACTGCATCGAAGCGGCCTAGTGATTATGTGGGTATCGGTATCAGTACATATCACCAGTGTGATTGAGCGGGAGAAAAGCGCGGCAGCCGTCCTAGCGACCAAATCTATGTGGAATTTGTGGACGCTGTAAGAGCGCGGTCGCAAGCCGAAATCCCTATCCGTGGGCGTATCCGCAAAGCGGCGCAAGACGGCAGTGGATGAATCGATGCCTGGTACTTGGAGCGTAGCCACGCTGGAACGCTGGGGGCGGCATGTCAGACAAAGTGGAGCATGGCGGCGAAGTTACGCTAATCGGCAAAGGCTATATCGAGGGTTACACCGGATGAGTGGGATGAAGACCAACTCTTACAAGATAGTACCGATAGCAGTTTATAAGCCAATCCTGGCAAGTCAACGCATGGCGTGATAAGGCACAGGTCTGCGTCTATGGCGGTAGCGCAGGCGGCGGCGAAGAGCCGAGCAGCCGCTGAGAAAATACATGGATTCATGTTGAAATATCCCGGCGCCGTCGGCATTGCCCTCCGTAAGGCACGTGAGTTTTGCTAGTAAGTCGGTCGTCTATGCCATCAAGACGGCGATAGGCGATGACTCCAACGTGCGCTATAACGCCGCCGACCTCGTGTTTCACTATGCCAATGGCTCCAGGATTTTCATTGCTTAAGCGATGAAGGACAGGCGCAGCGCCAAGCACTTCGCTCCATCAACGGCGATGGTGCTGCCGATTTCATTTGGGGCGAGGAAGCCAATCGCCTTGACGGAAGATGATCACAACGAGCTACTAGGGCCGTCTCCGTGGCGGCGAGCATCGTGGCGACAAATCCTCTACACGACCAACCCTGATAGTCCGCTCCACTGGATAAAGACGAGTCTGATTGACGGCGGCGAAGCATCTGGCATTAGCAGCGGCGTGGATAACCCGTGGCATACTGCCGCCTGAATACATTGCCGACCTTGCAGAGCATTAGCGGCGTCTTAGGGATGCGGCTTAGGGAGGGCATGTGGGTACAGGCCGAGGGCGTCGTTTACGATACCTGGAGCGATGCGCCGCACATGGTGGACAAGATGCCGGACTGGCTGGCGGGCTGGCGCAAGCTGAGGGTGATAGATTTCGGCTTCGTCAATCCGTTCGTTTGCGCAGTGGTATGCGATTGACAATGATGGGCGCGCCTACCGTTACCGGGAGCTGTACATGACGGATCGTACCGTTACTGACCATGCTGCCAAGATTAACTTGTTGTCGGTAGGCGAAAGCTACGAGGCGACCATCTGCGACCATGACGCTGAGGATAGAGCGACGCTCAGGCAATGCGGCATCGCAAGCGTAGCGGCTATCAAAGACGTTTCACGCGGCATCCAGTTAGTACAAGCCAGGCTAGCGCGTGGGATGACGATAGGCCGCGTCTGTTCTTGCTACGCGGCGATTGGCAGAGCGGGACGGCTCACTAGTCGAAGCCCACAAGCCGACCTGTACTGAGCAGGAGCTACCCGGCTATATCTGGCAGACGACGCCGGAAGGCGGACCGGACAAAGAAGAGCCGCTGAAGCTCAATGATCATGGGGCGGACTGTGTTAGGTACTTGTGCATGTATTTGGACGGCAAAGCGCCGCGCCGCTCAGGAGGGATGTACGCAGGGATGAACGATATTGAATTAGCCGTTGCTACTCTTTTGTATAAGGGCACAGTATACAAACTATTGGAATTATTATCAAGGTTATCAAAAGTTAGTCTATGCCAGTAAAGGGCTGAATGATATTTTCTCGAATCTAAACGCCGTTTTCATCCAGAACTGGTGTGCCGTCGTCGTCGATAGCGTCAATGACCGTATCCAGCTTCAGCGTATCACCGTGGCCGATGATGATGCCGCCAGCGAGCAGCTGGCGTTACTCATGACGTCCTCTGATTTGGTACTGGAATCCGAGGATGTGCATCTGGCCTCGCTGGTGACGGGCGAATCCTTTGTCATTGCCTGGCCTGATGAAGAAACGGGGCAGCCGGAAGCCTATTACAACGACCGCGCAATGTGCATCTGTTCTATGAGGCCGACAAACCGCGCCGCAAACGTTTCGCCGTCAAGTGGTGGGCGGGATGACAGCTTCCGTTACTTGACGCTCTATTACCCGGATAGGCTGGAGTATTACCGTAGCACCAACGGTACGCAGCGACGACGGCACGGGTCACTCCTCAACTGGAATGAGGTGACGAACGGCAAGGGCTTTACGCTGATCAGCGCCGAGCCAAACCCGTACAACCTCATCCCCGTCTTTCACTTCCGGCGAGGCGTAGGGTCGATCACCTCCGAACTTGCCAACGTCTTGGGGCGCCACAGGATGCGGTCAATAAGATTCTGGCTGACATGATGATCGCCGCTGAGTTTGGCGCTTTCCCGCAACGCTGCGATCATCAAGCCGTTGAGCCGGGCAAGTTCAAAAATGCGCCCAACGTGATTTGGGACATTCCCGGCAGCGATGGCGAAGGACAGCCGACGGCGGTCGGGCAATTCGCTTCGACCGAACTCAGCAACTATTTACAAGCTATCGACAAGTGGACGAACGCCATTGCGCATCATCTCTCGCAAGCCGAAACATTACTTCTTTGACAGGGCGGCGACCCGTCGGGCGAGGCCCTGATTGCGATGGAAGCGCCGCTCAATCACAAAGCGGAGAAATACATCACGCGCTGGACAGCCAACTGGAGCGAGGTTGCGCAGTTCATGATGCTGGTGGCGGGCAACGGCCTGATTGACGACGACAGCGCATCATTTCCGGTCTTTGACCAGCGGAGACGGTGCAGCCCGCTGACGCGGGCGCAGATCCGCAAAGCAAGCGTAGAGTGGAGTTCCGCTCATGCGTGGCAGATGGAGGAGGGCTTTACGCAACAGGAACTAGACGATTTGCAAAGCGCGCGATCGATGACGGAGGTGCGCAGCGACAGAGCTTGGCAACGGCGCTGACCAACGCGCAAAGTGAATTTTGACCAGAGGCGGGGCGAGCGATACCCGTTGGCAACCCTGTAGGCCAGAACGGGACGATTACCAATGGCGCGCAAGGAGCGCCCGCAATCCCATGAAAGTCAAAGTGCATTAGCAACGGCAAGCGTAGCGGAACGAGTTCTAATCAACGCCGAAACCGGCGAGAGTGATTGATGGCGTGCGCTCGATTACCTGGTCAATTGCCGAAGTCGCCGACAATGCCGTTGATGAAAGTTGGGAAACGGCTTGGTTAAGCAAGCTTGTCGTCATTATTTACGGCGTGGAGCTAGAACGACGGGCGAATGGGTTGGAGAGTCAGCGGATGGCGCGCAAGCGTAGCGGTACTAAATCGATGAGGACGAAAAGCGGCGGCGTCTCAGCGGCAAGCGGCGTAAGCATGGCGTGGGCAAGGGCAAAAAGTTTCCGGTCTTTGACCGCAAGAGCGCGATGTCCGCTATCAAGTTGCCGCGGCGATGCCAAGTCAAGTGCGGCACGTCGCAAGATCATCAACCGGGCGGCAAAGTTTGCGCCAAGTGTAGAAGCTAAACAGGCGCGCGCCGTGGACGCAAAGAAATGAAGGTCTTAGGAGATCGTTACTGATTACGACGAGCGCGACCGCAACAACGCATTATCTCGATCCTGGAAGTGACTTCGCTATGAATTGGAACTGATAGAGAAGATGCTCGCTGCTCATGATATTGACCATGAGGAGCATCAAAGTGAGAGATGGAAAACGACGTTTAGAAACCAAATCCACCGTTTGAACCCATCGGGAGGCGTTAGCAACGCCTTATGCTGGGCGGATTGGCATGAAAGATTTTGCGGATGATACGGGGCGTCTATATGGCTTTGAGGAGATGGCTGGGCTTGGTGCAAGGGTATCGCCGCCGATGGAGACAAGGGCTTTCGCTATGAGCCGTTCGCGATTAGAAATTTTGGCAAAAAGAGTTATGCCGAGTTAATCGCCGCGCTCGAGATCCTCCTGGCAAAGAACGGACGATAAATGCCGGAGCACCGTCGTTTCGCTCATGCGCCGCTTCAAGTCTGACGATCGCCCAAGTAGCGGCGCCAACAGGCCGAGATGGCGGCGTTGGTTAGCCGTTGAGCGCCGTCTATCCGGCAACGTCAACGCGTTAGCCCTGGAGATGACCGCCCGTCATGCGGGATACCCGTGACCACGACGATGCTCATGAACGAAGTGCGCTATCGTGAACTGCTCATCCAGTTGCGTGAAGAGCAGCCAAATATACCGTCTATGCCGAGGGCACTATCACGGACGGGCAACAGGCATTGGGGCAGCCGGTATCAGCGCGCCGAGCAAGCCGATCGCCGCGCAAGTGACAACGAGTTTTAACAAGCTGCCCGTTAGCGCCGTAGAGCACATGGCGAGGCCTGACGGGGGCAGGGACGCCGCTCAATCAGCCTCTTGGTACAATCATGGCCGCTATCGGCGCAAGGGCTGAGCGAGCGCTTGTGGATGGCGTGGCGCTTGGCTGGGGGCCGCGTAAGAGATGGCGCGGCAAATGGCCGAGGGCATGAAGGAAGTTTGGATAGGATGCTTCTGATAGTGACGATCTGAACGGAGATGAGGACGTACAGAGGCTGCGATCATATGCGAGCTACGCCGAGTGCAGGGATAGTCGTTGGGTATCGAAGATTGGCTTCGTTCAGTTCTCGTACCTGTATCTCATGCTCTGATGGATTCCGGTCGATTCTATCCATTGGGCGAAGAAATGCCAGGCATCCCGCGGGAAGATGCGTTCCCGTCCCTGTAGTACGCAACGCCTGCGATTGAGGGCTTAGACGGTGAAGCGTGGTTCATGGATCAGCGATCGGCAGCGCAGGAGGATATTCTCGGCAAAGGTCATTATGAGCATGGCGTTTAGGTAAGTTTGAATTGGGCGAGGCGAGTGAGGGTCGTGACCAAATCCGATAGGGGGCCAAGTTTGCGTGACGCCGCTTAAGGATTTGGTATGAGCGAACGTCCTGTACCGTGCCGACTTGAACGGCGAGCGAGAATCAGGTATCCTTGCCGCCGAAGCCGACACCCTGCGCGCCGAACTGGTCGAACTGGAACGGCGCTTGATTCCGCTCCTGATTGCGGTACAGCGGGCGTGGGCAAAGAGCCGAGTGTCATCACAAGGGCGAGGCGCGAGCATAAATGAGTTATTCTCATCGTAACGGCGAGACTGAGCCGCCGACGAACGGGGTTGGTACTGGTTTTACGGAAAGCTGTAAACGAGAAACGAAAACCAGTCAAGCAGAAATGCAACCTGTACGTCTTTGGCGGATGCACAGAATACCGTGACCCAGATGGTAAATACAAGATTATGACAGAATCTTAGTTCTTTAAGGGGTAAATGGTGGGGGCCACTCGTCCCACCGTGGCAAGAGACGAGTGAGTACATAACGAACTTATAACTTTATAACTACGCTCCACGACTGTACAAGTCTGCGGCGAAAGTGATCGAATTGATCACTTTCGCCGCTTTCTTATTCAGGGACGAGGCGAGATGCCGGACGAACCAACCGCAAGATGCGGAACCAACACAACCCGAAGCACCACCATTCAACTTTGACAGTTGGTTGGGCGAGCAGCCCGACCACGTGAAGAGCGGGCTAGATGCCCATACCGCCGCGCTCAAGAACGCCTTAGAGAGTGAACGTTCGCAGCGCAAAGAATTTAGCAAGCAGTTACGGGAATTGACCAGTCGAGCCGAGAAGGGTAGCGAGGCTGAAAAGACGTTGGGCGAGATGTCTAGCCGTCTTGAGCAAGCCGAGCAACGAGCGGCCTTTTACGAGGAAGCGGGGCGGGCGGAGATCGCCTGTTCCAACCCCAAGGCTGCGTTTCTAATTGCCGCCGAGTGAAGGGCTATTCACCAGGCGCGGTGACCCCGACTGGTAAACCGATCAAAGCGGCGGCGCCCTGAACTGTTTGGGCGCAAGACGATTCCCACCGACAGCGCGGGCAGTGGCAACGGTTCACCGCCGCCGCAAGGGGAGCATGAACGACTACATTCGAGCGGCTGCTGGCCGCAGATAAGGAATATGTAAAGTGCCATTTAATTCTATTATCGACCGTACTTCTGACGCCGCCGCGCTCATCTCCGTAACCGATGCGGGAAATTCTAAAGACGGTCGCCCAAACCAACCCGCTGATGCAACTAGCGCGGCGACTGCCCGACATGCCGACATCCCGTACCCGGATGCCGGTGATGAGCGCCTTAGCCTCCGCCTACTTTGTCAGCGGCGACACCGGCCTCAAACAAACGACCGAGGTGCAGTGGGCCAGCAGATACATCGACGCTGAGGAAATCGCCGCTCTCGTGCCGATTCACTGAAGCCGTGCTCGACGATGCCGGTTACGATCTGGGCGGAAGTGCGGCCTGAGATTGTCGACAGCGCATCAACTTCGCGATCAACCGCGCTGTCCTCTTTGGCACCGGCATTCCCGCCTCCTGGACGACCAACCTGGGCGGCGAGGCTTGCTAGCTGTCATCCTGCGGCGGGCAACATGGTCGATTCGTCTGTGCGTACGGGCGACCTCCTATGACGAGATCATGGGGCCAACGGGCGTCGTTGCCAAAGTCGAAGAAGATGGCTATCTGGTCAACGGCGCATATCGCCGCCCCTGGCCCTGCGCGGCATTGCGGCCTGCGGGATACGCCGACCGGGATGCCGATCTTTGTCAAGCACGATGCGGAGACGACCCGCTATGCCCTGGACGGCGCGCCGATCCTCTTCCCGACCGACGGCAGTATTGACCCTACCGTGGCGACGCTCTTTAGCGGGCAACTGGGATCAACTGGTGTGGTCGATGCGCCAGGATATCACCTTCAAGATTCTGGATCAAGGCGTCATCACCGATCGTCGGCGGGCTGGTCGTCTCACAACCTGCCGCAGCAGGACATGGTGGCTTTGCGCGCCGTGATTCGCCTTGGCTTTGCTTTGCCGAATCCGATTAACCGCGCCAATCAGACGGCGGCAACGCGCCTCGCCTTTGCCGCTTTACAGCCATGATCGACGCCTGTTTTTAGTAGTGGCAGGCTTGAGATTCCACTGCTAGGCGCAACGACCTTTGCTTAGCGGCGAAATTGCCTCGGTCAGAAACCCGGAAGGAGTGCCGCTGATACTGACCGATGTCAAGATTTACGTGGAGGCTGCAAGTTCCGGCGTCGCCAATATCAACGTCGGCGTTAACGGCAGCCCGACTGCTAGCGATGCCGACCTCATCTCCGCTCTTGCGCATCAACGGCGCCATTGCCGGGCTGGCCTATCATGGCATCGCCGCCAATGTCGCCAAGGGCGCCGTGCAGGTGTGGGGTGCGACCGACTATATCACGGCGACTGGCAGCGCCGACTCAAGCGGGCTTCAGGGGCCGCTTGTATGTGAGCTACGTGAGGGTCAACTCATGAGCCGCAACAAACTTGCGGAGGCAATCTAACCATGAGCGGTTATACGGGCGGTACCTCAGCGACAGACCTATGACTAAACTGCGGCGCGTGGTGGCGGAGCCGACAACCGCTACCTATAGCGATGCCATGTTGGTTGATGCGCATCGAACGCTATCCCGTGCCTGACCCGGACGATGTTTGGCCGGATGAGGCAGGCTGGTATCCGACTCTATGACTTGGCAATGGCGGCGGCGGAAATCTGGAGCGAAAGGCAACGATGGTCGCCGCCAACTTTGATTTCAGCGCCGACGGCGCCAACTTCAGCAAGTCGCAGCAATATGAACACTTCTTAGGCCAGGCGCGGCGTTGGCGGAGTTTGCGTGTGCCCGGCAACTACGAGGTGATGACGATGCCAGCATAGCCAACGCCGGTACGGTCGATTGGTAACTGGAACGATCCATATGAATAAGGAGCTGAAATGAAAATCTATCGCAACCCGCGGACGGGGCATAAGGTCAAGGTGGACGAGGACGACGCCGCCACCGTTGCCTCACTGGAGGCGCGGGGCTATGTCGAGTGGGGCGCCGCCGATCAAAAAGAAGATTCAGGACAATGCCAAGGCTGTCGAGGATGCCAGAGCGCAACTCGCCGCCGCCGCTCAAAAGAAGTGGTCGGCCGCTATCCTGTCGCCGAGGCGAGAACCTGATGCCCAAGCCGCTCAATCCCAACGCCAAGGTGACGACCGGAGCTGACGACGAACTCGCGGCGTCACCGTTGAAACCAAGCAGCCCAGCGGTGCTACCGATGTGACGAGCGTGCCAACCGCGCCCGCTGTGCCGAGAAAAGCTGATGTTGACCGCTGACGACCTGGCCTACGCGTGCGTCGGCCAGCTTGACGCTAACGCAGCGCGATCGTGGAGCATCACGACGGGCAGTGACGGCATGGGCGGCGAGATCGACATCTATGCCTATAGCGATGATCATACCTTGCGCGTGGCGCCGATGCGTGTCCAGGCCGCCGAATCCGTGCAGCGCCGGGCAATTGCAAAGGCAATCTAGGATGGGAGATTACCTTACCCGTGGGTACGACGATTGACCTTACTGACCGTCTCAATGTTGGCGGTACGCTATCCGGTACGGCGCCAAACGAGACGGTCAGGTGGACGCTGGTGGAAGTCATGGCGATCTATGGCGATTGGACAGATAGCACGTGGCAATGCCTTTGCCGGGAACGGAGCGGTCCTTAATGCCTGGCAGCGTGCAGATTGTCTACAACAACTTTCCAAAGATTACGGCTGCCCTGCGCCCTGCCGTGCGGGCGATCGTGCGGGAAACTATCTTTGCGCATCGAGGCGCTAGCGAAGATAAAAGTGCGGATAGACGAGGAGCTTTGCGGGCATCCATCCAATCATGACATGACGGGCGACACCAGCGGACAGGTCTCAACCAGCATGGAGTATTGCGAATTCGTGGAATTTGGGACTGTCCAAGATGGGCGCGACGACCTTACATGACATGGCAGCGGAAGGCGAACGCCGTCACTTTATGGACAAGATGAAAGACTTGGAAAGCCGCCTCGAATGAATGAACCTGTTGCCGCCGACCAGGTGGATCTACAGCGCGCTCAAGGCCGATCCTACGCTCACGGCCTTGATTGGTGGGGCCACGTCGCCGCGTATCCACAACGAGCAGATTCCCCAGGGCAACGGTACGACAACGCCTATCTATCCGTGCGTGGTCTATCAAATGCAAAGCGCCGTCGATGTCGATGTGGGTAGGGCCGCGGCGCGTGTGGAGCAGCATGTTGTACCCGGTGCGCGGCGTAGCCGAGACGAAAACCTATGGCGGAACCATCCTGACGATTGCCGAGCGCATCGATGAGGATTTACACGCTACGCCCAACGGCGACAGCAACGCCTACGGCATCATCTGGGCCTGTGTGGGCGAGATGCCCTTTCGCCTGCCGGAAGTGGTTGACGGCAAGAACTATCGGCACTTTGGACGCATCTATCGCATCTATGCTTCGGTCGCTTAGGCGACTGTGGCCAGGAAGGAGTAGTCACTTTGGGCCTCGCGAGTATTTATCAAGCAGTTCAGATCGGCGTGGAAACGGTGATCGGGACTTCGGTTCCCGCCAATAAGAAACTCACTTCAGTCGGCTTTACGATGTCGCCAAACCCTGACGTTTCGGTGTTCCGCGCTGCTGAAGCAGCAAGTATCCGACCGTCGCTTCGCTCAATCGGGAGTGGACGACGCTTTGACATGAGACGGCGCGATCACCTGCGGAAATCGTCTATCTGCTAAGTGACGTCCTGGAGAAGGCGGCCATCGTCGCGTTCGCGCCGCACAGACCTGGACGTTCACGCTTAGGCGACCTCCGCCGCCGATGCGATCCAGACCTACACGATTGAGCAAGGCAGCGCCGCCCATGCCCACAAGATGAGCTACGGCCTGATTACCGACCTGACGCTGGACTTTGGCCGTGACAGATCGACCATCAGCGGCGGGCATCGTCAATGCCTTGCAAGACGGCATCACGATGACGGCGACTCGACCGAGGTGGCGCTGGTGCCGGTGACGGGGCCGCAAGTCAAGGTTTATCTAGCCGATACCGTGGCGGGCTTGACGGGCGCTACCGCCCTGGTAAGCGCTGTGCGAGCGTCGAGTGGGCGCTGACCAACCGCTTCGGGTAGAGCCTGGTTCCTCAACGGCGGCGATCGGCTATTCGCAACATGTCGAGTTGGAGCCGACGCTTGAAATTACGATGATGCAGGAGGCGGATACGGAAGGCATGGCGCTAGTGCCCATTATGCGAACGGGCGCGTACAAGTATCTACGCGTCGAAGCAACGGGGCCTGTGGTTGGGGTAGGGCTGGTACGTATAAGTTCACGCTCGATACCGCTTGCAAGGTGACGGAATCGGTGACTTCAGCGACCAGGATGGCGTCTATGCGATCGAGTACACGCTGGGCGGTTTTCACGATTCTGTTTTGGGTGGGGTTTGTAAAGCTGTCGTTGTAAATGATATTGCAACCCTGTAAAGGACTTTTATGCCCATAGAACGCGGCAAGATTAGCGCCGTCCTGCGCTCGATTCAGGTGGATTACTTTGGCGAGAGCGTGATTGTCATCCTATCGACCGGACGGCATGACGCCCGCCAAAGAAGCGGAGTTGGACGCTTGCGCCAACTGACGCTGGATGAGCGTAACGGCGACGGTCAAGACCAGCAGGAGATGCTAGCCGAGAACGCTGAACTCTTGGCGGAACGGCTAGCCGAACTGCTTGTCTCTTGGGATGTGCTGGAGGATGGCGAACCAATCCCGCCGACCAAAGAGAACCTGATGACCTTTCCCAACGCGCTCTTGGGCGATATCGTTTCTGCGATTGGCGAGGACTTAGCCCCAAAAGCGAGGACCTCCAGGCGCTGACCCACTACCTGGGAGGGCAAGATGGGCTATGTTCGAGGAATATCTGCTTTTCCGTGCCGCGCTACATGGGCGTGGCACCGTGGGAGCTTGAGGTTCGGGTGTGCGCTGGCTGAATAGCGCTAGCCTTTGAGTCGATAGAAGCCAAGGCGGAGACGGTGATTCGAGAACAGCCAAGCAAAAGGCGAGCAAAAGGAAAACTCCTTAATGGCAATCGACGCTGCCCTGCTGAGAGTCGTCGTAGACGCTGATACGAGCGATGCTGAGAGCGGGCTAAAGTCTTTCGGCTCCAAGATGAAGGGCATGGCCTCATCGATGGAAGCGGTGGGCGGCGTGCTGAGCGCGGCCGATCGAGCGCGCCGCTGATTGCGCATCGGCGTCGGTGCCAGATCAAGACGACCGCCGCCTCTGAGCGCAGCGTGAACGTCTTGGGGCAGGTGTCAGGGGCGACGGGCAGACAGTTGGCGACAGATGAGCGACCAGGCGCTACAGCTCGGCGCCGATACCGTTTTCAGCGCCAATCGAAGCCGCCGACGGCATGGTCGAACTGGCCAAGGTCGAGATGTCAACTTCGCAAGTCATGGACGCCATTCCGGGCGTGATGGACTTAGCGGCAGCGGGGGCGATTAGCGTCGGTGGCGCGGCCAACCTCACGGCGGCGACGCTCAACACCTTTGGGCTGGAAGCGTCGAAGAGTACCGAAGTGGCGGACACCTGGCAGCAGCCGCCAATGCTTCAGCCGCCGACATTACCGACCTGGCCTTTGGCGTACAGAATGCCGGTTCCATCTTTGCCTCATCTGGACAGAGCGTGCAGACGTTGGCGACGATGATGGCGCTCTTGGCCAACAACGGCCTCAACGCCTCGGATGCGGCAACTAGTCTAAAGACCATGACCTTGCGCTTGACCGCACCGACGGCGCAAGCCGCAAAGAGATGAAGAAGCTCGGCATCAACGTCTTTAACGCGGACGGTAGTGCGCGACTATCACGACATCATCGTTGACCTGAGCAAAGCGTCGAGCGGCCTGTCGGACGAGCAGCGTAGTATGGCCTTTAATGTCGATCTTTGGCGCTGATTCGATGCGCGCCGCCAAGATCCTCAGCCAAAGAAGGGGCGAAGGGCTATGAGGATATGGCCGCAGCCGTCCAGCAACAGGGCGCGGCGGCGAGATGGCGAACGCCCAGGGCAGCGGGCTGTCGGGGGCAATGGAGCAGATTTCCGGCAGCATCGACAGTCTGATGACCAAGCTGGCGCTACCGTTCCTCGACACCTTGCCGGTTGGATGGGCAAGTTGACCGATGTCATCAACAAGATGGGTGAATTGCCCAAACCTGTCACCGAAGCGGCCTTGGCCTTTGGCATCTTTGCGATAGCCTTGGGCGCAACTTTGTTGCTGGCAGCGGGCGTCGCTACGGCACTGGCGCCATCTCCGGCCCGAGTCGGGCTGATAGCCTTGGCTGTCTTAGGTGTAGGACTAGCGACGGCAGCGGCGTGGGCCTTATGGAACACCAACTTTGGCAGCATTCAGGACAAGACTGCCTCGGTTCTGGCATGATCAACCCGATGATCCAGACGCTCGGCATCAATCTGAAAAATGCCATGCTGGCTATATCGAAGAGTGCAGCGGCCTCGATGGGCGTCCTGCTGGCTCTGAATCCGCAGTGGCAAACCTTTACGGTCGATGTCGGCAGCGCCGCGTCACTGCCGCAAGCTCGTTCGCGACGACCGACCGCGGGCGCTTTTGAGGGCTTTAAGGTACCGGATATCTCGACCTTTACCGACGATCTCAGCAGCGGTGACTTCCTTTGAGAGCTTTGCTTCGCCTCGATGGGTATCCTATTGGCGCCTCAACCCATCGTTCCAAACCTTTATCCAGGACGTTAAGGATGCCGCGCTGCCGTGGGCAGTTTCGGATGAAGGCGGCGTCGTTGACGGGCTTCAAGCTGCCGGATATGTCGATACTCAAGACCAATATCCAGATGCAACTGGTAGCGACGGTGCAGAATTTGAAACTGGACTGGTCGCAACTGAACGTGAGCACGAATGGCTTTGTGACGAAGGTAGGCGATCTGCTTTCAGCGATTCCGTGGATAGATTTGACGGCGGGATTTGCGCTACCTTGACTCAGCCCGTGAGCGACCTCATCAATAAGGAAATCAAGAAGGTACAGGATACGATTACAAAGATTTCCACAGAGATGAAAGGCGTTGATCTGGCGAGCCCGCGATTGTGCTCAATGCGGGCATTGCCTCGGCGATTGCGATTGTCGAAGTTGATAGCGGCGTGAAAACCGATGATCTTCGGTGGCAGCGCGCTTGAGACGTTCGCCACGCAAATACTAAATGCCGCCGGCGCGATCGTCTACAGCATTGACCCAACCTTGCTAGCAGGGATCGGTCACCGACTTAGTAAAGGGCATCAGCGATGCCGTCGTCGCCTTGACCGACCCGACGCAGTTGGGCGATTTGGGCAAAGCGGCGGGTACGTTTGCTAGACGCTCGTGACGAAGTTGGGCGATGCCCTGGGCGCACCCGGCTTTAGCGCGGACATTGGGACGGCGGTGGGCAAAGCGACGGTTGCCTTTGCCAGCGGCGCCGCAGCTTTGCGATGCAGTTTGCCAATGCCGTCGCCTTGACCGATTGGAGCAAATTCAGTTCGCAAATCGAGGGTTTTATCAGCGGCTTCGTCTCTGCCTTCTTCGCTCAGATTGGCCCGGCGCTGTGGAAGGAATCGATCTTTAATCCTGACATACAAAAGAAGATGCAGGATAAATCGATCTTTGGCGATATTCCGGGTATGGGCGACAAAGGCCCGACCCTGGCTGATATTCAGACGGCGATAGCGAATTTTCAGACGACGCTGACGACGCTAACGGATATCTTTCAGACCGACCCGGCCTGGGTGACAAGCTTGCTAACCTGGGCCGATACGGCGCTTAAACCTGGGTGACAAGCCTGACGACCTGGGCGTTGACAGCGCCGGGCTGGCTGAGTAGCTTGACGGCAAGTCCGGATGCCACCTCTACCTCGGATGTCTTGCGTGACCGTGCGCTGACGACGACGCCTAGTTGGGTGACTTCGCTAACGAGTATCTTTCAGACCGATCCGGCTTGGGTGACGAACTTGCTAGCCTGGGATCCGAAAGAAGCCGGTTGGGTTGTGACCTTAACGAGCTGGATAGCTGCGTCACCGGAGTGGTTGGCAACCCTGACAGGTTGGTCGCGGCGCTACCGGGTTGGGTGACGAGCATGTTGGCCTGGTCACCGAGCGTGCCGGGTTGGGTAACGAGCTTGCTAACCTGGGTGCCGCTCGAAGCCGAGTGGGTATCGAGCTTGCTCAATTGGGAGCTAGGCCATGCCGGGTTGGGTTGCCGCCTTATTGGGCTGGAGTCCTGGCCTGGGCGGTGGCTAGCGCAAGACCCCGTTACAGGGCCTCCGATTGGTGCGGAGGCTTTGGGAATTTCCGTGGCGGCATGGCAATCGTCGGCGAGAAGGGGGCGGAGTTGGTCAATTTGCCTAGAGGCAGCAACGTCTATGGCCGTTGATGATAGCCTAGCGATGGCAGCGGCTGGCGGCGGCGTCGAGCGTGATTATCCAGAACGTGACCGTCAACAACGGCATGGATATTGAGCAGTTGGTGTCCACGATTGCCCGCCGTCTGCAGCAGAAGATGAGGTTATAGTACATGGCCTGGAGTCTACTGCTACGTGTGGGCGATACGACGGCGCAGGATGTGCGACTGACCAGCGGCGGCTGCTTCGTGAGTGCTAACGGCTATCCATTGAACGCGCCGACGGTCAGCCAGGATGCGATCCAGAACTTAGGCGACGGCAGCAGTTTGACCGTACCGTCTTGGGCCAATGTCGACGGAGTCGATTGACCTTCATATTGGCGGCGTGGGCTTTACGCCGACCCAAGTCCGTGACAACGTGCGGGCCATCGAACGGCTACTCGATTTAGCGCGGCAAGGTGGCATCGGTTACTTAGCCGATAAAGTTTATCTCGTGATCCAGTTTGACCAGGATACGGAAGGCTGGCGCTCACAGATTCTAGCGGCCAACTATCAGGGGTGACAAGGCGGTAGATGAGATTTGGAAGAACTGACGAAGGCACGATTGCCCTCACACGCCGCTACTATTGGGAGACGACGAGCTTGGCGCCGTGGCCTTGACGAGCGGGCCGACACCTGTCGCTACGACAGGTTATGCGACAGTCTGCAATGCCGACGCCCAGTGGCACCAACCAGAACTGGTTTCAACTGGCCGCTGACCAGGTACAGGGTTCGCTACCCGCTCCGGCTCGTATCTCGATATAAGAACTCCTCAGCCGGAACGTGGATGGCGACGACGATCTACCTAGGCAACTATGTCTTTGCCAACCCGACAACGGTTGACCCCATCTTTCGTGGCGAGCAGATCGGCGGGCGGCTTCCAACCGACGACGACCGAAGGGATATCGCCTACTGGAGTCTAGCGGGCGACAACCCTGACCGATGCCTTTAAGGGCCGGTTTGGGCGCATGGTCGTCGTCTATAGCGATAGACCGGCGACGACAACGCTGATGCGGGAGCGATGCAATTTCGCTTTCCGGCGCCTGTGCTCGACTTGGTACTCGGCGACCAGCATCTCGATGCCGCGCAAGACTTTGTGATGGATTTGGGCGTGCTACCGATACGTCCGGGCGGCAACTGGACGGATAGCTCACAGGGTCTTTATCTGGCGCTCAAGGGCCGCTCGGCCGACGGAACGGATAGCGTGGCTGTGTCCTTCCATTCAGATCATGCCCTCAACGAGCTGCTACCGTAAGCTATCCGGCTTGGTCTCGCTCAATGCCTTGGTGGGCGATGAGATTATCGATGATGGGCCGGACGGCTCTACCTATGCCTTGACGAGCGGCAATCGCCAACCGCTCTATCGCCCCTTCTTTGAGTAGGTTCATTTATGGCCGGGCGTCGTACAGAGACTCAGGCTGATTGTCTCTAGCGGTTCGTTTGCGATGGAATTGGGGGAGCCGTGGGGCGTAAAAGTCGAGACAAGATTTAGGCGCCTCACCCTCTAACTATGCAACGCTTTAGTGTGAAACTCCTACGTACCGGCGCTTATGGCGCCTCTGCTTTGAGCCTACCCGCTGACCTTGTGATTACGCCGGATATGTGGAGCGCGTCGGAGATCGTGGCGGCTGTAAGGAGGCGACGTTGACGGCTAGCGGTAGCGCAGAATCATTAGCTTACCTATGCGGCTGGTTGGGCGATAGGATTGAAATCTTTAATGAGTTTGGCGAATGTGTGTGGTGGGAGATTTGTCGGAGATTGAAGTGCAACTCCAGTAGCGTAACGGTTCATCTAAGTATGGACAATCTCTATAACCGGGTTGCGATCACCTATCCCCATACATTGCCGGATGGGATGAAGAAAGTTTGGCGACCGACTTTGTCGAAGATCTCGTCTCCAGTGACCGTTACGGCAAACGAGAGTTGATCAACGGCCTGCCGGAATCATTGAGTCCGACGGCGACAAGCTATCGTGATTTGTTGCTCAAGAAGTTTGCCTTTCCTGACCCACAGATTACGACGCAAGTAGTGACAGCGGCGTCGGCACGCTTGACGGCGCAAGGCTCCTGGTACAAGGCGAGTACGCTCTACTTCAAGAACCTGGATGGCCTCTTTGAGCGCACGGATGCTGGCGGCATTACTGACGATTGAAGTGTACATGACGAGCAACCAGATTAGCTTTGGCGTGTTGACGGGGCCGCCCTCAGCAGAGGCGGGCGAGATGACGATTTAGTGGCGGTGGCACTTTGCGCCCTTCAAACCGGGCGACTCGTTTACCGTTTCGGGGTCGGTCGTGGTGGGTGATGAAGGCAAAGCGCAACAATGACACCTATACGATTGAGAAGATGGATCATCCCTACCAAATCGGCATCACAGGCGAGTTTGTGCAGGAGGCGGCGGGGCCAAGCGATCAAAGTATCTTTTGGTGACAGCGAATCACAGGACAATCTAGCGCAGGGCTTTCAACTGCCGACCTCATGGACGGTGACGCATGTCGCCGTCCAGATCAAGCGCATTGGCAATCCGACCGACAACTTTCGTATTGGCCTCTATCCCGATAGCGGCGGTTCTGGGGACTGCCCTCAGCGTGATTGAGATTGTGGGAAGCAGCTCTACACGGAAGCGACGTGGATGGAATGGCCGCTAACGACTCCTGTCGCCTTGACAGCCGCTACGACTTACTATCTAGGGATGCGGCGTGGGTTCGCCCTCCCCTCACGGATGGCTATGAAGTGACGATTGACGATACCGGCAGCTATACGGGCGGCTCACGCACGCGTCTATAACTGGCGACTTGGGTAGAAATCGTGACTGACCGCCCGGCAGCGCCGACATGCCGTTCCGGTTAATTGGCGAGATTCAATCGACGGAACTGTTAGCCAAGGCATTGGCGGCGGCTTCAGGCATGGGCGGCGCCTTTACGGGTAGCAATCTTTGTCAATAGCGGCGTGATGGTGCGGCAGTACGTGGCCGATGTGCGGGCGGCTTTGGACGAAATCAACGACATGCTCGATGCGGGTACTAGTGACGGCAAACGGCTAGTGGCGGCGGTTGAGCGTGACCGCAGCGTGACCGTGGATGTGCAGCAGGGAAGCGACCTATCCGAGCAACAATCTGTTGTTTGAGATCGACGGCAAGCTCCATCTTTCGACGGGCGGCCTGCTTGCGCCGGGCGTTTTGGTCTACTGGTCAATATGTGGACATCGAAAGCCTGATGCTCTTCAATAGTGTTGGCATTCGCAGCCCACGCGGGCCTTCGATCTACATCCAGGAGTCGAGCTACTCAGCTGAAGCGAGGATGCGCTCAGTTTGATGAGTGAAGGGGCCAAGAGTCCATTTGATTCATTAAAGCTCCAACAAGGTTGATTATGCCAAAAGCCAGTACGTTGGCAGACGATCTTTGGCCGTTCTTATTGCCGCGTGTCCAGCGCGTCAACCGCACGGGTGGGGGCAACGGCAACGGCGCCGGTGGCGGCACAGGCGGTAGCAGTAGCAGCACGCCAGCAGGGCTAACGGACGTTGCGCTAGCGGGAACTAGTCGATGGGCAGATGCTAGCCTACCAAGCGTCAACGAGCGCATTAGGTCAATGTGGCACCGCCCAGTGGCGGCGCCTCCTACTTCGCCGGTCTTGGCATTGACATCACAGGCTCGACGATTAGCACTCAAGCGCCAAGCGGCGGGCGGGATTAGCGCCGACACGAACGGCCTATATAGCGTCAAGCCGCTGGATAGCGGGCTTAACCTCAGTACGTCAGGGCTAGCCGTTGGCGCAGGGGATGGCATCGATGTTTTCGGTGGGACGGTGGCGGTCGATAGTACCGAGATTGTCGACACGGACGCGGGCTTGGCGTTAGCGCCAATGACATCTATCTACGGCTAGGAACCAATAGCGGCCTGCACTTCAACGGCGATGGTAGCTTACGCCTCGGTACGCCTAGCGGACTTGGATTACAACACCGCCAATCGCTTCGCTAGCCGATGCGGCATACGCACATATCCTGAGTAGCGCGCCGATGTCAGTAGTAGCGGGGCGACGACATTGTTGCACGCGGCGTCCGGCGATTTGGGGCTACAAAATCTGACGCTCAACGGCGATCTGTCCTTTATCCTCGGCAATCACAACATTACCGCCAGCAATACGCTCTACATCCAACCCTCTACCGACCTCTACTTAGACCCTGGCGGCAACGTCGTCTTCCCGGATGACCAGGTAGCGCGACGCCGACCTTTAATCAGTTCATTGCCGGTATTGACGGTTGGAACATTGCCTGGCTGGGCGGCTATAAGCATCAGCTATCCATCTCGAATATCCCTGGTAGACAACCTCTTTGCCCACAAGTTTACGGCGGATGAGGCTAGAGTGCAGCGCGGAGAATGGTTTCTGATCGCGCTCGTTTGGCATTGTCGAAACCGCTTTCACGGTGCCCGCCGTTGGCGCTAACGTCGATGTCTGGTTTGAGGAAGCTGCCGGGATTGGCGAATTCTAAATTGTTTCTACCGAACAATTGGGTAGAGTTTCGCACGATTGATTGAGGGGACGGGACTCCGTCATTCAGATCGGTCTGGTTCCAGGTGGTTGACGCCTAGCGCATCCGACTATATCCAGCGTCAAGCGGCAACGACGACTGTTCCCTCTCGCCAACAGTGGCGGCTCAAGCGCATGGATGGCGGCTTTACGGGGGCCATCATCACGCAAAGGCGAAGTGGGGGCTGACTTCGGTTTGCCTACGACGGCCATGCTTACGGAGACAGATGGGACAAGGCGTGGTTTTATGCTTCGTCCTTGTATGAGCCGGACTTTGGGCGCATTCATCGAAGTGCAGGTCTTTGATAGTATCGCTGGAACCGCTCCCCACTTCCAGAACAAAGTGCGGATGGGCAATTTGCAGGACGGCGGTTGATTACTACGGCGCCAGCTTGGGGGCTTTGCCGCCGCTGATGATTTGAGCGTCTTGCCCTCTGCGGGCATGAGGCGGCTTTTGCGGTCGATGCCAAGTTAGGGGCGCGTTTCTTCAATACAGACTTGACGCTCTATGGGGGCGGCATTGAAAGGTCAAGCTCGACCGTGCGCGGCTTGGCCTTTCGCTCGGACATGGGCGACTTTGACCCGCTGCGCATGGTCGTATGGTGGGATGATTTGAATGTGCCTCCGCTCGGTCGTGGCGACCCGCAAGTGATGATGCTAGGGGCGGCCTATGATACGGGCGGCGGCAACATGGTGCGCCTGCTGAGTAGTGAAGCGATTAGCGTACGTCGGTGAAGAAGCGCAAGCGCAAGTGCTAGCCGAGGACTTTAACCTCAACCTCTTCTCTAGTCTGCGCCTCAGTACGCACTCCTATCTCTCAACCGGCGCTTACGGCACGCTGGCTAGCCTCGCTTCCAGCGAAGTGCGGGCTGGCGGGCAATGTGCTGGCTTAGCTTTGGCAGCGGGCAGCGAGAGCAATATTGCCCAGATGACCGTCCATGACAGCAGCACGGGTACAGCGCGGCGATCGGTCTTTGATTGAGCAGGGCGGCACGGGTGACGCCGTGATGCACTGGAATCTAGCGGGCGGACAGTATTACTCGGCGGGCATTGACAACTCCAGACGGCGACAAGTTTAAGATTGCGCCAACCGGAGTTTAGGTAGCGCCGATATTTTCATCTATGACCCGACGACGGAGCCGTCGCCGATCAACGGCTTTAGCGCCACAGGCAGCACGGCGCCTGTCGACTGTCACGGCGGGCGATGGCGTTACCGTGGTTGGGCCGCAGATTAGCGTCAACGCTACAGTAGCACGTACGACCACGCACATTGACACATTATCCGGCAGCGGGCTAACGCGGGCGGCGGCGACTTGTCGGCGCACTTTGAGCGTACTGGCGTGCCCGGCGGCGGCGGCTTTGCAATTGCTCTCGACGGGCATCGGTCATCAACGATACATTGGCGGGTACAGGTTTGACGATGGCAGCGGGCAAGGTGCTCAGTTTGGATACGAGCGTCTTTGTACCGCCGACGAGATGATCAACGGCGACGGGCGGGTCAGGGCGGCGGGCGTTGTCGGCGCGATTACGCTCTCGATTGACCTGGCTAGCGTTGGGCGGACTCGCGATCACGGACGGCTTGACGGTGGATGGCTCCAGTCGTGCGCCACGCGCCAGACTCGGATTAGCCGGGACGGGTCTAAGTGGCGGCGACTATCTCAGCGCCGACTTGGGGCTGTCCGATTCTGTTGGCGGCAACGCAGATCCTGGCCTGGTGGCAAGCGGGCTGGATCCGGTCATCCGTGGTGCGAACGACGGCGGACATCGACGCGCGATTGGGAGAGCGGCGGCGACTCAGCGCGCGCGCGTACGCTCTTTATCAACTTTGCGGCGCCGTCTGACCGAGCTCGGCGGGCGGCTTCTGGCGGTGGCGGATACGCTGCAAGGTAGCGGCTTAGTGGTCTACGCCGAGAGTCTTGGCGGTTGATTTTACGCAAGTGGCGCGCGCCTCAACCCGTAGTGATTGCCGGGGAGGCTAACGGGTCGACGGGGCATCGCCGCCGATGTCACCTTCAATGTCGTGGTAGAGTGACGGTACGCTGATGGCGGCTGATGATGTGCGCGTCAATCAGGGCTTTGCCTATACCTGGACGAACGATAGGACGTGGGCCGGGACGGCGACCTTTAACGGCGCGCTGCTGTCAACAGGGTTGGACCTTTAGCGGCGGGGCAAACTTTACGGCGGGCGTCTACACCTTTAGCGTGGCGCGCGCAAATCAATGCCAACCTTGCCTTTATCGGCGGCGATAGGACGATTACGGATCGGCCAAATCTGAGCGTCGCGCCCGCCGCCAACCTGACGCTTTCGCACAGGCGGCATCGCCTATTTGCCCGATGCGGTGAAGGCGGCGCGTTACCTTTGCCGACTGGTCACGGGTTAACGGCTTCCGGCTGTGACGACGACGGTACGGCGCGGATTGACGATTGGCAGTATCAAGGTTGATAGCCTCGGTCGCCGAAGCCTTACGACCGACGCCATCCGCCTGGAGCAAGGGGATAGCTATTGGGGCAAGGGTTACGGCGTGGTTGAAACGGCCTTTGTCTTGCCTGCGCTCAACGCCGATATCAGCGTCTATTTTGACAATGTACCGAACCTGGAAGGGCAAATCTTCACGGTCAATGACAAGCTGCTTTGCCGGATTGTGCAGTGGACGACGGGCGTATCGGTCAAGCTGATTTGGTTCAATGTCAAGGCGTATATCGGCGCCGACGACCCCAACTTCCCGCTAGCAATGGACGTTGACGCGGCTCTCAGGCGGCGCCGACGGGCGGATCGGCAAGCGGTGTTGTGATGGAGGATTCCGTGCGATTGGTCAGGGCTGGATTCATGTGATGAGCATGACGGGCGGGCCGTACATGGAGTTTGGCGAGACGAGCGTAGCGGCGGGCGTGCGCGGACCAGTTCAGAATGTGCGGATTGGGCAACTGAGCGGAACGGTCGATTATGCGTCAACGGCCTGGGGCTTGGTGTCGGGCAACAATCTGGGATTGACCAGGCGCGTGGCTTTAGCGGTTACGCTTGACAATACCGTACAAGGGATGCGTTTTCAATGCGGCCTACCAATTGTACAACGGCGCTAACCTGATTCTGAGTCTCCGAAAAGACCAATGGTTTATCCATCGAGTTCGGCACAAGCGCCTTTAATTCTATCGGCTGGTATGAAGATTTGGGTACAGGTACGCCAAGCGGTTTTGCTAGGTACGGTTGGATGGCGCGGCATCCGCTCCTTATAACGAACTGGATCATCGGCCAAGGCATCGCGGCGACCTACACTGTGGGAAGCGGTCAAGTTGCGTGGGCAAAACTTGTTAGCGAAGCTTACAACGTGTCTTTGTCGATGCCAACGGCGTTTTCTTTGGTAAGGTGACGGCGTGGAATCACAGATGACGGGCTTTATCGAGGATGCGACCATCTATTTTGCGGGCAGGGTTGGCATCGGTACGAGTACACCGACGACGCCTGAGGTTTACAGCCGTCTGGCGGTATCGGGGAGCGACACAACCGCTGTCTATGCTTCGGTGATCGGCGCGACGGCTGGTCAGGCTGGTCTGGTCTTGAACAGGACGGGACGACCCCCGCGTTGGGTCGCTTATGTTCGGCGAGCGGCGGATGGTTACAACTTTACAGCGGAACTCTGGTGGCTTCCGTCATGACGCTGAAAAGTACAGGTCTAGTTGGTATCGGCGTGACCAATCCAGGTGTGGCCTTGGATGTGGCGAGAGATGGGGTGGTCCATTAGAGCTACGGTAACCGACGATTAATCTTCGAGCGGTGGTTTATTGCTTCGCGACCAACGGTGGGGATGTACTTGGCTATCTGGTTAGCACGGATACCCTCTTGACTGGGACGCGCTTTGGCTTGCCCATCGGTGGCTCGGTCGCTTACGTCAGCAACGGGGCGGGCGTGACAGGGATGACGATTGGCAGCTCACCGCCGCTCCGATTACCTTTGAGCCAACAACCTCGAACGGGTGCGGATTGACGCGGCGGGTAACGTCGGTCGGCCGGCCATCTCCTGGAGCTGCTGTTGCATGTCGGTTTGGCGACGCAAGCGATCAATAATGCGGCAGGGATTTGGGTAGCGCCAATTACGACGGCTGAGCGTTCATATCCACGGTGCGGGTGGGATTGGGAGAGGATTCTTTCCTGGACAACTTCCAGCTATATGGGGATGGAGTAATCACGCTCTGGCGATCGGTCAGCAACCTTGACGCAGATCAGATCACGGCGGCGGGGCGAGTGACGGTGGCAAACTTGCTGGATCGGCGGGGATTAGCTTCGGGCGGCGCTGACGCAATATGACGAGAGTCCAGGCGGTCTGGACGCCCGCGTCCGCCGTCGAGTGGGGCTTTCAGACGCGGTATACACAATGACGGGCAGACGGCAGCGCAGGTCGGTAACTGCGTATTCTTCAGGAGTATTACAATCGTGCTTTCTCGATCGCGGACAGCTGGCGGCAATGCCCGCTTTAGTCTGCCTGGCGCCTGTGCAGCCTTTATTCTTAGCTCTGGCCGCTATAACGCAGGGACAACGCTTGTGAGTGGCTTTTACGCCCCAGGCTGGCCTGACCATATGGTCTATTCTCGACGACTTCACGTCGCCCCAGAGCGTGCAATGCAGCGGTTGGCGGCGGGGGCAATCGTTGGTACTACGGCAGTATCTATTTCGTTTAGGGATCATGCCCATCAAAATTCACGGCAGCCGCAAGGCAGAGCAAAGCAGTGGAAGCGCGGTACGAGGATGAGCAACGGCGTCGAGAGGATGCGCGCCACAAGCGTGCTGAGTGAGGAAGCCCGCGAGTCACGGCCTTGGCGAGTTGCTGGAGTAAAGAGATGCTACAGGGACTCAGACCTAAAGGCGGAGACGGGAGGCAACAGCACGGTTGCTGAAGACTTGGAGACAGAAGTGAGTCGTGGAAGGCCGGTAAGCCACCCTCAGGGATTCAGGTTCGGACGTGTTGGCCCCAGCACTGGCTGGCGGCAGGGAGTAGGCATGGCGATTCCGCCTCTACTAATCAGCGCCTTTGAGCTTGGTGCCCAGCTTTTAATGATCAGGTAGATGGAGCGGTGCGGCAATATATCCCTCTACCTCAACAATCGGCATCCGGATATGGATGCCCAAAATCCTGGCAGATCCTGACGAACGTCAACCGCGCCATACCTATCAATTCGGGCCCAGGCGATCGTGGCGGATAGTACCACTGGTGGATTGACCTATGATGGTTGGGAGCGGACCCGGCGGCAGGCGGATCCCGACGGCGGCGTGCGGAGGGTCTTTAATTTCTTGATCAAGCTGCGCCGCCGCCGCCGGCAAACGCGATAACTTCTTCCTTTTCGGAGTAGAGATAGAGACTGAGAAACGCCGGGGCGTTGGGCCTCGGCGTTTCTCTTGCTCAGCACGTTGTGGTGTTAGCGGCCTGCTAGTTGTTCGACGGTGAGGCCGAAGCAATAGGGGATTGCGACGAAGGCGGGCGAAGGCGGCGCCTGATGTTTGTTGCATGACGTTTTGGTCTACGGATGGTGTAGACCAAGAGACGTGGCAAGGACTACGCCGCCAATGGTGAGAGCGTGTGGCAAAATACTTTTAAATGAGTTCAAAACAATCTCCTAAATAGAATTTTCTTAAGATACAAAGTCTAACGTGATTGAACTCAACAATTGCTGTTCGTAGGCTGTCGGAGTTGGCAAGCTGTTTGACCAGGGGCGCAGGATCGTGGGGGAGTGATGGCGGCGGCATGTGTGTCTATTCCTCGTCGCCTGAAAACTCAGATTCAAGCGGCTCACCTTCGAGGATAGCGATGCGGCGGGCTGGAGTGCTTGTTGAAGGCTTCAAGCGCCGTGATGCGGCGGTAAAGTGATCTCTGACGCGCTTCATGGGATCCATGCGATGTGTTTTGCCTCCATGCCGTGACACAAATATTGTCGGTCTGCCATGCAATCTCCTCGTCTTTCCATTGCTTTGTGGTGATGATGGTTCTTTCTGCCGGATCAGTAGAAGCGCCCCGGTGAGTCGTTATTGGATTTCCATTAGCGCCGTATGCTTTAGCAAGGCGTGACGCGCTTTGTCGATCTTGCGCCAACTGGCGTCTGGTGGCGGTTCATGCCGGCAGCTAAGGTAATCAATCCGGCGTCGATCGCCGACTTGCGGCCTTGCGGGTGATCCCAAGCCGATGCGATTATAGTAGTTGTTAATCCTGGCGATGTTCCGCATGAGGCGTGGATTTTGCCGTTGGCGGCGGGCTGCTGGGCTTTGAGCTTCAATTCAAGGTTACGGATGAGGATGACCTCATCCGGCGATAACTCTTGCTGCTCGCCGAGTCCATTGGATGCCTCATCTGCGCGGGGCGACGAGTGGCGCGCCTCGTTATGGTGAGTCAGCCCCAAAGGCGATGTGAATCTTGGTCAACTGTGCTTGGCTCAATGTTCCAGGCTCTTTGGTACAGAGGGGGTACCCGCTAGGCTCATTGTCAAAGAGGGTGATCTTCCTTTGGTGAGCAGCGACTGCCCTGCGCGATCTTCTTCATGTACGGAGTCGAGTATCGGCTATCTAATTCCCTTCTGGCCTGCCTCGGTGATGCGCTTGCGCTGGGGATCGAACTCGACCAGACGGACGGCAGGTCATAGAAAGCGCCCTAAGCCAAACGATGGTAGCGGCGCGCTTGAAAGCTTGCGCCTCAGCCGGTACCGCCCATGCCGTTCTTTTCGTCTTGCGTATCCATCTCGCCAGTGGATGAGCGGGTAATCGCCGGCAATCGTCAATTCGGCAACGATGCGATTATCACCCCACGGCGAATAGCGCTGGACCAGTCAAGGCGGAGACTTCATCCAGGCGATCCATGTAGGCGGAGGTGGGCGAAGGCGAGCGCGCATAGCACTTATTCTCTTTGGTGGCTCCCGGCTTCCAGGTGATATGTTTTGGTTCAAACGGCTCGGTGGAGCAGGGTTAGTAGTTCATTCATTGCGATTGCCCCTTTCTCCAGATATTTCTATCTTCGATGTGATCTTCATATTCGACGGTTTGTTCCGCCTCGTCAAGTAGACGCTGTAGCTCAATGGCTCATTCGGGTCTACCCAGGGCGGTGGACGTCCATTTCGATTTCGCGTACGTACTATTGTACCAGCAGAGGATGTGTAGCGGCTGGGGGCTTTCACTTCGCCGCCCTCCGGCGAGTCGCCCTTGCGCCAACCATGGCGTTCCGGTGCGGGATGAGCCAAGTCTAATTGACTTAAGTAGCTCATGTTAAGAAATAGGCCTTCGCCGTGTAGCCGAGGCGTGCTGCACTCTGCCATCGGCGTTGAGGGCGTCCCACCAACCCTTGCGCTGCCAATCGTTCTGGAGGTGCGGAGCGAGTGGCCGCCCATGTACAAACTGTATCCTACTTGATAGTGCTTTTGTGCTATACTCATTTTGTTGATTTCCTTCTTGGATAGAGACTGGATTGAGACCGGGGCGAAGTGTTAGTCGAACTTGCTGGCCCATCTTCGTTTAGCTTACTGCGTTGTTCTGCGAACCGATACCGATACCGATGGCGGACGCCAGCGGTAGCGATCAGTGACCCCATCTGGCGGAGTTCCATGTGGCCGAGGCCGCTACGATGTTTCGCGAACTAGGTTTGATATAGTGGCGTTTGCCTGTGAATGTAGTATAGCACGTGTTATATACGATGTCAACTGTCAATGCTGTGCGAGATGTATATCATTGATTGATATAGCTTGCGCTATACTAGGGCGGAAGGAGATGTTTATGGCAAAAGCTAATTGCGATCAGGTCGATGATGAGACAATGCAGAAATTAGAGTGGTTGGTTGGAAACGACGGGCTGGATGCGGACCGATATTGTCGCGCGCCTGATTGATCACGCCTGGGTGATAAGCGGCGATTGGTACGGGCTTGACACAAAAAGCGTTCGCCCTCGCCGGGAACAATGGCGTAAACGTAAAGGATACGACCGCGGCGGGCGAGGGGCAATGAAAACGCTCCAGCCGGGGCCGGGCGTTCTTTCTTTTGGTTCATGCCTATGGGTTTGCAGCGACTTAGGGTGATACCGGATTAACCTAAAGACGTTAAATAAGCTTTGTTCAATATGCGTAGTAGCGCATGGGAGATTCGAACTCCGTCTTTGCCGTGAAGAGAGCAATAGCGGAAAGTGCTTTGCCTAACTGAGGCAATGGAGACTAACCAACGCTCAAACTGGAGCTATCACTGGCTAGACTCACGGGCGAAATCAAGTCCTTGCGGATGTCGTCTACGTCCAGGCGCATGGTCGGCGGTCTGGCTATAGCTGGCATGGCCTGAGTTGCCTTCGCAATCTGTCGGCGATCGCTACCCCGTCGATTACGAGCGTAGTAGGTCGTGAAAGCCCTTCGCAAGTCATGGCAAGCGATGATCTGGTTACTGAGTCCAGCCCGCTCAATGATGGTCTTGACGCGGCGATAGACGCCCTGAGCCGATAGGCGCTTGTTGGATGGCCCACGAAACAATGGCCCGTGGCGATAGTTGGCGCCGGATCAGGTAAGCGACGCTCGATGCGGCCTGTAGCGGTCGAGGGCGGCATCGTTCACCGGATGCGTTGGCCTTCGTGCGCTTTGCCGTGGACGTGCGGTAGCCGGAGCGGGCGACCTCTGCTGCGGATCTTCCACGTTTAGATTAGCCGACTTCACCTCGTCTTAAGCCCATGCCATCGACATGGCGATGATGGCTCTATCTCTTGGCCAGGTGGTCTATCGCGCTTCTTCAAGCAACCTCACCAACGCCGCTTGTAAGCGGCTCTACGCCTAGGTGGCCGCACGATCCGCTTTCGGCCCACTCAGCGTAGTCCCGCTCAGCCATGGTGGCTAGCCCAGTGGAATCTCGCGATACGCCGGGCATATTTGCGACTATGGGAGAGCTTGCGATGGAGAGTCAGATTCGGCGCGGCGGAGTGTTCAAAGGCGATCAGATCCGGATTGTTTAGTAGCGTCTCGTTTGCCGGGGCCGCTCATCTCCCCAATTCTCAAACCAACGCAACTTGCAAGCGTAGCAATCGACGGTAGTTGATTGTCGAGTTGGGTACCGCTGGTAGCTGATGTACTGAGCAATCGGCTGGTTGAGATCGGCGGCGTGCAATGTGGGGATCGATGGTTCACGGCGAATCGTAGCTACATTCACGAGAACCTCCCTGGGTGCGTTTCACCCCGGACAAACGGACAAAGGCCCGCAAGGCGGCCTTTAGGGATTGACGCGAACAACAATACGGTGCCAAGATTGCAGAGTGGCAATGACAATGCCGCGAGGTGAATTTCAAGTACCAGATAGAAGGAGAACCTCTATGTCAATGGTGACAAATGTCGAAGATATTGATACAGGAAGAGCGGCGGCGCAGTCGGAGAGATCAAGACCAAATATGGAAACCAACGACGCCCGTACAAGGCGCGATGGCAGCAAAGTGCAAGTGGGTTGGGAGATGAAAAAGAGAGTCTTGGGTGATAAGAGCGGATGAAACGGATGTGGGAGTGGAGAGGGGTGTGATGAGGGGGCGGGCAGATACGCGCGTCTTGCTGCTGTCGGGCAAGCTCGACGATGAGATTGGCGGGCTGTCGATCAATGTCGCGGCGTTGTCAGAGATTGACCGAAGGCGTTGCCGAGAGTAAGCCTATGAAGGACGAGAAGTGATGGGCGAAATCGCGTTGAGCCAAGGAAAGGTTGCCGTGGTTGACGATGAGGATTATGCCTATTTGTCGCAATTCAATTGGTTCGCCGTCAAACGGCCTCATACATGGTAATGCAAGGCGCAAAGGTATCTATCAATGGTCGCCAACTAGGTATTTTGATGCGATCGGGAACTTCTAGGCGCGCCAAAGGTCCTCGTTGATCATATTGACCGCTGACGGATTGAATAGCGGAACGTCAATTTGCGCTTTTGTTCACAGGCTGAAAACCAGGGTAATCAGCGGCTTCGGGGGTAGATCCGAAATAAAGGCGTGTTTGAGAGGGTTCAGGCAAGTGGTGGTGCGCAACTTCGGCTACGGATACCGCGCCGGATCTCGGTGATCATGATACGGAGGAGGATGCGACATGCCTATGATGCGAAAGCGAGAGGTATTTGGTCAATTTGCTCGGCTAAATTTCCCTGTAATCATAAATGAGGTGACCCAGTGATTCACGGGGCCGGACTGGTGCGTGGTCGTGGCCGTCCTTAGCTGGGCTAGGGCTGCTGGCCGGTCGTGACGGCGGTGTTGGGTAAGAAGCGGAGTGGTAACGGCAAATAGTTTGCCCCGGTGCTGGACTGTAGCGGAACAGCAGCCGGGGCCTTATACCAACCGAAGGAGATTGTAGCATGGTAGAAATAAGGATGGCAAGCGATGGGTGATTGATAAACCGAACTATACGCAGATACCGAATCTGCTATTGGATGATCTAATGATGCAGATGGGCGAGGCAGAGCTAAAAGTGACCTTTGCCATTGCCCGTTTGACACTTTGGCTATCATCGCGCCGCCATCGAAATTAGCCTATCAGACTTGAAGGAAATCACGCACATAAGCCGCCAAGGAGGTTGTCAATGGCCTAACTGCTTAGGAGCAGAACGTGGCACTATCGGACGCACAAGAAGGGGCATAGAGGCGGCTTTATCTATGAACTTGTTATCAATGGTGAGCATCCAGCGACTAGTCAACGAAGTGGACTAGTCAACGAAGTAGACTACCCAACTAGTCAACGAAGTGGACTAGCACTCAGTCAACAGAAGTAGACCAGACTAGTCAACGAAGTAGATCCAGCACTAGTCAACGAAGTAGACCAAAATACACCTACTCTAAAGAAAGTATTAAAGAAAGATCTAAAGAAAGGATCTAAAGAAAGCGCGCGAACGCCACAGCAAGAACTATTTGCCGCCGTTTGTGAGGCGATGGGATGGGATTACAGCATCGTGGCCCATAAGGACAAGCAGCGTGTAGCGGAAGCCATCACCTTTTTAGACAAGGCCGGTTACACGAAAGAGGACGTGCGGCGCTTTATGGTTGAGATTTGGTTTAGGGATTGGCGTTGGGAAAAGTATTCGCAGCGGCCTACGCTCAATCTCTTGCTGCAAGAAATCGGCAAATTGCGCGTGGTGTTCCCGAAAACGTCAATGCCAGTTACTGGCACGAGCAAAGCCGCCCGTAGTTTATCCGCCGTTAATGAGTTTTTATCGTCGCCAATCTTTATCTGAGGAAAGTGAATTATGAACATCGCGATCTATCATCGCCCAACTCTTTGCAGCCTTCCCCAATGTAGAGGCCATGATTGAGACGGTCGCCGTCTATGACCGCCTCTTGCGCCATATTCCACCCGGCGAACTCCAGGTCGTGATTGACCGAGTGTATTGTCGAATGTAAGTTCTTTCCGACCAGTAGCCGAGATTATGGAGCGTTACCGGCGGACGGTTACGTCGAAGCTGGCATTACGGCTGCCGATGGCTGGCAGGAAGTAACGCGTGCTTTCTGGGAAGTGGGCTACACGCACGCCCAACTTTTCGCCCATCACGGCGCGCGTCGTGGCCTCTATCGGTTGGCGGGAACTGTGCATGAGCGAAAATCAGATGGCGGACCGCGCCCACTTCATGCGGATGTACGAACAGATTGTCGAACGCAACGAGCGTGGCAGCGCCTATGTAAGCTACACGTGCGCTAACAGAACGGCGCCGTGACGCAGGGAATTGACCTAGCTTACGCGCCTTGCTTGGTGACGGAGCATGAGACCCAACCGCGTCGCGCGCCCAGCAGTTGCTCGACCTCTTCGCGGGGGCTGGCGGCGCCGCCCGTTGGCTACCAACCAGCTAGGCTTCCATGTGACGGGTATCGACAACCGCCCACAACCGCGCTATGCCGGGGATGCCTTTGTGCAGGCGGATGCGCTGGAATACGTTGCCGAGCATGGCAGTGAATACGACGCGCGATCCACGCCTCGCCGCCTTGCCAGGGCTACAGTAAGCGCGCGCAAGCTACAGGGCAACGTGTATCCTATGCTGATTGAGCTGAGTGCGGGAACTGCTACAGGTAACGGGCAAGCCCTGCGTGATTGAGAACGTCAAGGGGCGCGCCGCTGGTTAACCCGGTGATGCTAGTGGGTAGCATGTTCGGGCTGCGTACCCTGCGCCCACGGCTGTTTGAGTGCAGCTTTGATGTGCCGTTTGTGTTAGCGCCGCCTGCTAATGCCGGACATGCCAAGATGGGCAGACCGCCGCAAGAGGGCGAATACGTGCATGTGGTGGGCCACATGTCGAACGTGGCCTATTGCGGGGACGCCATCGGCATTGACTGGATGGTGCAACGCGCTGAGTTAGTCGGAGGCTGTTCCAGCCAAGCCTATACCACGCTTTGTCGGCTGGGCATTAATGGCGGCGCTCAATGGCTAATCACCGCCCCAACCTGCGGCGTAACTGCGGATGGCCGCCCGCGGGGCGCGCCGACCCGCTGCGCGATCGCCGCGTACCTGGCCTACACCGCTGACCCCGTGATGGAGCCGAGGCCGACGCTTCGGTGAGTGCGACTGGTGGCGGCGTGCTGCGAGGAGATACATCTGGTCGCCGGATTTTGCCTATGTTTCGCCTGAGCTTGCCGAAGATTGCAGCCGGCGTGTGGGCATCCTGCACGTTGCGCGAGGCTGGCCCAGATTGGCTGTGGGACTGTAGAGCGGTTGGGATTGAGCCGCGCTGTGGGAGGGATGAACGAGCTTTACATTCTTGATGGTGATCAACCTTATCCTCGCCGACGTGTGGGGACGTGGGGCCAATGGATGGTTTTGAGAAGGCGGAGAACCGTATCGTCGCCAAGACCCAAGTTGCCAGTTAGCGAGGTGTCGACTGTGCATGTCTTGGGTTGACCGCAATTTTTACGGGGAGTTGGCCCGCCCTTGCTCCTTTGAGACGATGATTTTGTTGAGGGAGATGGTGAAGAGTGCCATCAGGTGCGCTACCTGGCGAGAAAGCCGAGCGCAGCGATGCGCCGTGTAGTGACTGAACCCAGAGAGATGACCTCGTGACAATAGAATTGGTAGAACGGCAGTTATTGACAGCGATTGATACCGCGATGGCGGGGATGGCCCCACCGGCGGGTTGGGCGGCGGGCGAACAGAGGCGGGATCACGGTGGGGGCTTTTACAAAGTCTGCGATTCTTGTCAACGACGCCGAAGCTTTGCGCGTTGCTGGCAATTGGCAAGGGCGAGGGGAGGAGGGAAATGAGACTCTACGTGGTATAAAGGAAATCCGCCAAAAACTAGACCGCTACACGGCCTACAAGCGTACGGAGGGAGTCCCCAGCGGGCAAGATTGAGCGCGTTCTGGGTGTTCCATGACCTGGCTGATGGCCGTAGCTGTATCGTGGTCTATCTCGAGGTGCGGCAAGATTAAGACAATACGAATGCCGGAATGAAGGGGATGGGATAGGGGATTCAATGCGGGGCGGGGCTGATGAAGCCCAGAAAGCTGGGAAGCCTGCGGGGCGTGGCACTCTAGCAGAGTACACGGTGAGTTATAGGTGTAAGCGCCTTCGGCTGAGGGATCCTACCCCAGAAGTCGCCGCGGTTTATTGATTTTGAACGAGAGGTGAAGGTAAAGATGAGCAGAGAGTCTTCGGAGTAAGAAATTAAGAGGCGCTGTTGTATGCGAATATGATGGCAAGTTGCGCTATTTGTGGTGAGGAGTTGCTGGATGGATGGGCGCGGATCACTGAGATACCGTGGGTCGTGACAAAGAAGAACCAATTGGCCCGAAATGCAACCGTTATGTCCCAAATGTAATTTAGGAAAGGGAAGTAAATCAGCATGAGTACACGGGGGCCCGTTGAATTTGATTGGGAGGGCGCACGCAGAGGGAACCCGTGAGGCGATCACCGCCGCGCTTCAACGCTTTGGTAGTGGTGAGCGGCGCCTATCAATATGCCTACTCGCTATGGAAAGACGCGTCACGGGTAGAGCTGATTACAGTAATTGGTAGCGTGGTTGGATTACAAAGGATGGACAAGTTATTGCGCCTTTTGCTGCCGTCAATCTTTGGGTAACGGTCAATGTAATGCTTCGTGATCAGGCGGATAAAGATCACTGGCAAAAGTTCAATTCTGTTTTTGAATGATCACAAAATTTGATCTACGGTTCAATCACGGAAGGTTATGCCAGCCTTGGAAAGTTTGTGCGCAATGCTCGGCCGAACTCGACGAAGATTTCTTAGAGTGAGTAATCCAGCAATTACACGAGAATATTGGATCTATGTCCAATGGATAAAGAGCTTGGCTGCTCAAAGGGCTTGGCGTCGATTGTTCATTTGATGAAGCGTTACCGAATGAAGACAAGCCTTGGGGAAAATCGTTAAGTTGATCACGGATGCCGGAGGAAGAATTTGTAGGATGGATGACAACGCCCAGGCGCGCCGATGGTAGCTATCCGCCTTCATCCTACATTTGTTGGAAGCGGGACAGGAATAAGTGCTGCTTAAGGAAATTATTTATCAAGATAAGCAAGCGGTTCGGTCGCTTTTAGAAGATCAGATTCGTCGGAGACGACTGATTATCTATTGGACGCGGATGTCAATATTCCATTTACCGGGGTGGAATGAGGGTTATTGTTAAGGATCTTGGCTGCGGTAGACGTTGACTTGACCGAAATAGATGGCGAAAACCAGTGAGGTGCGCAATGTGAAGTTGAGTCAATTGATGCGATCGGCGTGCCAAGTGGTTGTACGGCAAGGTCGCGCCAAACAAAACCGTTCGGAGAGCGGTGGCGCTTATCACGGCGATCGTTATTTTGGCGAAGGTTGTGCACGATCGCGGTAATAGGCTATACCGTTTCGGATCGGCGCATGGCGGAAGAAATGAAAGGTCGCAATCAGATAAAAGGGAATTTCTTCGCCTCGATCCGGATTAAAGATATTGATCGTGACGCAAAATGTCGAGTGAGCCGCGCAGGTCTACTTCAAAGCACACAGAAGAGAGTGACTACGATTATTTTGGTAAAGGAATGAAGGGTGGTTGGGATTGCGGCGAGTTCAAGTCGTTGCTTGATTTAAGTGACGTTCGTCAGCCGGCGGGTTAATCCAGCGTTGGATGCGTGGCGGTACTCCGTACAACTTCCGCATACGGTTTTCGGCTGATAGTCTGGCTGACCAACTCAACGGCCAAATCTTCCAGGAATGCTGTACGGATTTGGGCGGTACGGCTAGTTTAACGACTGCGGAAATCATTGATGAAGAAATACGCGAACTGGAAGATCGTTCGGAATCCCTGGGTGATCAATGGCGCCAAACAAAACTTTGTGCGATTCAGACAGCAATAAAATCAGGCTGCGGTTGGCTCCACTCTCAAGTAGTACTCATGACTTTAATCGGGAATTTCGTGGTCTCTCCACCGATGCAGGTTAGCGCTGAAAGGGCAAGCGTTGGGACTTTCCCGGTGGCGACCGCCGGAAAGTCGATTGATGAGGATCGAGGAAGAACAAGGATCGATCTCGACAAGCCTTGACCGGGCGGCGGCCTCTTTACAAATTATGGCCACTACGATTCACAAAATCCAAGGCATCAAAGTCTCTACGGTGATGCCTCAAAATTTCTCTATCGACATTACATATGATAGCGTAGGTCTGTGGTCACGACAAGGGTTGGGTGGATTGCGCAAGAATCGCGACAGCTCAGTTAATGTTGTTAAGCCGTTGAATACAAGAAAGCTGGGTGAATAGTCTTGGCTAACAACAATCAAACCAAAAGATGACCGTGAGCCGAGGACGGCTGCCGTTAGTGCTAAGAACCAGAGATCGATCTGGTACTGGAAGAAGCCTATCAAGGGTCAACCTTGCCAAGATGTTGTGGGGCTTTCGCCTGCGTGATATTGATGCTTGAGAGCGTGATCGAACGCTGGACAAGCCAGATGTGCCGGAGGTGGAACGTATTCCTGAAGTGGGTGAAGCCTATGGTTCGCCGCGGCGGGTGATTGAAGCGGAATTGGAAGTGGACTATGACCAGTTCCAAGGAATTCATTCGGGTTGTCTTGGGCGTATGCGGCGATGATTGAGAAGCCGCTTCCAGGATGGCAAGGTGGTAATAATAATCCACTAGGAATCAATCAGTATGTCAGCGGTGGTCAATGTTGCGATCATAACGATTGACACTGTAAAACTCGCGAGTACAAGCCAGGAATATCTACGTGAGCGTATCTTGAAAGAGGATTCCGGGAGCCCTTGATAAGATAGGTAAGGGTAGGGAATACAAGAGTGTAAGTGATGCCGCGATCAAGTTAGGTATTATACCTGGTGCTGGCGGGCGTATACGCTGATAATCCTGTCGCTGCTGGGTGCGTCTATTTTGCGAAACGAGTTGATGAAGAGTGGATGCAGGTGATGATGGATGCGTATGAGGAAGCGCAGCGAGGCGCAACCCGGCAAAGTCAATCAAAGTCGATCGGTTGACGTGGCGTCGCTTTGGTTATATCCTTGTATCTATCCTTTTGGGGGTGAATGGATGATCCACCGATTGCGATGGCGAACCCCTACTCCGCGCCCTTCGCAAACGTTATTATTGATTTAATGGAAGAAGCGTCAGTCTTGGGACGTGCGGGTTATCGGCTACGACGGTAACGTGCGTCTTGAGGTAGGCTATAAGGACGGTGCTTTCTCTACACGACCGCCCAAAAACGGAGCGATTGTCATCAAGCGCTAATCTAACGTAATTCCCAAACTTCATAGGCGACCGTACAACGGGCGATAATGCGAACTTCCTAGTTTAACTAGGCAGTTAGTGGCTCTTTTATTTCAACCTTTTTCTCCAAAAGGAGAAATGAAGATGGCTCAAGTTTCGAGGAGCTAGGATCGGCATTGGGTAGGACGGATTATAACTGGCTGCTGAACGATGATGAGGGCGTTGCTTTGGCAATCGAAGAAGAAGACGTCAATCTTAAGCGGCGATCCGGATGAGATCGCCCGCTTTGTCGCTGACCGATTGGGCGAGACGAGACAAAGGGCGAATTCAACCGTATCCGCGAGCTTGCGCACTACTATTTGCAAGGATTGAAGAAATGACTAAGCGCTGAAATGCTCTTTTTTGGCTTTGGCTCGGCATCCTGGGCGGCATCTTAGCGCTTTGCGATCATGGAGCGGCTGTGAACCAGACAGCCGTCAAACCCGCTCCACTCGCCCAAAGAGAGCGCCAGCACGTGGAGCCAAGGAGTGGTCAACTATTTCCGGCAAGACGCCCCTGTGGCCGCCCGGTGCCAGAAATGAATGGCCGCTACCAGATCGGTATCATTCCTGCCGCGTTCGTTGCCTAGGATTGCCAGCGGCCAGGCGCTTTAGGTGGGCGGGTGGAGTCCGAATTTGGCGGCTTACAGCGACGATCGAATCCAGCGCCATCGCTCCGCCCTGATACCTGGCTGCTTGATACGGTAGCAGATTGAGCGAGCGACCGCCGAAGAACTATCCGCGGGACTCAGAGGATCATTGCTCGTGTTAACTATGGTTACGGCTCAATAGGCACGTTGCCCATTCCTGCTCACTATCCGGCCTTTGCTCGGTGTGGCTCAGTATGTCAACGGCCTCTGAGTGGCTGCCGCAGGTGGATCACTTGGCAATGAACCGTGACTCCAGAGAGTGGCCTGACAGCGGCGCCCATTTTCCCTGGAACTATGCCGCGTGCTTCAAGTTGTGCCAGGAGGCGATCCACGCCCTACCCGGCCATGCTCAGGATGAAGTGCTGATTATAGGTTCCGGGGCCGTGGAATGATGAGCTAAAGTATGCGGGCAATGAAACGGGTGATTGGATTACCTATTTTAGCGATGTGATTGGCCTTATCGGTGACGCTTGCGAGGGGTATGCCATCCATGCCTATACCCACGGGTATGATGTGAGCTTGGTGACGGTGGCGCGTATGGATGCGCCTTTCCAGAATCGCTATTACAACTTTCGCTGCTATCAGGATTATTGCCGCGCTACTCCTGATGCGTTGCGAGCACGTAGTAGGTCTATATTACCGAAGCGAATGCAATGGGCCGTGCGCAAGCTGTAGGGCTCATCCTGCGATCCGAGGTGAAGTCGATACCTGGAACCGTAGCGGAATCAGTCAAATCCATTGCGTTATCTTCTATCGCTATCCGCGCTATGACTCGTTCTTCATCGAAGGTAGAGAGGATGTGATTGCCGAGTATCAAGGAGCGGTAGCCCGTGGTTACGAATCGCCTGGCTGATCCGCTATTGCCAGAGCCGCCGACGCCCTGAGCCGCGCATGGCGGCTGTCCCACTGGAGCTTATGCCTGATGACCCCGACGAGCCGCCTATCTACTGGGACAATCGCCTGACCGATCCGCCGTTGGTACGCTACAATCGGCTCTCATGCCCACAGACGTTGGCGCCTATCGTACGCGTCGGTAGATCGCGTTCGACGAGGACGAGGCAGGCGGGCGTATCGATCTTCGTGCGGCTATTGGACGAGCAGGGCAATCCAGCCGTTGGCGTACCAGGTGCAGCGAGTTTTGGGCAGGCGCGGCGCGCACCGGCCAACGGAAATCAAGCGTGACCCATGGCTGCGCTAGTCAGGGCTTGGCGCAGAATACTCCATTGATTTCCCGATGTACGAGGTTGCGCCCAGCTACGGTGTGCGGATTGACGGCAACTATCGTGGCGACGTTGTGGACGGCTGCGGTTTGGGTAGGATTGAGTAGCCGGATTACAAGATTCACGTGGCTTATTTTTTGAATGGAAGCTATCACCAGGGATGATGGACTCTATTCTTCCTCCAGTTCTAGTGCCGGGAGAGGGTCTTGTCCACCCTCTCCCGGGCGCATGATTACACAACGGTTTGGCGAAAGTCCTGAAGCCTATAAGCAATTTGGGCAATCCGCACAATGGAACGGATTTAGGAAATAGACCCGAACGCACGTGAGTTCGTTGTATCGCCGATGGGGAAGTCGCCTATATCGGCTTTGATGAAAATAGCTATGGTTTTTATTGTCGGGTCAAGGATCCACAATTGGCGGTGTACAGTTTCTACGCTCATTTGGCGGTATCGGCGTCGGTGACGATTGGGCGCGTGTCGAAGCTGGACGACGATAGGTTTATTAGGGCGACCGGAAATTCAACTGCCGCCCATCTTCATCTGGAGATTCGCGAGATGAGATCTTGATGGCGGCTATGCCAGGGGATATGGTTACGCGCAAGGTAGAGTTGACCCAGAGACCGTATTTCACGTTTTGGGGGGCAAGCTGTGCGACCTATTCGACGTGTGCCCATTTTTCGCCTCTGACTACGCCGCCGATTGTTGACCTGGAGACGCCAAGGATCGTACCTATGGCACCTGGCGATACTGACCCGTTTGGTATAACCGGCGAATTTCGTGAACTTGATCAGGTGTGAGCTTTGACAGTGAATTTCACATTAGAAATGCAGCAATAAAGAAAATAAAAAATGCCACGCCATTATTCCTCTTACTTTAACCGTACCGTCAATAGTACGGATGCAAATGAATCACCACTTTTATTGCTGAGATAAATCATCCTGATTTAATTGAACCGATCCGTATTGTGAATGATAACAAGATATTACCCACCAGGAAAAGTTATTTATTGCGCGCCCCGTTTTCGTGCAACATTACCTGATGACAAACAAGGAAAGGCCTGCCAAGGGCATCGCTTGCTATCGATAATGTCGGCAAAGAATTAGTGGGCTAGCTTGAAGTTGCAAATGGTGGGAAAGGTGCAACGTGTCGCATGATGCAGATCATGCGCTGATCCCAATCACATTGAATTTGAGATTACATAATCTCACCAATATCGTGATTACACCATATGAAGTACGCGGTGAATTATCATATGAAGATTTGCTCAATAAAACCTGGCATTGCTATTGAATACCGGCCTCATAACACACCAGGTCTTTTTTAATTATTATTTTTTAATTAAATAAACACATCACTTATAAATTTAATCGATTAAGTATTTTCCTATGCCGCATTCAGACAAATACATTGGTCGCCCTTATGTGATCGAATATGACTGTGCAACCTAGCGCAAGATATTGCAATAAATGAATTTGGGATTATTACAACATTACCTACAGTCACGGTAAAAACAGCATTGGACATCAACGGCAGTTTATTCGATACCAGACTGTTGTTGCAGATGTGATTACAGAGCAAGAATTGCGTGATGGCGATTTAGTATTGATGAAAAGCTGCGGCCGATTGAATCACTAGGTGTGTATTACCTTGAGCATGATGTGCAATGGGTGATCCATAATGCAAGCAATGTGGGTTCAGTCATTCGCACAAAATTGCGCTCCCGTCCCTGCGCCATTGGTTATCAAATGAAGGCTTTTATCGATGGAAGACAAGATAAATGAGAAACCGCTTGTTTCTGAACAGGCTGTTCTTGTTCTATTCACCACATCCCTTACCTGCCGCTAATCGTCAGATTTTATTTGCACCATTTTCATAAAAATGAAACAATTTTGCAGATTATCTAGCACGACACGGCATTGCCATTTTCACTACAGCAATCATGCCATTTATTTTAGATGGTATCCCTGTTCCGCGTAAATATTGGCGTTACGTTAAACCAAAACTTGGGACTACGATTGTTGTTCGCGCAAGTGTTCATGGCGGTGGTGGTGGCGGCGGAAAGAACAATCGCAACTGTCATGATGATTGCGGTGGCTGTGGATGGCGCCAATGGCTGCTCCCGCTCTTGGTATTTGCAGCAGGTACTATGGCGGCGACACTTGTCACTGCTGGTGTGCGTCTTTGCGGGCGCCTTATTGATTGGTGCCATTTTTTCACCCTCCACTCCTTCTTCAATCAGGGAACGATCACGCGCAAATGAAACGTTAAGTCCAACTTATGCAATCACGGGCGCTGCTAATCGTGCAAGATTATTTGAATGTATGCCACTTGTTGTAGGTCGGCACATTATTTATCTGATTTAGGGAGCACACCCTTACACCCAATTTGAAGGTGATGAGCAGTACCTTTATCCAAGTGCTGCATTTTGGCTTATCGGATACTGAGATAAGTAGTATTCGTATCGGCAATACGCCCATTGGTCAGTATCGTGATGTAACAGTAGAAATAAGTGATATGTCGGGTAAATTGACACTATTTCCTGCGCGTACTGAGAGTGTGCCAGGCGGAGCATTAACACAAGCTGCTGGGTGGTTAGCGTTCGAGTAAGCAGCATGAATGCGCCGCAGGCCTTCGCATTGAACTAGCAGGTGCTTTGTTTCAACCAGCAGAAACAGGTGCAACACAAGGGTTTGCAGTGACCCTGCAAATGCAGTGGCAGAGACCATTGATGCACCGGTGTGGTTACCGGTTGATGGCGATATTAACGGCTTTATTACTCTCAATAATGCTACTCATAAACATTGCGCCGCTCTTTTTCTATCTGTGACATCTGGTCAATATGAAGTGCGCATCAGGCAAGTCTCGTCCTGATGGTGCCAAACAATGCAGTTACTGGTGGAATGGACACAGCTGCTTACCTTTCAACCAGATGATGCACCTTATACCAATCAAAAGAATGGCAGTGCGCATTAAAGCAACCGGCCAGCTAAAAATGGCACCATTGATGCATTGAATGCCATTAGTGAATCTCGTATTCCAGTGTGGAATGGTACAAGGGAAGTCATCAAAGTCTGGTAACCCTGCTGTCAATTTATATGGCTTGCATTGGGAGTTTAGTGAAAGTGGCGAACGGTTGTTTGGTGCAGGGCTTACTGATGATCAAATCGATCTAGCAGGACTTCGGGGTGGGCAGCCTGGTGTGATGCGCATTCCCTTTTTTTGCTAATTTGGTGTTTGATAGCCATATTACTGTTGCTGAAATGTTAGCAACGATTGCACGTTGTGGGAGAGCATCACCCACTTGGGCATCAGGTAAGTTGGGCGTGGTTTACGATAGAGCGCAGCAACCGATCATCCAACTTTTTGGTATGGCTAATATCAAGGAAGGTAACCCAGTTTTAGTGGAATACACCACAGAAAACTTAGCAAGATGAAATTATCGTTTCTTTTGTGAATCTGCACTGGATTGGAAACCAGATACGGTGCGAGTCATTGGTTCCTGGTGTGGTGAATCCCAAAGAAATACACGGTGACAGTAGGGTATTAGGTGTCATCGTTGATTCAAGCAGGACGGGAAGCAAATTTAATTGCGGCACGTCAACTTTATCATCACCAGACGCATCACTTGGGAAAGTGATATTGAAGGCTTTTATTATTGCTTAATCAGGGAGATGTTGTTGGACTTGCACATGATCTTACAAGCTGGGCAGTCTCTGGACGGTTAGTAAGTGGCACGCATATCCACTTAATATTAGATCGTCCGGTTACTTTTACTGATGATACACCTTATATTCAAGTTCGGGCACCAGATAACACCATCGTTATTCGACAGGTGGTTAAACCAAATCATTTAATAAAAAATAAAATTAAAACAGAAAAAGCAATAAAAGAAACAACGAAATAGAAGAAAATAATAGTACCTATCAAATTGATTTAATATGGCCACTTCCTTTTCACCGGATGAGATAGAGTAAATCATCCAGAGACTATATTTGGTTCTTTGCACCAGAACAACACCAGGTAAGAAAGTCAAAATCACAGAGTGGAACCACTCGATGAACATACAGTTAAAATTACAGCCATTGATGAAATTGATGATTATTATGTGCTGCGGAGAAGGGGGAGATTTCCATTATCTTCCGCCATCACGTTATCATGGCGCACTCGCATCGGTTACCAACATCCAATTTGCTGAAGATTTGTTAATTTTAACCGGTCTTTCAAAGGTTCATATCAGCTGGGAATTAATAGCAGCTTACGGTGTACGATTACTGATTGAGTGTTGATGAAGCACCAGCGGTTGATTACGGCATCATCACCGGTAACGATTTTTACGAATCATTGCTCAAGGTGGACAGCGTATCGATGTCACCTTAGTGCCGCAAGCGGTTGTGACAGTACGCACACAAAGGTATTCAAACTGCGACCTATCGTGCAAGGGCTGCAACTACCGCCGAAAGATGTGCAACATTTTACTGTCGTGCGACAAAACGATGAATTGCATTTTACCTGGGCAGCAACGGAACAAATCGATATCGACCACTATGTGTATTTGAAGAAGAAAACAGTGGGAAAGTGCAGATTACGATTGGTACCACTATCGAAAATCACTATGAACGCCGTAAGTGCCAGCGGTACGTATCTGATTAAAGCTGTGAGCATTACTGGCAAAGAAATTATTGCATGCAAAAGCCGTGATGGTAGTGTTTTCTAATGCGAATTATATTTTACGGGAAATGCAACCTTATTGGCATGGCACATACGAGCATACGGTTACATGAAAGTAAATAGGCAATTAGGGCAGACTAAGGGCACATGGGATAATTTAACGCAAGTTTGGGATACCTACACCGCTACCTTGGAGCAGGATTCAACCCATTTATGAAAGGCACTTATACTACAAGTGATTGACTTAGGGACCATCAATGCTCGTTTGGAAGTCAATCTCGTAATCGATCAATTAGAGCTAGGTCGATGCTGGGATGACTTTAATGAATCCTAGAGGGTATAAGGTATATGGGCCACACCAACAAATGCCATCCGTGTTGATGTTGAAATCGATACCAGTAATGATGCAATAACATGGGATGGATTTCGCCAATATGTGCCAGGATATTTTTAATGCACGTTTCTATCAAGCAGTTTTTAACACTAGAAACAAGAGATGTTATCTATCAGCCCATTGTTACGCAATTTTAATATCGATATGGATGTACCGGATCGCATCATTCGATTAGCAAATCAAGCAATTGAAAGCGAAACGGTACTGCACTTGCATTTTTGAAAGTTATCACGTTTCCAACCATCAGTATCACCATTCAAGATGGCATGATGGGTGATCATTATCGTTTAAGTCATAAAACCAAGAGTGTCACCGTTTATCTTTATGGCAGTAAGAACCAAGCAAAGACGGGTTCAGTTGATGTGATTATCATGGGTTACTGAGAATCATAGTAAACATCATTTTGAATTTCTTACTTTCTTAGTTTTAGTTCCGTTATTTAAGAAAAATCTTTAAAGGAGAATGATTCATGTCCCAACTATGAAATCCCAAGTATTAACCGTCATACCACATCACTAACCGATATTGAAAAAATAGTGAATGGCTTTTTCAAGCGCTTCCAAGACTTATTTAGTGGGTCTGCTGAACCCACCACTTTAGTTCCCACTATATGGTGGGCAGACCGCAGGGCAGTGGATTATTAAAACAGCGCAATGCCAACAATAAAGGCTGGATTGTGCGCTCAACATAACGCAAACGCATATTAGCGCATTAGATGCCTATGCTATAACAGCGGCGGATTTTGGTAAGGGCACGCTCCTTTGTGATACAACGACTGCTCCTTTGAGGTAACGCTTAATGCAACACTGCTTGGCAGTGGTTTTTATTACGAAAATATTAAAATAGACACTACACCAAATACCATCACGATTAATGGTGCAGTGACACTGCTTAATTCTTACTGAAGTCTATGAAACTGTTACGCTTGAATGTAATAATGATCTCATTTTTAATACCATGCCGCTCTTACCTCCTGCTATTTCTTCAGGAATAAGCAATAAAAAGACAGTGATATTATTTACTTTAGCAACACGTTAGATTTAGAAAGTGATGCCACTTACTTTCATGTTACAGGCACTCAATCGATTAGCAACTTATCATGCGCCACCAGGAACAGTTTGTTGCACTAATTTGATAATTCATTAACTTTTTTATAACGTCTATCTGTTATTAAACGATAATGCCAATGCCACAACACAAGCAGGAGATGTCTTTGTATTTATTTCAGAAGGTGAAGGAGTATGGCGAGAAGTGAGTCGCCCACACAAAATTGCAACACCTGCTATGCAGGTAGCGGAGTAAGGTGGCAAGATTACGTAACACCTGGTAGCCAGCATACACTTAAAGCGCAGCCCAAAGCCTGGGCATTATGGTGGTACAATCGTAACCAGAATCCAATCGAATCTTCTTATAACATCTCTAGTATCACCTGGGTGAACGTTCGGGTATTCATGTGAATTTTATTACACCGATGAAACAAGAAAATTTTATTGCGGTAGTAGGGAGTGATAATGTCCTATTTACGCAAACACTTACACTTCAAGAGAGTATGTAACTCTTTCTTTTAAAGGTCTTATTAATCCTTCTACCACACCAAGACTCATGGTAGTTATTTTTGGAGAACAATAAGTTATGCAGAAAAAACAGAAACGAAAGTTATTATTATTCGTGAAGCAGATAATCGTTGCAGCATTATGTATCAACGGCAGAAGCCTTAGAACAAATGACTATTGAAGAAATTGCTGAAGACGTTATGCAAAGACAAAGCTGGCGAATTTGTGATTGCAATGCGCTTCCTTCAGATTGGACATATTGTGATGCGTGGGTAGATAATCCTGAATTGGAACCATCAGCGTTGATCTTGAAAAAGCGAAAGAAATTTATCTTGAGAACTTACGTGTAAAACGCGATGAAATGCTATACAAAATTAGATATTGAATTTAACAAAATGCTTGAACCACTGTTAGTAAAAATGGCCAAGAAGAGTTTTAAAATTAAATGATGACCCTACTGTTAAAGCTGGTTTAGAGATGATTAAACAGCGAGTAAAATTAAGAAATGCCGGAAACTATTGATTTAAGTATAGTGAGAACAGAATTCTCAGGGAACTAATTGAATTAAATATCAATTAATAACGAGAACAGTTTTTTAACTATTGTGAATACATTACAGTGGAATAACATATAGCTGTTTTGCTTTATAAAAATATAAGTTATACTGTTAATAACTAATATGTAAAGTGAGTTAATAAATTACATTAAATTTAGTCAATTCGCCCTCTTGCTAATCTATAAACGTTGTTTCAGTATATCTATATGATGTGCATATTTGCCAGTTTAAAAGTTGTAAAAATCTAAAGAACCTCGGAGAGAAAACAAATGAAAGAAAATGAGAGTAAGTCAAATGCCAAAACCATCTTCATCAGACAAGCCAAAATCTATTTTTAGAATATAAAGATGAAAAAGGTAATTATATGGTTTTTACAGCACAGATTTTGCACCAGGTGGCACGGTTTCATCAGAGGATATTCTATCCTTAGAACATAATGGTGATGTTTGTGTGTAGCGAAACGTTATCAAGAGCATTGGAATAATGTTATTACAATGCCGCCTTAGCTAAAGATCTCTGGATGATTTTGATAAGGTGGATTTCCTTAGTTAATCTGGCGAAGGTACCACTTCTTCACTTAAAGAAGCGTTACGATGAAGCATTAAGTGTATTAGAAGAAACTTTAATACATGCAAAGAAACAATCAGATACCTATGGAATGATGATGATTTCAGCTAGAATAAAAGATGTTGAAAAGGCAAAAGCAAATGATAGCAGTTATGTTTCAACAAATCAGCCAAATCCCAGTATTTCTTATTTAATTACTAAACAAGATTCACCAGTTTTAAAGAAAATTCATTAACAGAGAGAATAGCTTTAATGAGCAGCAAAGTTCAGAGAAAAAAATATCATTTATTTAGTTAAATAAATGAGCTTTAGCTAGATATTATTTTACTGTATTCATATAGATATTAAGTTAACAGTGGTAACGTTTGTAACAATTAAGGAGGAATTTAATATATTAAGAAATTTGATGCGATATTCTAATAGCAGAGGCTATGATGGCTAAATTATGTAATCGTGGAAATCATTCTAATAACGGTGCAGAAACTTTTCCTCTGTCAGCTATTATGAAATGCAATAAATTTTTAAATAATTTTTTTGAGACCGCCTTATTATCCGCCCCAATTAGAATCTTTTTTCACTCTATTTATTTAGAATGAACCAAAAATAAAGAATTTGCTTTTTATAAAATTATAACTATAGTATCTATCGATGCTGTTAAGGTTTTTGATATTATTACCGAATTCCCTATTTTTCTATATTAATTTTATTTAGAGTTATTATTATGCACGATTTTTAACTATACAAGTAAACCCAATAAACTTCGTACATTTTGAAAATGGTAAGTATGAACTTATTAAAACTATTTTACATTGGGAACCTGATAATTTTCAGAATATATTTACTGTAAACCTTTGAGAGCTCGCGCTACCAATATATTGGGATTCTTATTATGAAAATCTCAAATTATTGATCTTGGAAGAGATTAGAACAATTATCGAGAATGGTTTTAGATCAAGTTGAGTTGGGAGCTATTGCTAATTCCAAATTAACTCTTGTGAATTATACTCTTTCTAAGAATGAGAATAATCCTAGTCATTTTTATATGAATGGTGTCTTACTTGCAGAAGAAATAAAACAAGCCACAATAGCCTTGCTAACTCATGTCTCTGGTATACAACTATTTGGAATTATAAGCCAAGATCGGAAATCAAAGATTTCTTAAAAATCAAGGTCATTCTTAAGGGAAATATGATAGATTCACCAGCTTTCAGTAATAAAAACTCAAATAAATGGGATGCTTATATATTAGGTACCTTTATCTCTCAGCTTCGTATGTATGGTTGTGTTCAAAAAACCAGAAGTAGTTTTTATACAAGACTGTCTTTCTGCTAGTCAATCTTTGTACCATCTAGTTATTCTCATAATCAGCAAATAGTTTCATCGCCAATCTTATCCTTCCAAATTCTATAATCGTTTCAGTAGCTGTACCGGAAGCTCAGCAATCAATGAATCAAATTGATAGCACATAATTGAAAATTCATCTTCAAAGTATTTGGATTCGTCTTGGTAGGCTAATTTATAATATTTTTATTGGTTATTTGTGGCACCATTTCATCTTCTAGAAAAACAACAGCCTGTGATAATACTACACTAATAATTTCTACTAGAGTTAAGAATAAACCAGTGGAAATTTTAGCAGTTCCAGTGAGATTCTTTCCTTCGGCAGCAACTGTTGCGGGGAGATTTTTGAAGCTTGATAACTGATACAAATTTTAGCAAACCATAGTCAACAAAAAACCATTCGTAATTTTGTCGAGCTAAGACAAGGAATACAGCTATTACAAGGCCCGCGGGTACCGGTAAAAACATTTACAATCGTGGAGTTAATTAAAGAATACTTTGTAAGCAGAAAAAACGTATTCTAATATGTGCTCCTTCAAATAAAGCAGTACAAATACTAGCTAAACGTTTTTTAGCAAACTGTCCAGAAATTTCTATGGTTTTAGCCGGTGTAGAAGAAAAATTACCTGAAGAATTGCGTGGTATTTTTATTTATACTTGGAATAAATCTACAGAGGATAAAGTTGATCCTATTCTCAACTCAATAGAATCACTTAAGAGAATATTCTCACTTATTAATCCACAAAATGCTAAAAACGATATTGGAACAACTTTATCCAAGATTACTTAACTATTTTAATGAAAATTAAACGTATAGTTCCTGGCATTTATTGTAATCAACAACAATTTTTTACTTACAGTTAATTAATGAGTACACTCTTCTTATTAATATTTATAAAGATGCTAATCTACAACCATGAAGAGATTAGAAAGGATACATGTGATGAAAAAAATAGAACGTTAAAGTTCTATTAGCAATGAGAAAGAAAATAAATCAACCATTATTTCCACACAGCAATCAATAAAATTTAATCTTGATAAACTCTGCATAATGTTTTTCGTATTACTTTATAATTATTTGATAAGACTTGGGAACTTGAATTATTAAATGGCGCTCAAGTGATATTTTCTACCCTTTGTGTAGCAAGGGCAGGATTCAATAAAAAAAATGAATAGAGTAGATGTGTTAATTGTAGATGAAGCAGCCCAGAGAAGCTGTAGGAAGCAAAGGCTTTAATTGCTTTCAACATAAACCTGTTAGAGTGTTTACTCGTAGGTGATCCTAAGGGCTTCCTGCTTTTGAGGCTGCAATCAAGCTTGCTAAAGAATATCATTTTGATTGGTCTATGATGTGGCGTCTTATGGAGGAAAATAACTATGCACTTATAATATTAACCACACAATATCGCATGAATCCTGCTATACGCAATTGGTTATCTAGGCAATATTATTTGAATAAACTAGAAGATAGTGACGATGTAACACATAGACCTCCATTGATGCTTCCTGTTGTTTTAGCGCCATATTCTTTTATTGATGTGAAGATGGAAGAGCAGAGACGGAATACTACTTTTTCTAATGAAAAGAAGCTAGAAATATTTTAGCCATTCTTAAAGAGTTACGCGATCAATATCACATTAATATTGAAACACAGGTGGGTGTAATAACAGGATATGCCGGACAAGTTGAACTCATTAAAAGAAATTACAGGCCAATGGTTTTGCTAAAGTTCTAGTGCATACTGTGAATTGGCTTTCAAGGAGATGAATGTGATTTTATTATTGTCTCTTTCGGTCGATCAAATCGCGGCAATACTATTGGATTTTAGGAGATTTTAGACGTTTAAATGTGGCGATTGAAGTCGAGCACGCTTATCTTTAATCATGCTCGGTAATAAAAATACGCTAATGACGGAGTTGAATCTGATATAAAAATAATGTTACAAGAAGATGCTGAGAAACGCCAATGTATTTTTTTTACAGAAAAATGATTTATTACGATACTTAAGCTAACTTCATTAAACCCAGCTCTTGTTCAAAGAAAAACTCAGAATAAAAAATACTAGTAAGAAAAAATCTTCTTCTGAAAAACCAAAGTCAAATTCATCTAAACAAAATTTTTCTAAGATTTGTACAAAAACAAAACTCACCAGTTTTAGAGGGAACATTTATCCGAAGGAAAGTGAGAGCATTTTTAATTCTCACTGATGCAAAAGCAAAAAATAGTAAATACAAGGTTTTGATACTTAAATATACCTTTTGATAAAGGCACTACTATCGTCATTTATTAAATAAAATGATATAGGCTTTATTCTATTTTATTTCAATGGTTGTAACTGCTTTCTCCCATTTTAATCAATTCTAAGAAATTACTACGTGGCGCTTTTTCGCTTAAAGATTTAATGCTAATAAAACAGGTTATTTAGTAAAATTATAATCGATAAATTTATGAATTTGTCTTTTGCTTTCATTATGGTTATATCGTACAAAAATCAATGTTGAAAAGTAAACAATGAAACAGCTATTAGCAATCTGAAATATCATTATCCAGAATTATTTCGAAGAGGATTTTGCTAAATTCATAGAAACAGTAAAACCTGTTGCCATCAATTTAGATCAAGATACAACAAGAATTTTCAAGTATGTTTGAAGCGGATTTTCAAGAAACAATACATTAGTAATTTTACTGTGGTTAATAAAAAATTATTAATCGTTTACTTCACTGTCCTTTAATTATATGGGAAGCAGTGCTTCCTCCATAGAAAATAAGAACCTAAAATTCTTGCGCGACTTTTGCATGACTCATCTACATTTCTCTACATTTATAGCCATTTGTAACGAGGCTGCTATTTAAATTATTGATTAATAAAATGTTTACTTTTAAATCTGCTTAAGAGTCAGCTGCTCTACCAACTAGCTAACGGCCCGGATTTTTCACAAGTCTCTGATTCTAACGAATTAAATCTTGCGTGCAATCACTTCATTAGCGCGAATGGCTATCCTATCAGTTTCATTTAATAAATATTACCTATAATTAATTTATCAATAAAAAATATAAATAAAAAACGAGGAGTAGTGCTATGCGCAAAAAGATTTGGAAGCATTGCTAAAAAATTTCCTATTGAACTGGTATATGGCGAGGATAATGCTACTGATAAATGTAAGAAGCTATTTGGTTGTGTCGTGCTTTTCTAACGGAGGAAAGGCTTCTATTCAGTAAGATGCAGATATCCCTTTTGAAGCTTTTTCTTGAGTATTTAAAGAAAAAAGGTAAGAGTGATTTAATAAATAGATTACACGTGCTTACCAATATCCTGCAAATAATAGCCATGTAGCAAGAATTTTAAACGTATTTTTGTAGAGCTTTTGTCGAAGCTGACAAGCAGACAAAATATCTACTGAAAAGGAAAGAGAGATAGTTGCCCCTCATTTTAATTATGTTGTCGGAATCAGCAATTGGTAAAAAAAATTCTCAATATAAGAGTTGTTATATTCTAGCTACAGATGGATTATTTTATGTTGACGTTGTAACGAAGGTATTACTCAAGAGCACTTAGTCATTAGTGAAAAATTACTCATTGACAAATTAATTAGAGAAATTAAAGTTTACTTCAGCTTCTAGTGATTTCACTAACCAGCAAGTAGCACCGTCTATACCAAATTTAATATATCAACAGACGAATGGATATGGAGATTGTTTTTATGAAGCGGTATCGCTTTACTTAGGGAGCAGAGGTGGAAGAGCTAAGAGAATGGTGGCTAATGGTTTAGAAGCAAATAAAATGAATTCTTACCATTTATTGCCTTGCCACCTAATACAACAATAGACGACTACATTAACAACGTAAGATATGGGGATGAATGGGCAACACATGTTGAAATAGAAATATTAATGCGGCACATTAGATAGGCCTATTATGGTGGTAGAAGGAAGTAGCATTGTACCAATAGAGGGGAGATGAAGGAAGATTTCAAGGTGAACCCTATATTTGTTTATTATAATGGTGTTAATCATTATAGCGGACTAATGTTAAATGACAGTGTTACTGGAAGGGTATATTACAACAACTTGTAAAATCATTTAATATTCCAAGCACAACCAGCACAACTTAAAAATGACCCTATAAATTTATCTGTAAAACAAGTAAAAAAAAAAATTAAAGGTTTGCATTCTTAAATGCTAGTTTAAAAAGAAGAAATAAACTTTAATTCCAGCTGTCACTCATGCTGCAGTCCTGATTTATTTATTATAGTTACCACAGATGTACCTTTTCCTGCAAAAACGACGGGATTCGTTAATAAACGACTCTCCCTCTTCTGACTCTAATACTAGTAGTGACAAAGGAACGTCAGCGGAAAAATTCTGATGAGGACGAGAAATCCAAAAAAATTCTAAATCTGCAACTGATAAAATTGCAAGTAAAGTTTCTATTTTTAAAGAATGAAAAAAGTAATGATCATGGAATAGGCGGGCATACAGGAAAGAATGCTATTAAAATTACAGCACGTGATAAATGTTCGTTTTCTTACCAATTAGTTACTTTCGTTACCTTATTGACAAAAGGGAAGTACAATGCAAGCCAAAATATAGGCGATAAAAAGGGCTATGTATACCCCTGAAGATCAATTAAAAAAGAAGCAAATCTTAAAATCCAGATGCTTCTAGTCAACCTAGTTCTTCCTCAACGGATGTTCAAGTTGATCTAATAGTTTTATTTAGATGGAAAGTAGATTGTGAAAGTGTCATAGACAAGAGAAGATTTTCAAAAATTATGGAATCACCTTATTACGATCAATCAAGAATTTATTGATTTATTATTAGTGAAAGAAGTGCCAAAAGATGTAACTCTGCGAGAGTTTTTAAACCAACAATCTTCTTTTCAAAAATGGGTGACGAGGTGTTTATATTTGCACAGAAGCAACGTTAAATTATATAGATGTTAATGAATGAAATTTAGACCAAAATATTGAAGTGGCTTGTAATAAACCCTTAATAAGTGATAAAGAAAAAATTCAACAACTAAAAAGATTAAACGCCTGGAGTTCTACACTTGATTCGGGTATTGCTATCAAACATCTTTCCTGTTTGGATTTAAATATAATGGCTAGGATGGTAAATCATTCTCGAGAAACACCAACAAGCGGGGTTTTTCAACAAACAGAGCATAGTAAATCTCTTTTATGATGAACCTGATTTATGGGATTTAAAAAGATGAAATGTTATGTAAGAGATAAAAGTACGATTTATGACATTTATATTAAATGATAAGAAAAGTAGTAGGGTTAATAAAATGGTCATGGAGAGGACGTCCTTATATTGCAGATGAGAAGGGCATTTGCTAAAGCAGGATCAGTGTGATAGTCATGATTACAGTTTTTTTAAATCAACCACAAATCATACTTATTTATGTGAATATGAGATAAAATCAATTCAAAGCTATCGTGATACTCCAAGACAACTTCCAGAGTGGGTTAAAAGTCTTAACAAAGATGCAATGGAAGATCGCATTTGATTTGGAGGTAGAAGGCATTAATTTGATACGTGAAAGTAAAGTAGAGGAAGAGGATTTTAGCTTCATTGGGGATCAAAAATAGTCAAATTGAGTGGCACAATCCAGTTAAAATGAGTATTTATGGTTTCAGATAAATATCGTAAGTAATAAACAGTATTAAAGGTAAGCTACGTCTGCGGTAGTAATACGTGGGTTTTCATCTTGATCAGGAAGAGATAGATTTTACTTATTACAGCGCTGGCACCAAACAATCATCTCCACATCGGTAGATTTAGGGCAAAATTCGAGTGATAAACAATCTTTCTTTCGCCTGCTAAAAAGTTTCCAGGAAAGAAAATAACTTGCGTTTAAATTAGATTGTGGCTTAATCAATTATCCATGCTGACATTCTTATCGAGTTTATTGTTGCTACTCCTTCATTAAAACAATTAGATTTAAGTTATACGCATTTTGAGACAGAACAATTAAAATCTTTGGTAGAAGGTTTGAAGAAGAAATAATCTTGGTATTGAAATTGTCAGGCAAAAATTATTATAGAGGAGCAAAGGATAGCAACTTCCACCCGTAAAAAGAGCAGCCGCTAATTTTGGTGCACTTGGCACGCAACCACAGCCCAATATTTCATCAAGAAGGAGGAAATTTTATCCTGGTGCATTAAAAGAAAATTTTTCATTTAAAAGTTTTAAATCTAGCGCATAATAAAATACTGTTTAGATCAAGGGATAACTCGCTTTAAAAGAGTTATTAAAGATCATCAACGCTTTAACACATGTCGACTTAGACCATAATCGTTTAAGAGAGAATGGCTGCACAAGTTTTATTAAAATGTTAAAAAAACAATTCTCATTTGCTTTATTTCAATTTGCATCATAATCGGGTCACCGCTAGTAAAGAAGAAGAAAACCATGGGAAGATAAGATGGAAAAGTATCTTGAAAGAAATAAGAATAGTGCAAGCTTACTGTCAAAATGAAATTGAGCTGATGACTGCCATTAACTTTAAATGGGGTGAGCGATGGGGCTCGAACCCACGACAACCGGAATCACAATCGGGGCTCTACCACCAGCTGGGTCGACAGCGTTGCTTCCCCGGTTTTTACTATTAAAAAATAATACGCACTTCGTAATGAAAAATTCAGACTCACTATTTTGCTTATCGATTAGTTAGATAAACTAGCAATATAGCTAAATATAACTTATAATAACTCAATAAAAGCAGTTAAGATACTTATTGACCTATACATTACTAATTAAACGGCAAGCTAAGAAGACGTTAAAAAATCTTTCTCAATTTGATAGAAGCAGAATTACTGAAAAATTATGGTATTAGGGGAGCAATACGTAACCT
>ERZ1370068.1833-contig-11781_pt1 | contig 59184 bp, 80 predicted proteins | sample MGYA00561227_ERZ1370068 | MGnify/ENA primary metagenome ERZ1370068 (study PRJEB38410, sample SAMEA6850437) | metagenome | study: Metagenomic assessment of the ecological functions of the soil: analysis of the soil microbiota associated with the... | reverse complement strand
CACACTATCGAATGAGACTGAACAAGATACGTCGGGCCGGCGATGGGCGGCGCTTCCTCCATTTCACAGATATCGTCCGGCGACGCGAAGGAAGTATCAATCCACCGCCGCCAGCCTGCGCCTTCCTCACTCGGCGGAAGCTCGAACGCGAGCGCCTCCCGGTAGGCATTGATCATGATGTGAAACATCCCGCCCGCCGGCCCACGTGCCGTGAAGGCGAGGCTGTGAGATTCGTAGCTCCAATCCGGCTGATCGAGTTTGACGCCGTGAACTTGAAAGCGAGCCTCACGAAGAAAGTCAGGCAGCGTCTGGTAGTCGTGCCAGCGTAGCTGGCTGACGAGGTGCAGGCGGTGGGAGACGAGCCGCTCGACGAAGCGGTATACGTCGCCGTGCCGTTCGAGCAGCGTCCAGTCGAACCAACTCGTCTCGTCGTCCTGGCAGTAAGCGTTGTTGTTGCCGCGCTGCGTGCGCCGCACCTCGTCGCCCATGAGGAGCATCGGCGTGCCCTGGGCCAACAGGGTCATTGTCAGGAGATTCTTCACTTGACGGTTGCGGAGCGCCTCTACCGCAGGGTCTTCGGTCGGCCCTTCGACCCCGCAGTTCCAGCTCAGATTGTCATCGGTGCCGTCGCGGTTTCCCTCGCCGTTGCTCTCGTTGTGTTTGACGTTGTACGACACGAGGTCGTTGAGCGTAAACCCATCGTGGCAGGTCACGAAATTAATGCTCCGTTTTTGCTGCCACTTTTCGGGCCCATAGACATCTGGGCTGGCGATAAGTCGGTGTGGGATCTTGGTGACGGTCCCGTTGTCGCCCCTCATGAAGCTACGAATGTCATCACGAAACTTCCCGTTCCATTCCTTCCAGGCGTTGCCGACGAAGCTTCCGACCTGATAGAGGCCTCCCGCGTCCCAAGCCTCAGCGATTAGCTTCGTCCCGGCGAGCACGGGATCCGTCTCGATGTCCCAGATGACGGGCGGGTCCTGCATTGGACGGCCCATCTCATCGCGCGAGAGGATCGAAGCGAGATCGAAACGAAAACCATCCACATGCATCTCCTCGACCCAGTAACGCAGGCTGTCAAGGATCATCCGGCGGACGACTGGCTGGTTCGTGTTCAGGGTGTTGCCCGTCCCCGTGTAGTCGGCGTAGCGCGAGCGGTCTTGGTCAAGAATGTAATAAACGTCGTTATCGAAACCGCGAAAGCAGATAGTCGGACCATCCACCCCGCCCTCGGCGGTGTGGTTGAAGACCACGTCGAGTATGACCTCAAGCCCGGCGCGGTGCAGCGCCTTGATCATCTCGCGGAACTCATCGACGGGTCCGAGCGAGTCTTTGCGCAGGCTGTAGCCGGAGTGCGGCGCAAAGAATGAGACGGGCTGGTAGCCCCAGTAGTTCTTCAGCCCCGCGGGCGCGTCCTGTTCGTCGAATTGAAATACGGGCATGAGCTCGACGGCAGTAACGCCGAGACCCTGAAGATATGGAATCTTCTCGATCAAACCGCCGTAGGTGCCGCGCCTCTCTGGCGCAACTCCGGAACTCGGGTGGCGCGTGAATCCGCCCACGTGCATTTCATAAATGACAGTCCTGGCCCATGGGTGGCGGAGCGGCGCATCGCCCTCCCAATCGAATTTGTCGTAGTCGACGACCACGCTTTTCATCGCTGTGGCGGTATTCTCTCCCGGCTCGCTGGCGGCGCGGCGACTGTAGGTCGCGGGCACTACAACACTCTTCCCGTATGGATCGAGAAGAACCTTGCTGGGATCGAAACGAAAGCCTCTTCCTGGATCGTAGGGGCCGGTGACGCGGTAGCCGTAAATCTGTCCCGCCTGCAGGCCGGGGACAAATACGTGCCAGTAGAAATACGTTCGGTTCTTCGCCGGATCGAGTGAGATTGTGCGCGCCGGATGTGCATCGTCGGCGCGATGGAACAGGAGCAAATCGACCGCCGTGGCGTTTTGGAATAGACGCTGAAATTGACGCCGTCCGCCTGGCGCGTGGCTCCGAGGGAAAGCTCTTTCCTTCCACGACACCAAGATCCGTCAATTGGCTCATCGCTTTACCGCTGCCACAGGATCTGCGGCGCTTCGAGCGGAATGATCGCCTCCGGGTTGTTGTGCGATTACTCGCGCCGTGTAATCCGATGCGGAGCGCGTCGCGGGTAAGCGCACGTCTGTAGAGATAGCTGCCCGCGCTTGACGCTTCCTGGTCCTCGACATTCATGACGTGGCGCTCAGCAGGACCACCAGGTAACGCATCCGCGTAGACTTCGACCTTTACAAAGTCTGGCGAAAGGTCACCGAGATGTACTTGCAGTTGAAAGTCATGCTGTCCATCGTTTGTCTCAACTCTCATCTCGCCCATTCGCACATCGGCCCAACGTTCAGCGAGCGCTCGTTGCCAACTGATGATGCGCGCGGCGGGCGCGCCATCCTGCTGCGAACGGTCATGGTACATGGACGCGGCGCGCAAATAATATTTCTCCGTGTACTCGCGCACTGCGCGGTCGGCTGAGTACTGCGGCGTGAGGCGGGCCATGCTCTCACGCACATGCGAAATCCATCCCACGGGAAGCCCACGCGATATCGCGATAGTAGAACAGTGGGATGATCTCCTGTTCCAATTTCGTGTAGAGCGCCTCGGCTTCGGCAGCGTCGGACTGCTGATCATCGACCTGCTGCTTTTGAATCGCCCAACCAACGCCAGGTTCATAGGCCTCGGCCCACCAGCCATCGAGTTCCGAAAGATTTATGCCGCCGTTGGCGAGCATCTTCATGCCGCTCGTGCCGCATGCTTCCCACGGGCGTCGCGGGTTATTAATCCAAACATCCACACCATGCACCAACTGTTCAGTCAGCAGCATGTCATAGTCGGCAAGGAATACTACGTGCGGACGCACTTCCGGGCGACGACGAATGAAATCTGTCCATTGACGAATCAGCGCTTGTCCCGGTTCATCTGCGGGGTGGGCCTTGCCCGCAATAAGCAATTGCACCGGACGATGCGGATTAGTCAGAAGCCGCACCAGCCTCTCAGGATCGTGCAGCAGTAGAGTCGGTCGTTTGTAAGTTGCGAAGCGGCGCGCAAACCCGAGCGTCAAGGCGTCTGTGATCTAAGATGCGCGCGGCCTGGTCCACCTCCGCGGCTGGCGCGCCCGACGATGCAAGCTGTCGAGCGAGCCGGCGGCGACTGAAGTGGACCAGTTGCGCGCGCGCGTTAGATCGCAATTGCCAAATCTCGGAGTCGGACACGCCGCGCATGTGCTCGGTCGCCTTCGCTCTCGGCAATCCCATCCAGCGATCTTCTCCGCAAACTTTGTCCCAGAGCTGGTCGGCTTCGCTTGAATCCCACGAGGGCACGTGGACCCCGTTCGTCACATGGCCCACCGGCACCTCTTCACGCGGCCAGCGCGGAAAGAACGACTGGAATAGATCGCGACTGACCTCGCCGTGCAGTCGGCTGACGCCGTTGACCGCGCCGCTCCCGTGAAGCGCAAGATACGCCATATTGAATTGTTCATTCTCATCGTTGGGATTCTCACGTCCAAGCGACAACAGATCGAGCAGACTGATTTTCAGTTCGCTTCTGCGTAAGGTCCGAAAGTATTTAGTGACTAACTCTGACGGGAACCGATCGAATCCCGCCGGCACCGCTGTGTGCGTGGTGAAAAGATTGCCGGCGCGAGTTGCGGCGAGTGCAACTTCAAAGGGTTGTCCTGTCTCTTCCATGAAAGTGCGCGCGCGTTCAAGCACGGCAAAGGCAGCGTGTCCTTCGTTGAGGTGACAGACTTCCGGCCGGAAGCCGAGTTTTCTCAGGAGCCTCCAGCCGCCGACACCTAAGACGATCTCCTGTAAGCAGCCGCGTCTCTGGTCCACCGCCGTAAAGCTCGCTGGTGATCCCGCGGTGAAATGGCGGATTGGCTGGATCATTGGTGTCGAGGAGGTAGAGCGTCGCCCGCCCAACTTGTGCCTGCCAGGCTCGGACCCAAACGCTGTAGCCCGGAAGCGCAAACTTCAGCCGCACCCACTCGCCATCTTTGTCGCGAACCGGCGTGATCGGCAGCAGGCCCGGATCGTTATATGGATACAGCGCGCGCTGCGCGCCATCCGCATCGAGCACCTGACGAAAATATCCGCGCTGGTACAACAGGCCAACGGCCTACAACTGGGACCCCGAGATCGCTTGCCGCCTTTAGCTGATCTCCGGCAACGTTGCCGAGACCGCCTGAATAAATTGGCAGCGCTTCACTCAACATGAACTCCATGCTGAAGTAGGCGAGCGCAGCTCAAGGGCGATTCTCGATGCTTCTGCTGAAACCAGGTGGTCGCGTCGCCATAAGTTTGTTTTGCGCGCGCAGCCTCATTGACCTTCGCACGGAAGTTCGGGTCGGACATTAGAGATTTAAGTTTTGACCGTGACACAGTCTGCAAGACGAGCCACGGGTTGTGGGTCAACTCCCAAAGTTCAGGATCGAGCGGCTCCCACAACTCTTCCTCACCATGACTCCAGGACCAGCGCAGGTTGAGCGCCAGATCAACGAGGGTATCGAAGCCCGTCAATGTCGGATTTAAGCCGGATGGAATGGTCTTGATCGGGCATATGTTCCTCCTACTGCACGGTCACGAGATCTTGAAACGGGACGATGATTTGATGGCGCAATTGCTGCCTGCGGATTCAATTGGGGCTTGGCACCTCGCATTTCACGCAGCCAACGCGGCTCGATCTGATGCCGATCCAGAGTGGAGATCACCCGTTCAGGATGTCCCAGGTCGGCCCAACCTGACGCGGCGTCCTCCATAACTAACAAGCTACGAGGCTCGCGGCTTAACACGTCCCGGGAAAAGTCTATTGTTTCTATCTCGCCGTAAGCGCGCCTCAAGTCGCCGTGCGCAACGGCCTCCGCGATGCGCGTCATGGCAGGCATTACCGTTGACGCCAACAAGTTCATAAATGCGCCCGCGCGGCCAATCGCCACGAAGGTATTCCACAGGCCGCCACTGCGAATCAAGTCGCATGCTTCGAGCAACGGGGGCTTTTCGCGAAAGCGGCTGACCGTGAAGACGGGTGCCCCACTTCCGTTTCTCACCAAAGGCCCTGGTTCGATCCATCCGTATTCAATCTCAGGCCATTGCGGCTTCGCGCCAATCAGAACTATGGAATCGTGGTGCCTCTTGCTAGTGCTAATCGCTGACTTGACCGTAGTAGTGAAGGCAGCATCGTCTGCATAGTAATGATCCGAAGGGAAGATACCGACAATCGCGTTCGGTTTGTATTGCAGCAGTTGAAGCAGCGCCGCGATGATAGCCACTCCGGTTCCGCGATTCGCCGGTTGCTCAAGGACGTTCGCGGATCCACACCCAAGAACTCCCGGCGATAGAACGTATCATGATGCTTCGTCACTACGAACAGCACGCGATCATCATTAAAGACCGGCCGAAGGCGTTCGCGAGTGTGGCCGAGCAAGCTTCGGCTTCCAAAAATCTTGCTGAATTGTTTAGGTCTTGAATCGCCTTCGATTTTGCGCGTCAGGCTTTGTAAGCGAGTTCCTTCACCGCCCGCGAGAATGATGGCCCAGGGCTGCTCCGTCCCGAATTGTTCCATCACGCCCACTTTCCTTGTTTGGTTAGCCACATGTTCATCAACGCTTCGTTAAGAACGACGCCGGCGCCATCTTCGAACCTCATCAAATGATCGGCAATCAGCCATGCGCGGTGAAACCCTCGCGCCCGCCTGATGCGCCGGTTGCCTGGCGGCTTCCGTGCAATCGCGGGCCCGCCCGCTGGCTTAAACTGCATAGTGAAATGCGTGCGCATCGTGGTCGTGTTCCTCTTCGTTAGCTATATCAATTCAGAACTGGGACTGCCTTCGCTGAACCTTCGCGACGAGCGCCTATTGAACGGATGATCGAGTTGGCCGCGTTTTGCGACGAGCGCTTTCGCTCGTGCCAATCGGCGATCCAGGCCTTGACCGTGTCCACCGTTTCGCGCTCGCGTTCACCATCGGATTTGGCGACGGGATTAGCAGCGATGTCGCTCCGATTTTGTGCTCCGCGTTTTATGATCCTGATTCTTGCTTGCATCGTCATTAACTCCTATTGCTGCTTCTGGCCTTCGTAACGCTTTGTTTGATTAGCAATAGCCTTGCCACGCGCAACCGCGCTCTGACAACAGTCAACTGGCCCAAAAGCTAACAAAATAGCGTCTTTCGGAGATTTGCGTCGGGCAGAAGAGAAGTGTGAGGTTCGTGGTTTTCTGAAAGCTTCGTGAAATCACGAAGCGCATTATCGGCAGTATTTACAGTTCCATGGTGGTTGTCAGCTTCACAATTTTGCCTTCGCGGAGAACTTTCAACACCAGTTGGTCTCCTGCCTTGAGGCTGCCGATGGTATTCACGGTGCGGTCGTAGCTATCGCCCGCACCGAGTGCGAACGATTCCGTGATGGTTGGCGCGGTGACGTCGATATCGTTGACGCTTAGGATTATGTCGCCGCCAAGTAGTAGGTCTGTGCCTTGAATGGTTACGCGCAGCGTTCCGCCATTAATGCGAAGACGCGACCCGACCGACCCTACACCGATCCGCTGGACCAAGAACCCCGCCGGCTGAGGCAGCGTTCAGTGCCCTGGCCAGGTCGCCAGTTACCAGCACGCCGTCGATGCCGGACCAAAATGGCTTGCGGTCCAGCAGGAATCGTTTGGCTGTATTCGAAGCAGTAGCGAAGGCTAAGCCTTCTGAACCGCCGGACTGACTCATGATCGTGCTGACGATTCCAACTACCTGCCCGTTCATGTCGAACATGGGACTCACCCGAGTTGCCTCCGTTCACCGCCGCATCCGTCTGGAGTAATTCGATATATTTCTGAGTCTCGCCCTCCTTATCGATCCGGCGTCGGCCGCTCAAGTGTCCGGCGGTTAGCGTCTGGCTGATCCCGTACGGCGCGCCGATCACAAATATCTGATCGCCAACCTCGACCTGGTCGGAATCTCCGATAGTCGCCGGAGTGATGTCCTTGGGTGGTTGTTGCAGTTGTAGCAGGGCCACATCGGCTCGCACGTCAGAGGCGATGACTCGCGCGATGCTATCCTGCCCGTCAGGGAATTCTACGAGTGCGGCATCCGCCGTCTGCACGACGTGAGCTGCTGTCAGGACTTTGCCATCATTTGAAATGAGCACACCCGATCCTACTCCGTCGATGATCGAAATTACTTGCCCAGGCAACAGGCGCGAGGTCGACGCGTCTTCGTCCTGATCGTCACAACCGATTGATTGACTTTGCGGAAAGCGTCCCGAAGCTGTTGACCATGTGCGGTGGTCGATATAGCCGCGACCGTCAGCAAACTCAGTCCGAACACGAATCGAGATCTAATTTTCATCGCCTGTCCTCCTCATTATCAGCCCGCCCATTCGCGCGGTGGCTCGACCGTCGTCGCAATCCCGATGCCATCAGGATTCCAAGCGCTTAGGGCTCACCATGGCGTGATAACGGAAACCGGATTTTGCCACTGCCGGACAAAAGGCAAATGAAATGCGGACGTTTTGCGGCCGCAACTCTGGCTGCAGGAGGTTCTGCTTAGCTTTCTTATTCTTACGTAGGTGCCGATGAGTTCGTAATTCCACCGTGACTTTCGGGAAATTGTGAACTGCGCAAGCAGAAGGACTACGGGTGGAAAATTACTTTTTGCGGCACTGGAAGGATTTGAGCCGTTGGCGGCTTCCTGCTGCATCCAGCGACTGACATAGGAGGGAAGGTTGTCGATTTTAATATTCCGCGATTTAGCAGCTGGTGAGAAATTCCATCGCCTTGCGATCTACAAAAGTAACGTTAGCCAGATCAAGTGCAAGTCGCTGGGCTTTATGGCGGTTTGGCGATAGCGCTTTCTTAACTTCGGGAATGTACTCACTGGTGAAACGGCCACAAAGATTCACCCTGAGAGTCCCAACATTTTCGCTCATCGCGTGTGATTTTCAACATATGCTTCTCACTCCATGCGCAGAACTCTCAGTTCGGGTCATGAGCATGTCGTGTGCCGCGATAACATTTTTGCATTTGAGAGAAGGTGGAAGAGCGGATTTACTGGGAACCACAAAGGCCAGTATTTTCAATTCAAAAAGAAATCCACACGAAAGTGACTCCGGCGCTTTTGTGACTCCGGCGCTTTCGTCGAATCACTGTCTCAAAGAATTGGCTCCCCGCCCCCCTTTAATTTTTCCGCACATCGACGTGATAGCCTTCCTAGCCATCCCATCCGGGAGAAGTGCCTTGAGTTGCGGCTTCATCGCGCGACCCTGGCTATCGCAATCTACTACAACCAGGTCTCCAACTTCTCAATCGTGCCTGCTGAAGTCCAGGCAGCGCGAATATTCTGCTAGACGGTCCTTCTCGCTTCTTCACGAGCCAACGACCCACAAAAGAAGCAAAGCAATCATTAGAACCTTGAGCATCGGTGGCACTCAGTCAGAGATATGATTCCCCGTACAAGAGAACCTTTAATAGAGTCCCCTTTCTCATGCAAGAGAGTTTGTATAAACGCCTTTAATGGATGCAAGAAACTTTGTATTAACAACGCGGTATGGGTATAATTCGCTACGAATAGTCACTCCTGACGCAAAGAAATCCTTCAGTAACTCTCAAACGGAAGGTGCGCCCGCATTAGCACAAGTCTTGAAGAACACAAGAGTTCTTAATGAAGACGCGCATTCCGAACAATGACACTGGTTATCGCCTCCATCCACACTGCTTGGCATTCCTCGAGAGATACGGCTCACCGCTGCAACGGAAAACCTCCGCATGAAGGTTGATGCGGGAGAGCCCCACCAAGATGTGGCGTACAGACGGATTCCTTTGGAAATCCGTCAGGTGAAAAGTCATTAAGCAATTCTGCTGTTAAGGCGAGAAAATTACGATGTCGAGAGGACAACGCTTGAAAATCAATCTATTTCAAAAGAACCTTTATCCCGCGATTGTTTTCACTGTCTTACTAATCATGATGGCCGCGATTTTTTAGCGGCACCTATCACTCAAGTTCGTAGCGCGGGAAATCCAAGCGTTGTCGTTAATAAGTATTTCAACAGCGGCGGGGCCAGCGGCGCGGCGACGTAGCTGAATTATTGGTTATTCAAGACGGCCTGAATATGCAGGGCATGATCATAAAGGACTTCTCGGCCAGCATGGCGAACGACGCGGCGGTGGGAAGTTCACCTTCAGCAATAATGCGCTGTGGAGCAGCGTTCGCTCGGGAACAGCTCATCGTGCTGAGAACCGATAACAGCGCGGCGGATACGACGGTCGGCGGTGCGGATTACAATTTAGACATCGGCATGGCGAATACCACCTACTTCACCACCGGTGGCGGAACCTTCGACATAGCGACGACAGAGATGGTGATGATAAAAGCCGCCGGGAGCGGCACCGCAGGAGTTGCAGGGCAGCATTCATGCCCTGGCGGGCGGAACCGCAGGCGCGCAATTTACCGCCACGGCAGTTCCTAAACTGATTGCGACCGGCACATCGGGCACTAACCAATTCGTGTTTGCCAACAACAGCACTCAGAGCATCAATGACTTTGACGGCACCGATGCAACCGGGGCGACTACAGGACTGACGCTCGGATCCGGAAACAATGCGAACAACACCGCCTACATAAACTCGCTTCGCGGTGGCGCTGGGACGCCGACTCCGACGCCGACTCCTGCGCTCTCGATTAACGAATGTGTCGCAGGCCGAGGGCAATGGCGGCCCAACTACATTCACGTTTACCGTCAGCCTTCTCGCAGCCACGCACCGGGCGGCCGGCGTTACCTTTAACGTTGATACGAACGACGGCACCGCCCAGGACGGCACGCCCGGTGGCGAAGACAATGACTACGTGGCGAGTTCACACCATCGGCGCGAGCATTGGCGCAGGACTTTTCGTCCACCAGCGTCTCGGTGCTGGTCAACGGCGACGCGCGACAACGGAGGCGAACGAAACTTTCTTCGTCAACATCTCCAGCGTTACGAACGCGGGCGTCGCCGACGCCCAGGGACTGGGCACCATTGTCAACGATGATGGAGTCGCCCCATCTGGGGTTGTCATTAGCCAGGTCTACGGTGGCGGCGGCAATAGCGGCGCGACCTATAGGAATGACTTTATCGAACTCTACAATCGGAGCGCGACGCCGATTGATATAACCGGCTGGAGTGTCCAGTTCACCGCGCCCACTTCCGCTTTCGCGGCCACGTCGAGTACGGGCACACCGCTTACTACAAATCTTTCCCGGCATCATTCAGCCGGGCCACTACTATTTGATTCAAGAGGCAGCCGGCGCCAACACCACAACCACGGTCCTTCTTCCGACGCCGGACGCTACGGGTGCGATTGCGGTCGGTTCGACCGCTGGAAAGGTGGCGCTGGTCAGCAACACGACCGTCTTGAGCGGCAACTGCCCGGCCTTTTGGCAAACGGTATCGTAGATTTCGTAGCGTACGGCGCTGCCGACTGTTCTGAAACGTCACCCGCGCCCGGGACCTCGAACCTCGTGGCAGCAATCAGAAATAACAACGGCTGCACGGACACTGATAACAATAGCGCAGACTTTAGTGTGACTGGGGCCAATTCCACGCAACAGTTCGATCACGAACACGTGTGCGGGAAGCGGTAACCTCTCGGGTTCGGGATCACACTAGCCCGAACTCCCTTGACCCAGGCGGCAGTACGCTCCTGACAGTGGTAGTCTCGCCTGCCTCCGGTCCGTCGAGCACCGGTATTACAGTCACTGGCGATCTGAACAGCATCGGCGGCTCGCCACACGCAACAGTTCTACGACGACGGCACGCACGGCGACGTGACCATCGAGGAGACAATGTCTTCTCGTTTTTCGCAACGTCCGCAGCGAATACCACGGAGGGAGCGAAGTCGCTGCCGATTAGTATTGCTGACGCGGCAGGCACGGACTGCTTCTGCTTTCATTACCATGTCGTTCACACTTCCGACCTGCGGTGTAGAGCGTTGGTCCGTTAAGGTCGGAACCGACCCGGATGCTTCTCTGTGCGATCTAACGGAAGGCGACTCCGGTGACCCTCGGGACGATGAGAGGTTGGCCGGCACCCGCTTCCGCCGCCTTCGAACGCGCGCGTGGCACCCTACGAGACGACGGTGTGGATAGCGCACGGAACGCTCATTAACTATAAGAAAGAGGACGATGTCGACTATCACCTCGTAATACAGGACGGCGCTGGCAATACGATCGTCGCCGAGATTCCATGTCCATGTTGCGCATCGGCAGCCTGTTCCAGTCGATGATGGCGAATGCGCGGGTCCACCTTGACTCGGGCCGGGCCGACTACTGCCTGCCTGCCATGACTCCCGGTGTCCCGGTGGCGAACGGCCGAGTGGGATTCTCAGACTTTATCCATGCGTCGACCGGTGTCGCGCGCCAATGCATCGAGATCCATTCGATCCCTCTGCCAGATGCCTGCCCCACGCAACAAAGTGCACCGACAGGCGCCGGACTCCAATGCAACTACCACGGCGGGCGACGCGACGATCCGCTTCGAGCGACCTTTCGGTACGCAGGCACTACCGCGGTTGAACTGTTGACCGTCCGGCACGCGGCAGGACCGAGCGCTCCGCGGGTTGCGGCCTGGTGGGTCACCGTGTTCGACATTGCGAGCACGGCGACTTCCTCAGGCCGTTACGATGTCCGCGTCGTTTTGCGCCATTACATCGCAGACCTGTCGGCTTTCGCGAACTTCGCCGTTTCCACACCGAACGCGGGACGCGACTGGTACCGCCGATCACGGGACGGAACTCGAAGCGAGATCTGTTTGACGGTCAGCTCACCTAGCGTCAAGCTAATCCTCCGATTTGTTGTGGCGCTCGGAAATACGCCCACCGCTGCTAACGGTGTCGTCAGCCGGGAAGCTGGCTGATCTGAATGGGATAGCTATTGCCGGCGCAGTCGTGAACCTGGAGCGGTACGCAGACTCGCAGGATTCATCACCGACGCCAACGGAAACTATCGCTTCGACAATATGAGACATTGCAGGCTTCTACACGGTCACACCTTCGCGGGCCAATTATTCCTTCAGCCCCGCCAGCCGCTCGTTCAGCCAGCTCGGCAGCAACACGGAAGCGGTATTCACCGGTACTGCGGCGGGCGGGTTTGTCAATCCTTTAGACACGCCGGAATATTTCGTCCGGCAACACTATCTCGATTTCCTCGGTCGCGAGCCTGACGAGAGTGGCTTCAACTTCTGGAGCGATCAGATCCTGTCGGTGCGGCTCACGACTCGAGCTGCCGCGAGCGACGAACGATCAACGTCATCGGCTGCCTACTTCCTCTCGATCGAGTTTCAGCAAACCGGCGGACTGGTCGACGGACTTTATCGAGCCAGCTATGGCCGGGCGCCACGTTTCGCGGAGTTCATGCCTGACACCGAAGCGGTCGCGCGTGACTTGGTTGTCGGTCGCCGCGAACTGGGCGCAGCTCTGGAAGCAAACAAGCGAGCGTTTGTTGACGCCTGGGTTCAGCGTCCGACTTTCGGTCGGCTTACGGTCTGTTAACGAACGACCGCTATGTAGCATACACTCATCGCGTCACACTGGAGTTAGCTTCACGCAGGAGCGAGCGCGATTCGCTGGTGAACGCCTTGATGCTCGGAACGCTGTCACGCGCCGCTGTGTTGCGTCAGTTAGCCGAAAACGACCGCTTTGTGCGAGCGAAGACAAATGAAGTATTCGTGATGATGGAATACTTCGGCTACCTGCGTCGCGATCCGGACGAGAGCGGCTATCGATTCTGGCTGAACAAACTGAACCAGTTCGACGGCAACTTCGAGCAGGCAGAGATGGTCAAGGCCTTCATTAACTCCGGAGAGTATCTAATGCGCTTTCCTCGCTAGTTGTTGACAGCGCTCAACCTCGAAGGCGCGGACTACTGTCGCCGGCTATATCCAGAAATGGCTCTATCAGGGCATCGGTTACAGGAGTTCCAGATCTTGACCGTGAACTTCGATCTCTCGACCAGCCCAGCCACAGCGTCCGCGATGGGAACTGAACTTCGGCAACGTCGGACGCAATGTCTTGCGAGGGCCGAGAACACCATGGTCTTGCCACATCCGGTAGGCACCACCAGCCGAGTCGAGTCACGCTCCAACCATTCGTCAAAAGTCGCTTCCACCGCCGTGTGTTGATAGGGTCTAAGTTGGAGGCTCTTGCTGCCCTCATTTCTGGGCTCGCAGTCGCTTGATTTTGACGGCACATAACTGCGCCAGGCAAACTCGCGCAGAAAGCCGCGCCCCTACACAGACCGCATTTCAATCGTTCATGGCCCTGGCAGCTCACCCTTTCTGTCACCACGCTCCGATATCAGCTCTCGGCGATCCAACGTCTATTGCCGCGCGGCAAAAACCTTTGCAAAAAAGCATTACCAGCCACGATGTTTTTATTGACCGTTCGCTAATTGAGTTATAAGCTATGGGCCAACTCCTGAATCCGCCCGCCAAAGGGAAGATTATCTCTTTTTGGAGTTTTTCATTGAGCGAATTCTTACGCCGGCCGCGATCGAGCAAGGGTAATCCTGGTTCTTACACCTCCCGTTCAGTGTTTCCCTGCCTATGTTTTCCGGCCCAGAAGGCAGACGCCGAAGGTGAACTATCTTCGTGTTTCTGGCGCTGACGTTTAACAATGCTCAACCCATGAGCAGTGCAAATTCCGGGAACGAAGTTGTCAATATATAGGATACCAGAGAATGGACCACAGGTGTCCGGATTTCCTCATCACTTTGGGCAATTATCGAGTGTAGGGGTTACCAAGGGTTGCGTACCCTTCGCCAGCGGTGGCGCCAAGAGATACGCTTGTCACGTGAACTGGCTCACCGCCCGCGTTGTTATCAAAACATCAGTTGAAGAAAGCCTTTGAGAGCAGACTGGCAGTCGGCGCTGCAAGAAGTATCGGCTCGCTGCGCAAGGGTGCCAAAACCGTAAGACCGCGGAGCCGTCTCCATCGGTGGGCCTTTCACCAATTGCCGTGAGGCGAGCTATGAGAAGGTACTCGGACAGTCACCTTTCTGAAACGGTTTTTCAGGCCTATGGCAGAGGCTGCGCTTCTCATGGTCAATTGGACCTTCAACCGGAGGACTTTAGATCTCACGTAATCTGGGTCGCCAGTAAACACCTAATACCAGACGCGTCGAATCCGGTAAGAATCAATTTCATCAGAGCACTTCACACAACCGATCTCTATCTCGCGCTGGCTTGTGCGCGGGAAGTGAGGCGGCGTGGGAACGCTTCACTCTGATGTATGGCGGATTCATTCAGGCCACAGCAAACTTCGTCACTCCACCAAGCAATACGGCGACGGAAATCGCGGACAATGTGCTGGTTGACCTGTTTTTGCCAGGTCCTTCCGGACAGCGGCGAGGTGGATCCTATGAAGGGAGAAGTTCACTGGCGACGTGGTTGCGGGTGGTTGTCATACACCACGCAGCTAATGAGCGCGAGCGCTTCCGTAACCGAATCGGTGACCCGCAAGTTCCGGATGTTCCTGATGAACTAGCGACCTCCAGGATGGACGCCTCACTGAGGGCCAGCCGGTACGGAGGAATGATCCGAGACGCTTTGCGGTCTTCTTGCGATTGTCTAACTGAACGCGAGCGCCTGATATTGTTGTTGCGGTACGACGATGGACTTCAATTTGGTCAGATAGCGCGTATCTTTGGTGTTCATCAGTCAACCATCACCCGGCAAATCGAGCGCGCTTGTAAGAGATTGCGTGAAGCGGTAATCGCTACCCTGTCGACCAAGTATGATCTAAACCCGGCTGCAATTAACGAATGCCAGGAAGACATATTAGAGAATCCTGACTACTCAGTTTTAGCTTTCCTCGAGCCCAAACCCACAGGTAAGTAATCTAATTTCCGTCGTCTCGATTCGCCCCGCCCACTGCTAAAAATCCTTTGTACGCTACCGCACATAAATGCTAGACTGCCCGCCAAAGTGGTTGGACTTCCAGATAATCGTCGCCCAGTGACAACACCCACCCGACAGGTCGAACTCATTTAGCGCGGCGGATCGTGCAATCGTAAAGCCTCCGGCGCTTCAGGTTCTGACGTTAAGAAGGTTCGAACATTTAGGAATCGTTAGGAAAAAATTAGCAATTGGTTAAAGACGATCGATGCGTCACTAACTTATCTTCCTGCCCGTAGGCACATCCGCGAGGGAAACGCGGGAACGGGCGTTTGAAAGTGATTTTGCGAGGATTGCAGCGTGAAGAGCCATCCGCCTTTTGCGTAAGCGTTCCTCCCGATATCGAAAAGTTCGAACGGCAGAGTTCCTGCTTTTGCAATGGCAACACCACGCAAACTACCGATCTCGGGATGTCCTTCTGGAGCGAGCGAACTCCGGGAACGGATTACATCATTCCCAATGAAGGACCTGGAAGAGATGCCAGCTCAATGCCCAACCACAGAAGTATTGGCCGCATATTTGGATCGTAACCTGATAAACGAGGAGCGATCTCTCGTAGAAAAGCACTTGGTCGCTTGCTCTAAATGTCGCCACGTTGTTGCCCAGGTAGTAAAAGTCGGAGGAACACTCCGTGTCGCCAGACAACACCTCATCATCAGATAAAGCCTCAACTTCGCAACCCTAGATTCGGGTTCGAAACACCGCGCACAATTCCACCGCGCAAAATTTTCAGGTCTCACCTGTCTATATATTGCTAGCCACATTTCTTAGAGGTGTGGGTTCGTCCCACAGCCAAAGTTGCTCGTCATCGAGTTGGCGACAATTTTCCGACTGGTCTCAAGACCGGCGTCCTTATTTCTGTGCTCTAGTCCTTCTCAACCCAAAGCGTGATTCAGATGTCGCAGCGAAAAAGCGGGACACTAAGATTCTTCTCTTTTGGGCAGTTGCGGAAGCAACTGTTTCATCTGCCGATTGAAGAAGTAAGTTTTGCCAGGCGGGGCTTCAGGGAGGCGACAACCGGGCACGTCAGCGACTGGAGCTAATTGGCGCCACATTTCTATGGGGCTATCACCTGGCGCTCGAAGAGACTGATCTTTCCATATTGACGCAGCGGTTGAACTCAGTCGAAGCGGAGTTGCGAGGGTTTTCGTTTGAGGGAGCGGCCATGGGACTGGCTTTGGTCGATCTACTCACTCCCTGGAAGAAGGATCGTTGGCATCTTTTTCTAAAGAAAGGTGCGGCGCAGCATCAGTACATGGTGCATGTCGGGGCCGGCTGGGCACTTGCGCAGTTGCCCTGGTTTGAAACACATCCCGCGCTTATCGATCCCTTGCTCGGTTGGTTAGTTATCGATGGCTACGGCTTTCATCGGGGTTACTTTCAATGGCCGCGTTATGTCGTCGAACAGAAGCGCCCTAAGCGTCTTTCGCCTTATGCGAACCGGGTTTTCGATCAAGGTCTGGGACGGAGCCTCTGGTTTGTGGATGGAGCCGATGTTAATCGCATCCCGGTGACCATTGCGGCCTTCGACCCAGCGCGTCAACCTGATCTGTGGAGTGGGATCGGTCTTGCCTGCACTTATGCCGGCGGAGTGGATGCAGTCGCGATCAAGGCTTTACAGAGGGCGGCTGGTCCATTCAGCCCTCAATTGGCCCAGGGTGCTGCATTCGCCGCCAAGGCGCGCCAACGAGCTGGCAATCAGGTGGAGTATACCGATCTGGCCTGTCGCATTTTCTGCGAACTCTCAGCAGATGCCGCGGCTGCTATTACTGATGAGGCACTGAAAGATCTTCCAATCGATGGAGCCAGACCAGCATACCAGGTCTGGCGCGAGAGAATTCAAAAAGCATTTGCAGGGAACACCTTATGAGCCCGACCAGTTTTCCTCAGCGCCACCTGGTGCGGCTGGTGGCCATCGCGCTGGTGGTCATAGCTTACGGCCTGGCACGGCAGCCGGTCTTATCTAACTCTGAGCTCTACGCACTCTCGGCGCGTTTTCACTTCTCGCAACTACGATTGCCGGAGCTATCGTCAGAGTGGCCAGGCCATCCAGCACAGCAGATTCGCAAAGTTCATCCAAGCTTGAACGGCATTGCCGCCTGGATCTCTTCGGTGGGAGCGGCCGCTGCCCTGGGCGATCTTGATGGCGACGGATTGTCGGACGACCTCTGTTATGTCGACACACGCACAGACATGGTCATTGTCGCGCCGGTGCCGGGCACGGTTGCATCCTTCAAGCCTTTCAACTTGAGTCCCGCGCCTCTTTCCTACGATCCAGCCACGATGGCTCCGATGGGTTGCTTGCTTGGCGATCTCAACGAGGACGGTTATCTCGACATTCTCGTCTACTACTGGGGACGGACACCAATAGCCTTCCTACGACGAGGCGAGCATTACGTACCTCGCGAGGTCGTACCCGGCGGAGAACGATGGTACACGAACGCGGCGACGCTCGCGGATCTGGATGGCGATGGTCATGTCGATCTGGTAATCGCCAATTATTTCCCTGACGGTTCAAGAATACTGGACGCGAGCGCCAAGGGAGCGGAATCAATGCAGGAGTCGATGTCCCGGGCACTAAATGGTGGACGCAAGCACCTGCTCCTGTGGGCCGGGTCGTCCAGTGGCGCTGAACCGACGGTACGATTCAGCGAAGCACAAAAAGTCTTCGCCGATGATGTGGATCACGGATGGACGCTCGCTGTCGGAGCGGTTGATATGGACGGAGATCTACTACCCGAGCTGTATCTTGCCAATGATTTCGGCCCGGACCGGCTGCTACACAACCGTTCGACGCGAGGCAGACTGCGCTTCGATCTCCTCAAAGGCTCGGAAACACTGACAACTCCACACTCGACGGTGCTGGGCCGCGACTCGTTCAAGGGTATGGGTGTTGATTTCGCTGACCTCAACGGTGATGGCTTGCCCGACATCTTTGTCAGCAACATCACCACAGAATTTGGATTGATGGAAAGCAACTTCCTCTTCCTGAGTACGGGAAAACTCGACCTCATGCAGCGCGGTGTAGCGCCCTATGTCAATCGCAGTGAACCGCTTGGTCTGTCCAGAACTGGTTGGGGTTGGGACTCGAAACTGGATGACTTTGACAACGATGGAGTGCCTGAGGCATTGCAGGCGGTAGGTTTTCTGAAAGGCGAAGTCGATCGCTGGCCGGAGCTTCAAGAGTTGGCCATGAGCAACGACCGGCTATTGGCTCATCCACGGAGCTGGCCGCGATTTCAGCCGGGGATGATCTAAGCGGCCATCAACACAACGCGTTTTTTGTCCGTGCCAAAGACGGACGTTATTACGATCTTGCCGTCGAACTGGGACTTGGTGAGCCTCACGTCAGTCGCGGCATCGCCGTGGCTGATGTAGACGGCGATGGCGCACTCGACTTCGTCGTCGCTAATCAGTGGGAGCCCTCCTATTTTTATCATAACGAGAGTCAAGGTCGCGGAGATTTTCTAGGACTTCATCTTGTTGTTACCGCTTGACGCAAACAATGCGGCTACAACGCGGGAGCGCTCTGGGCATCCTGGCCCAGATACTTTGGGTCGAGCCGCGATCGGAGCAACCGCTACAGTCTATCTGCCGGATGGAAGGCGGTTGGTCTCCCAGGTTGATGGCGGCAATGGTCACTCTGGCAAGCGCAGCGCCGAGCTACATTTTGGTTTGGGAGTCACTCAAGTTAACCAGCCATTGCGGGTTGAAATTCGCTGGCGTGATCCGGGCGGGCAAGTCACTAGTGAGACTCTTTCGCTGGCCCATGGTTGGCACACAGTAGTTCTGGGTCGGCAAATGAAAGGAGCCGAGTGATCATGGACCTTCGCCTGGCGGCGCTGCGCCGTTTTGCCATCGCTATTACCGTCCTGAATGTTGCGGGACGCGCGTTTCTTGGCTTCGAGCAATCGCTGGCGCAAGCGTTTGCTGCACTGGCGACTGCCTACAGTCTCGAGATCCTGTTCGAGGTGATCGAGGCGCGCCTCAATCACCGAAGTCCGAGGTTTAAGGGGGCGTCAGGACGCTGGTTGATTTTCTTCTGCCGAGTCACATCACCGGTCTCGCAGTGGCGATGCTTCTTTATGCAAACGATCAGATTCTTCCGTTCGTCTTTGCCGCCACGGTTGCCATTGGCTCCAAGGCGATCTTTCGCGCTCCGATCGGAAATGGCAAGCGTCACTTTTTTAATCCTTCGAACCTCGGCATTGCCACAACACTTTTCGTTTTCCCGTGGATCAGCATCGCGCCTCCATACCAGTTTACTGAGAACCTTGGTGGAATAGCGCACTGGATACTTCCGTGCATCTTTATTTTCACGGGCTCACTCCTGAATAGCCGCTTCACGCGCAGGATGCCACTCATCTTCGCCTGGGTCGGGGGCTTTGCGTTGCAGGCCCTCATTCGGAACCTGTTTTTTGAAACCTCCTGGATCAGTGGGCTGACACCAATCACCGGCGTGGCTTTCCTACTGTTCACCTTCTACATGGTTACTGATCCGGGAACCACTCCGACAAAACCTTTCAATCAAGTCGTATTTGGAGGCGGTGTCGCTTTTGCATATTCAGTCTTACTGGCATTCCACGTTGCGTTTGGACTCTTTTTGCGCTGGTTATCGTTTGTGTCCTGCGCGGCTTCGAACTCTACATCCTGGCAGCGTACAGAGTGCAACGAGTGATGAAGCTCCCGGCTCGAGAACCAGCACCGGCGGTGCTGAGAGAAGCGGAACTATGACAGTCAGCATTGCGATTGTCGGAATGGCCTGTCGTTATCCGGACGCTGGTTCGCCCGCCGAGTTGTGGGAAAGCGTCCTGGCACAACGACGAGCGTTCCGGAGAATACCTGACGAGCGCCTACGGCTGGCGGACTATTTTTCCGCGGACCCAGAAGCGCCTGATTGTCTCTACTCAACTAATGCCGCCCTGATTGAAGGGTATGAATTTGATCGCCGGCGTTTCCGAGTTGCCGGCAGCACGTTTCGCGCAGCAGATCACTCCCATTGGCTGGCCTTGATGTTGCCGCTCAGGCCCTCGAGGATGCGGGATTCACAGACGGCGAAGGTATGCCTCGCGAAACCACTGGAGTCTTTCTGGGCAACACATTGACAGGCGAGTTTTCCAGAGCAAACACGTTGCGATTGCGCTGGCCATATGTGCGCCGAACCATTGCCGCCTCTCTTACAAAAGAGCAATGGTCAGTTGCGGAGTGCGATGATTTTCTGAAGGAAGTTGAAGCTACTTATAAGAAGCCATTCCCTCCGATCGGCGAGGAAACACTCGCGGGTGGATTGTCGAACACGATCGCAGGCCGCATCTGCAACTACTTCGATTTCCAGGGTGGCGGTTACACGGTGGATGGAGCCTGCGCGTCGTCGCTGCTGGCGGTGACCAATGCGTGCCTGGGCCTGACAGTCGGCGATGTGGACGTAGCGTTGGCTGGCGGTGTCGATCTTAGTCTGGATCCATTTGAACTGGTGGGTTTCGCTAAGACAGGGGCGTTGGCAAAGATGAAATGCGCGTTTATGACGCGAGATCGAATGGGTTCTGGCCCGGAGAAGGCTGCGGCTTTCTGGTGTTAATGCGACGTGAGGACGCGTTGGCCCAGGGTCTTCGGATCTATTCGGTGATCCGAGGCTGGGGTATTTCATCTGACGGAAACGGCGGGATTACGCGCCCGGAAATAGATGGCCAACTACTGGCGCTGAAACGCGCCTACAAACGGGCCGGCTTCGGTATCAACACGGTTGCATATTTCGAAGGGCACGGAACTGGGACCAGCGTCGGCGATTCGGTGGAAGTACAAGCTCTCTCACGTGCGCGGCGTGAAGCGTCGCGTCAAACGCCTTAAACGTCTTCCGCTGCCATCGGTTCCGATCAAGGCGAACATCGGACACACGAAGGCCGCAGCCGGCGTGGCAGGTGTCATCAAGACCGCCATGGCCCTTAACGCCGGCGTCATTCCGCCGACGACTGGATGCGAACGGCCGCGTGCAGAGTTCCATGAAGGGTCGCCGGCACTTAGAACTCTGATGAAGGCGGAAACCGTGGCCCCGCGACTCAGAATTACGCGCGGGCGTTAGCTCGATGGGTTTCGGCGGCATCAATGCGCACATTGTGATGGAGTCCGAGGTGCGTGAACCACGACGCGATCTCAGTTCTCGGAAACGCGAACTCATCTCGTCAGCTCAAGACGCGGAACTGTTTCTGCTCAGTGACGCAAATCCCGCCGGGTTGCTCCGTCAAGTCGATCACTTGCTCAGCTTTGCCGCCAGGCTCTCTCGCGCCGAACTTCTCAGACCTGGCGATGCAACTGGAAAAAACGCTCGGTAGCGATGAAGGCACGACATGAAGCACGACCGAAGCGCGAGCTGCCGTCGTGGCGTCCACCCCAGCGGATCTTGCCCACGGTCTGGAAAAACTAAGGACAGCTATCGAGAATGGTAAGACCGAGATCAACGCCGAACAGGGCGTTTGCTTCAGCGCTGAACCGACTCGTCCACGCCTGGGATTTCTCTTTCCCGGTCAGGGTTCACCATCGCACGTGAATGGCGGAGTTTTGCGCCGGCGCTTTCAGAGCGTCGCTGACATTTATGCTCGGGCGCAACTTGATCAACAAGATAACGAGACCGTAACGATAGTCGCACAGCCCGCCATCGTGACCGCGTCAATAAGCAGCCCTGATGCTCCTGAAGACTTTGAATATTGGCGCAGAAGTCGCCGTCGGTCACAGCCTTGGAGAATTGACCGCATTGCACTGGGCAGGCCTCGATTGATGAGCAATCCATTTTGCGGATCGCCAAAGCTCGAGGGACGGCGATGATGAAAATCCGAGCGACACCTCCGGCTCCAGCGGCTCCATGGCGAGCATCGGTGCAGGCGCGCAAGAAGTCCTGGCTTTGATGAATAGCGATGCGGTCTGCATCGCCGGGCTAAATTCACCATTTCAAACCGTCATCTCAGGTGAGGCTAATGGTATAGAAAGTCTTAGCTCGCGCGCGCAAGAGGGAACTTGAGCGCTGTCAAACTCCCTGTTTCACACGCCTTTCATTCTTCACTAATGGCAAATGCGGCCCCGCTGCTGGCCGAGCATTTTTCACAAGAAAGATTCCAGCCACCACAGCGCAAAGTTGTGTCGACGATAAGCGGGGAGCAACTCATGCCCGGCACAAATCTCGCGGATTTGCTCTGTCAACAACTGACTGCTCCCAGTGCGTTTCATGGAAGCGGTGAGGTGTGCCGATTCCGGAGGAGTAGATCTCTGGTTAGAGGTGGGCCTGGGTCAGGTGCTCCGCGGAATTATGGGTGAGATAACCGAGACACCCGTCGTTTCACTTGATGCTGGTGGTGAATCGCTTCGCGGTCTTCTGAGTGCAACCGGAGCGGCGTTTGTTTGGGCCATCCGGTGAATCATCAGGCGCTGTTTGCGCGGAAGGTTCCACCGGGCTTTTGATCTCGATTGGCACCCAAAGTTTTTCGTCAATCCATGCGAACTTGCTCCAGTGATAGCAACGGGGCCGCAATCTGAGCGCCGAGGCTAAGACCGGACAAGTCATTGAAGAACACAGCGAACTGGAAATTGAACCGGATGGAAGTTCCCAGTCGTTACGTGACTTCAAACAGGGCTTCAACGCTCGACCTGGTAACAGAGTTAATCGCGAAACGCGCCGAGCTTCCGATATCCTCGGTTAGCCCCGACAGTCGCTTATTGAGTGATCTGCATTTGAACTCAATTACGGTGGCCCAACTTGTCGCCGCAACCGCTCGTAAGCTGCAATTACCCAACCCGGTCTCTCCAACAGACTTTGCTGATGCCAAAGTAAGCGAGGTCGCGCAGGCCTTCGACGAACAATTGAAGCTCGGCCCCGCCTCGCCAGGGTCAGAAGTTGATTCACTGCCGGCGGGGATCGATTCGTGGGTCAGGCCGTTCCGCGTTGAGCTGGTCGAACGGCCGTTGCCGCAACGTAAACGTTTCGCTGGGCCGGGACACATGGCAGGTGCTGGCCACAGCCGAAAATCCTTTTGTTGAATCTCTGCGACGAAAGTTTGCCGATTGTGAAGTGGGCAATGGGATCGTCATCTGTCTCCCGCCCAATCCTAATGAGGCGAACATCAGTCAATTGTTGGAGGCGGCGCGCCTGGCTCTCAAAGAAAAAGGCGGCACCAGGTTCGTGCTGGTGCAAAACGGCAAAGGCGCCGCTGCGTTCGCCCGCACCCTGCACCTGGAAGCGCCACGCGTGACTACCTGCGTCGTCAACGTTCCGCAGTCTCATCCGCAGGCTGAGGCCTGGGTGGTTGCCGAAGCGCTGTCCGCGGATGGATTTGTTGAGGCTCACTACGATGATGAGGGTCGACGGTATGAGCCCGTACTGCGTGCCGTTCCTTTTCTGATCAGCCAGTTGATTTGCCTTTATCGCCCAGCGATGTGCTGGTTGTGACCGGCGGAGGAAAAGGCATCACTGCAGAATGCGCGTTTGTGCTCGCGAAGGAGAGTGGCGCCCGTCTCGCCCTGATCGGTCGTGCCCAGCCTGAAGCGAGATCAGGAACTCTCGGCCAATCTAAAACGCATGACCGCCGTCGGCGTCCATTTCAGGTACATCTCTGCTGATGTGACGGATCAGGCTCAAGTGCGTTCGGCGATTACCAAAGCCGAAAGCGAACTTGGACCGATCACCGGCATACTCCACGGCGGCAGCCATAAATGTTCCGCAGCTCTGAGCACACTCGATGAAGAGACGCTGCAAACGACATTGGCTGTAAAGGTCCAGGGCGCTCTCAACCTACTCTCCGCCGTTAACCCTGAAAAACTCCGAATGCTCGTAACGTTCGGTTCGATCATCTCGCGCACCGGACTTCGTGGCGAGGCCCACTACGGACTAGCTAACGAATGGCTGAGGGATCTGACCGAAAAATGGAAAGCCGAGCATCCCTCGTGCAAGTGTTTGGCGGTGGAGTGGTCGATCTGGGCCGGCATCGGTATGGGCCAGCGCCTCGCTCGAACCGATTTGCTTATGCAGCGGGAATCACTCCGATCCCGGTCGACGCGGGCGTTAGAGTATTCCGCCAACTGTTAGGCCAATCATTTCGGCTTGTCTCAGTGGTTGTTACCGGGCGCTTCCTGAAATGCCCACGCTTCAGTTTGAGCAACCGGATCTCTCCTTTCCTGCGCTTTCTGGAACAACCTCGAGTCTATTACCCGGGCGTCGAACTTGTCGTCGATGTCGATCTTGCGACCAGTACCGACCTTTACCTTGATGATCATCAACTTGACGGCGAAAGACTGCTGCCTGCGGTCATGGGATTGGAGGCAATGGCCCAGGTCGCGATGGGACTGACGGGCTCCACCCAGCCTCCGATCTTCGAAGAAGCCGAAATTCAATGCGCCGATTGTGGTGCCGGAGAAAGAAACAAGAAGATCCGGGTTGCCGCGCTGCTACGCGATAACGGATTTGTCGAGGTGGCGGTGCGGAGCGAGGAAAGCGATTTTCAGGTAGACCATTTTACGGCGCTCTGCCGTTTCGAAAAGCCAACCATGTTTGCGAGCTGAACCTGGGAATCAACTTCTCCGGGATGGCGATCTCTCTGGCGTAGTCCCGCTCCAGCCTGACTCTGACCTTTACGGAAGCGTGTTGTTTCATCAGGGACGTTTTCGGCGACTTAGGAATTATCGAATCTTGAGGTCGAAGGAGTGTCTGGCAGAGATTACGCCCGATGGAAATACTCTTTGGTTCAGTAGGTATCTTCCCGCCGGATCTGGTCTTGGGCGATCCGGGCGAGCGCGACGCTGCGCTTCACGCGATCCAGGCCTGCATACCACATGCTAACACTTTTGCCGACCGGCGTTGAGCGCCTATCTGTCAGTGGACTTCCATCACTGGGTTCTTCATACGTTCGCGCGCAGGAACGGTCGGTTGATGGAAACGTCTTTACCTACGATGCCTATGTGATGGACGCACAAGGCGAAGTGCACGAGCGTTGGGAAGGGCTACGACTAACCGCAGTTAATGGTGGTCAGATCAAGAAGCCCTCGGTTGAATCGCTCCTCGGTCCCTTCATTGAACGGCGGGTCAAAGAACTGATACCGAGCTCCGGACATAGCTGTGACGTTGGTGCGAGACAGCGGAGCAGATCGCCAGGATCGCAGTGCTCGGGCGATCAAGATGTCCGCGTCTGGTGCACAGACCGAAGTCTTTAGGCGACCGGATGGCAAGCCGGAGGTCGCTGGTGAACGCGGCGTCTCGGCGGCGCATTACCAGGACCTTACGTTGGCCGTCGCGGGGACGGGGCCGATTGGTTGTGATCTCGAACCGGTCTCAGATCGCCCGCCCTGCGTATGGCGCGCCTTGCTGGGAGATGAGCGGATCGCGCTGGTCCCAGTTGTAGAGCGTCGGGCAAAAGAAAACCCAGTGGTGTCCGCGACGCGAGTGTGGGCAGCGGGCGAATGCCTAAAAAGGCAGGAGCGATGGTTAATGCCCCGCTAATTTTTGATTCTTCATCTTCAGATGGCTGGGTGTTGCTCAAGTCCGGTGATTTCAGGATTGCAACCTACTCAGCACAGATTCGGACGGAGGCGGGCAAGGTTGTAATCGCAATCCTTGGTTGCACAGCGTAATGCAAGCTTACGAATACAAACATGTAGTCAGCTTTGATGAGACCAACCTCGTCGGGAATGTGTACTACAGCAATCACGTGCGCTGGCAGGGACTATGTCGCGAAATGTTCCTGTACGAACACGCGCCGGAAATGCTGACCGCACTGAAAGCACGGCCTGGTTCTCGTAACCGTACGCGTGCAATGCGAATACCTGGCGGAGCTATTCGCTCTCGAGCAGCTGATTATCCGAATGCGCCTCGGGGCGCCGAAGCAGAATCGCATCACGATGTTGTTTGAATACTGCCGCAGCACCGGCAATGGCGAAGAGTTGGTAGCGCGCGGTGAACAAGAAGTGGCCTGCATGCAGCGAGACGGAGACAAGTTACACGCGGTGCCAATTCCTACAGCGTTAGCAAGAGGCCCTCCGACCTTATGCGGTTAGGTTAACCCGCGCAGGGCGAAGCGGCGCCCAGCCGACTTGTGATTTTGAAATCTTGTTTTGAAGACAGAGGTCGAGCAAGTACTGCTTCAGGTCTTGCGATAGCAAGTAACGAACTTTCTTCGGGAGTCCACATCATGCAATTGGAACAGACATTGGTCGCCTGTCGCACATGCACGGTCGATACCAGAACGAAAGCCATTGAACGCGTCATCAAGTCGATGCGCGAACGTCTGGACTACCCGTTCTCGCTACATGAAATGGCGGAAATCGCCGTGATGAGCCCTTTCCATTTCAATAGGGTATTTCACCACGTTGCAGGCATACCTCCGCGCCTGTTCATGGGCGCCCTTCGTCTTAGAAAGCCAAGGAACTCTTGCTGACAAGTTCGCTTAATGTCGTCGACGTCTGTTTTGAGGTCGGCTACGAGAGCTTAGGCACGTTTACGACCCGCTTTACTGAGTTTGTCGGACTCTCACCGACATCGTTTCGTCGCATGGGCAGTTATGGGCCAACCCGCGTTTCGATCGCCGGTTGAAAACGAGTCTTACCGCCTGCGACCGAACTTCGTGAGGACCGGAGTGAAGGGTCGTGTTAGCGCTCCCGCAGATTTTGAGGGACTGATCTTTGTTGGACTCTTCTTAACGTCAGTTCCACAAGCCCGACCGGTGGGATGCGATCTCTTACGCAGCACCGGCGAGTATCACATATCACATGTGCCTGACGGCCACTACTACGTGCATGGCCGCAGCGATGAATAAGAGCGACGACCTCCTGGCGAGCATGTTGGGTAGCAACGCGCTGCGGGGCAAAGCGGGGCCTGTCCACGTACAAAACGGAACGGTTAACGGCCGGGCTGATGTGATTTTGAGAGAGGCTCGTTTGACCGATCCGCCGATTATCGTTGCTCTGCCGCTGCTTTTGACACAACGCTCGGTCGCGGTGAGTGCCATCGCCCCGAAGATTCCGTCCTGGCCGGTCGCCAGAATTGCAGGCGCCATGAGCGCTTCAAGAGGTTGAAAGAGCAATCCAGAAGAAGACTTGTGCCGGTGTTTTCATTAGGTTCACTGTGGCGAAGTCTCTCTGGTCGTTTTGTGGAAAAAACAGTAGAGGAGACAGCAACTCATGAACAACACACGAGCAGCCACCTCTCACTCTCGATTGTCTGAACGTGGCCAGTCAAAACTATACGCTCCTGATGGAAAACGATCGGGTGCGACTTTTCGATGTGAGGATCAGACCCGGGAAAAGATTGCAATGCACTCGAACGGTCCTTCGGTGATCTACGTCTTCAACGATGGACGATTAAGGCATACCTATCCTGATGGCAAAGTCAGAGAGACGGTGGCTGTCTCCGGCGCGGTAGTTTGGGACGACGCGGAGACACATGAAACTGAAAATGTCGGAGATACCGATATTCACTCTCTGAAAGTTGAGCTGAAAGGGACATAACGTCCAAATAGCAAAGGGTTTTCAAAAGCTATTTTCCTCCGGGGCTGGTGTTGGTTGTTTCAACGTCACGAGCCGGCTCCGGTGATTAGGAGACCGTCGATGGCATCGAACGCACCCGCTCTGGAGCAACTCAATACTTCAAACGGATTCTCCGCCTCGATGGAGCTGCGTCAAATGATGACGGGCTATTGGCTCTCGCAGGCAATCTACGTCGTTGCCAAGCTTGGCGTGGCTGACCTGCTCGAAGATGGCCCCCAGACCAGCGAGCAGCTTTCCGAATCACTACAGGTTGATGCGAATGCGCTGTACCGGATCTTGCGGACGCTCAGCAGCTATCGGCTGTTTGAAGAAGACGACAAACATGCCTTTGGATTAACGACTCTCGGAAGGCTGCTGCAAAAGGAAGCGGCAGGCTCACTGCGCGCATTGGCGATCTGGAACGGCGAAATACCGTACCGGGCCTGGAGTGCTGTTTTGCATTCAGTCAAGACCGGCCAACCCGCACTCCAGCAGGCGCTGGAAATGAAACTCTTCAAGTATCTCGCGCGGCAACCTGAGTCAGGTCAAATATTCCAGGAAGCAATGGACGGCTTATCGGTGCAGGTGTCCCGGGCGGTCGTAGCCGCATACGACTTCTCTGGGATTAAGAGGATCGTTGACGTGGGTGGCGGACAAGGGACTCAAATTTCAGCGATCTTGCGGGCTTATCCGGAAATGGTCGGCACCCTGTTCGATATGCCCTCAGTCGTCGACGGTGCCGAGAAGCAACTTGAAGCGGCGGGAATTGCTCAGCGCTGCGAAGTCATTGCCGGTGACTTCTTCGAGTTTGTACCGGAAGGGGGCGATGCTTACATCCTCTCTTCCGTGGTCCATGATTGGGACGACGACGAGTGCCTGAGAATTCTACACAACTGCCGCAAGGTGATGAGCCCCGGAACCAGACTCCTGCTGGTGGAGTGTGTCCTTCCTGATTCTTCCCAGCCGGTTTTTAGCAAGTTGTTGGATCTTCAGATGCTCGTCATCACTGGTGGGCGGGAGCGCACGGAGTCTCAATTCAAGGCGCTTCTGAATGCGGCGAATTTCGCCTCTAACCAGGATCACTTCAACAGAAGTTCCGGAGTGCATTGTGGAAGCCGTAGCCTAGGTCCAGGGAAGGACTGAAGCGGTTTTCTGCATACACCGAGGGCAACCAGACCGCGCATGATTCGTCGGAGAGAAACTGGATCCGTCCGGGTGCGGGAGCATCATTGAATGTGTCCCCGCGCAACGGGAAGTCAATTAACGAAAACCTCAGAGGTCACGCCATGAAAAACGCAGAGAATGACACCATCAAGAAAAGCAGAGCGCGAAAATGGGCTAGAAGACTTTTGAAACTAGCGGGCTACGGTTTGCTTACGGTTGTAGTCCTGCTGGCGGTCGGGATTACTTTCACCATTGGTTGGCGCCCGTTTGTTGGTCCAAAAGCGCGGCCATTGACCGACCGGAAGTTCGAGGTCACTCAAGCACGCCTCGAACGCGGCGAATATCTCGTCGAGGGTTCGTTACATTGTTTTCAATGTCACTCTCAACCTGACAAGACAGCCGCCGGCGCTCCGGCATTACTACACACCAAAGGAGGCGGGCGGATTTGGAACGAAGAAGGGTTCCCCTGGTTGGTGACCCCCAACATCACGCCCCATAAAGAGACCGGAGCCGGCAACTGGACTGATGACATGCTGGCGCGCGCCATCAGAGAAGGCATAGGCCATGACGGCCGCGCCCTCTTTCCGTTAATGCCGTACCGATCATTCAGTCATATGTCAGACGAAGACCTGGCATCGGTGGTGGTCTACTTGCGCTCCATCAGCCCGATCGAGGACCGTCTTCCCAAAACCAAAACTCCATTTCCTCTTTCGATCATCCTGAATATCCTTCCTGAGCCGCTCAACGCCGCCGTCCCGTCGCCCGATTTATCAACTCAGGTCAAGCGTGGAGAATATCTGGCGAAGATCAGTGACTGCGAGGGTTGCCATACACCCAGAGGCAGAATGGGTCCAACCATCCCGGGATGGAGTTTGCGGGCGGCAACGTTCTTGGTCAGGGCGACGCTGCGGTGGCAGCCACAAATATCACCCCGACCCGACTGGTATTTCCTACTACGATGAGGCGCTTTTTCTCGAGGTCATGCATACCGGCCACGTTAAGGCGCGTGAGCTCAAGCCGGTTATGCCCTGGGTTTACCTGCGCAATATGAATGATGAAGATTTGAAAGCGGTCTTTGCCTACTTGCGCACACTCAAACCGGTCGACCACAGTGTTGACAACACGGAACCAGGAACCTACTGCACCAAATGTCGTCAGGTACACGGCTTCGGCGGAGCGCAATAGTGGACGCGGAAACGACCAGGCAAAACGATGAAACCTCCGCAATTCGACTATTTCGGACCGACTGAGTTGTCAGATGTCTTATCGCTGCTGGCTGGGCGGGATCGGGGCATGAGAATTCTCGCTGGGGGACAGAGCCTTTTGCCGCTCCTCAGTTCTCGCCGTCTGGAGACCTCACGCGCTCATCGATATTAATAACGTAAGCGAGCTTAATCATTTAAGTTGGGACTCGGATGGTTTGAAAGTGGGGGCGACAATTCGGCAAAGGGAACTCGAAAGACATCCAGGATTAGCCGAGGTCAATCCGTTGCTTGCCGAGACCCTGCCGCTGATCGGCCACATCCAAACACGCAATCGGGGCACGATCTGTGGCAGCCTGGCACATGCAGACCCCGCAGCCGAACTCCCCGCCGTGGCAATCACCCAGGAGGCAAAGTTCACGATCAAAGTAAGGGCGCCCGGCGTACGGTCGAGGCTCAAAAGTTTTTAAGGATCCATTCACCACGATCATGGAGCCGGACGAGATGCTCACGGACATCACGTTTCCGACCTGGAACACTCGCGCCGGTTGGGCCATCGAACAGGTCTCTCGCCGGCCGGGAAATTTTGCGATGGCCGGCGTCATGGTTTTATTTTCGCCAGCGAACGGCAGCGGCGCGCGCGTTCGAATTACGGTCTTTGGAAATGGTGACATCCCACGCCGGAGCGAAAGCGCCGAAGAACTAGTTTCGAGCGACTCCCTCTCATCAGCTCTTCTGGATGAGATGGTGAACCGCGTGCGAGCTGAGGTGAGCACGCGAGGTGAGACCGATGCAACATCAGAATATTTACGTCACGTAACTGGACCTCTGGCAAGGCGGGCCTTGATCCGTGCCGCGCAGCGTGCCGGGGTTCTCACTGAAGGCTTCAATGGATAGCAGAGCAGATAAGCCTGAAAGTCAATGGAGAAAATTGGCAGGGGCTCTGTCTCCACGCGCTTGACGCTGGCAGACTTTCTACGAGATCAGCTGGGACTCACCGGACGCATCTGGGATGTGAGCACGGAGTCTGCGGAGCTTGCACGGTACACTTCGATGGTGAGGCCATTCGCTCATGTCTAATGTTAGCGGTGCAAGCAAACGGCCACCAGATTGGAACAGTTGAGGGATTAGCCCAAAACGGACACCTGTCCAGGTTGCAAGAATGCTTTCACCGCCAGCATGCACTGCAGTGTGGCTTTTGCACTCCCGGTTTCCTGATGACCGCAACGGCATTTCTGCGCAGTAATCCGAATCCGACTGAACAGAGTATTAGAGAGGCACTCAGCGGGAACCTCTGTCGTTGCACGGGGTACAAAGGCATTGTCCAGGCGGTCCGCGAAGCATCGCAAGAAGACCCGATCCTGAGCACAACGCCGCGCCGCGTGTGCAGCGAGCACAACAATGCCGCCGTGTGCAAAGGTGATGGGCGCTTCTATCGGGCGCAATGAAGATCAAAGACTGCTCCGAGGGAAAGGCACCTACACGTCCGACATACGACTGCCAAACCTGGCCCGCGCGGCGTTGCTTCGCAGTCCACACGCCTGCGCCCGCATCAAACGCCTCGACGTCAGCGCTGCCAGAGCTGCCCCGGGCGTGCTTGCCGTTTGGACCTTTGCGGACATTGCCGCAGTCGCGAAACAGTTTCCACAGGTTCAGCCGCACCCCCGCGCTCCAGTCTCGTATGCCTTACCCGTTGGTGCCCGACCTGGTGCGTTACGCCGGCGAGCCGGTTGCAATCGTGGCTGCCGAGAACGCCTACCAGGCGGAAGACGCCTTGGACTTGATCGACATTGAATATGAGCCGCTCCCGGCAGCGGTTGATACAGAAGCGTCGCTGCACGACACTGCCCCGCGTGTTCATGATGATCTACCGAACAACTTCGCCGGACGTTTCGGCCAGGAGGTTGGTGACGTTGACCGCGCCCTGGCGGAGGCGTTCGTGGTGATCAACGAACGGTTTACGATCGGCCGCGTTAGCGCGCAACCAATGGAGACGCGCGCAATAACCGCTTCGTATGAGTCGGGGAAGCTCACTGTTTGGATGACCACCCAGTCGCCGCACATGTCACGCCGCGTGATTGCTCAGCAACTCGACATGCCGTTGGAAAACGTGCACGTGATTGCACCCGACATCGGCGGGGGCTTTGGACCCAAGAATCGTCATTACCCTGAATACACTCTGGTGCCGATGTTGGCCGTCCAGCTGGGCCGGCCGGTGGCCTGGGTGGAAGATCGCCGCGAGAGTTTTACCGCGACTTACCAGGCACGGGAACAGGTGCACGATGTGACGCTGGCCCTGGCGGAAGATGGAAAAGTCCTGGCACTTTGGGATCGGTATATCTACGACCAGGGTGCTTACACTCCAATTGGAATTGTCGTGCCGTTCGTGACCTCCGTCAGCATCCCCGGCCCGTATAGAATTCCCAACTACCGTGTCGAATGCTCGATGGCCTTTACCAACAAGACGCCAACTGCGCCCTACCGTGGTGCGGAAAACCGCAGGCGGCGTTCGTGATGGAGCGGATTCTCGATTTTGCTGCCTTGCGACTGAACCTGGACCCGGTTGAGATTCGCCGCCGCAACCTGCTCAAGCCCGAAGATTTTCCCTATCACACTGGACTCACCGATCTGGACGAAACCAAAGTGGTTTACGACAGCGGTGACTATTCCGCTTGCCTTGACCGGACGCTGGAGCTGATTGATTACAAGAATTTCCCGCTCGAACAATCGCGGGCGGAACGCGCTGGGCGGCGCATCGGTATCGGAGTCGCTTGTTATTCCACCATGACTGGTCGAGGGCCATTCGAAGGTGCACGCGTCCGTTGTGCACCGGACGGGCGAGTATTTGTCCACTCAGGAGTGGCCTCGACGGGACAGGGCCATGAAACGACTCTGGCACAAATCTGTGCGGAGCATTTGGGAGTTCGCTTCTCGGACGTGGTTGTGAAGAATGGCGACACTGATGACATAGAGAAGAGCATTGGCACTTACGCAGCCCGGGTAGTCGTGATGGCCGGCAATGCCGTCGCGATGGCGGCCAGGTCAGTACGCGAAAAAGCGCTGGCCCATGCTGCCAAAATTTTCAACGTCTGCGAAAGCGACCTAAAAATAGTGAACGGAGTAATTCAGGTAGCCGCAGCCCCTGAGCGGAGCACAACCTTTGGGGCCGTCGCGCGCTGCCTTAGCGCCCAGGCGGAGCAACTTCCTGCTTCTGAGCGCGCTGCCACTGAACTTGAAGCAACCAGTTATTTCCAGTGCAACCGGCCTGCGTATGCCAACGGCACGTATGCGGCCGTAGTCGAGGTGAACACAGCAACCGGCGTGGTGAAGATTCTCCGGCATGCGTTAGCTCATGATTGCGGAGTCAGGGTCAATCCGCGCGTGGTCGATGGTCAGATTTATGGCGGAGTTGCGCAGGGGATTGGCGAAATTCTTTGCGAGGAAGTTCGTTACGATAAGACAGGCAAGCCGCTGACGAGTTCGTTCAAAGACCTACCTCTTGCCAAACGCTACGCTGGTGCCACCACTGATTCTCGAACATCTTGAGACACCTAGTCCTTTCAATCCACTCGGGGTCAAGGGTACGGGTGAAGGCGGGGTTGTTCCCGTAGCGCCGGCAATCACTTCTGCTATCGAGAACGCTCTGGGCCGGACGGTCCGCTTGACGCACAAGCCCATCCGCTCCGAGGACCTAATGGCTCAAATGATCTTGGGAGGCTGCAAAGCCAAAAGGAAGAATAAGAAGGACTCTTTGCAATGGTCATCAGGCAATTGGCAGTGATCTTTGCAATCGCCAGGTGACCATCACGTGGGCAAGTTAGCAATCGGTGAGAAGTTAACCCGGTTGGCCCGTGTCAATATTCAATTTCCTTTGAGGTGTAAGTTTTAGTATGGCAGCCAGCAACTCTGTCTTTCGAAAGATGAGCAGCGAGGCCGTTACGGCCAGGACCGGCAAGGATTGGAAAGCCTGGTTTTCCGTACTTGATAGGTTTGATCTAAAGAAGAAAGGCCACGCGCCGGCTGCGAAGCATCTGCGCGATAAGTACGGGCTTAGTAATTGGTGGTCCCAGGCAGTGACCATTCGTTATGAATGGGATCGCGGGTTACGCAAGTAGCTCGTGGGTTTCAAACGCATGAGCAGTTAAGCGAGGAGTATTCCAGTGAAATCATTATTGGTTCTCATCACATTGCTTCTGCTGCTTAGTTTGGCCCAGCCCACCTTCTGCCACAACAAATCCCACAGCGCCCGGATAGCCTACAGCGAGTGGATGAAGCTGGTGGCCAGCACCACTTGTGAGAATCGAAAAACGTGGGGCGGGAAGTGTGCGCCGGAAGCGGTGAAGATTTCTGACGCCTCCGGGAATGAACTGACGCTGATGTGTCCCGGGTGTCTGACCGCGATCAAATTTCGGGGCAACAATGTCAGCGGTCTACTCAGAGTTACCGAGCAAAACGGTACGCGAGAGATCGCCTTTCGCACGGAGGCAACGTCAAGTGAGTTAGAAACTCTGGCTAAGAAACTGAACGATTACTATTCGTATCACTTCTTCACCAGCGCAGCCCGGCCGCGCGGCCTGGCGACCGACGGAAAAGGCAATCTGTTGGTCACGGACTTTGGTACCGGAAAGAACGACGGCACAATCTGGAAAATCGCTCTCAAGGATTTCGATAAGCAGGATCAGCTCTTCATGCCGGCCGCCGGCGTAGAGTTTGTCAGCGGTCTGCCTTCGGTCAAGATCGACACCACGTTTCAGGGTCAGCCAATAAAATCCATTGTCGGTCCGTCGTCAGTGCGTCTCGATGGCTCTGTTCTGATTGCTCTCACAAATCGGATAATTGCGCATGAAGACAAAGACCCACTCGCGAACCTCCATGACACGCCGATAGCAAGCGTGCTGCGCGTAAACCTTGGTAGCGGTAACCCGCGCGGACCAGCGGCGCCCTTCAAGCAGGCATTACAACCGGACCAACCAAAGCCTTTCACCTTACTCGCCTCGCTCTGGAAGTTTGAAGATCGTTTCAATCCCGACCAGAAAGATAAAGAGTGTGATCCGTTCGATCTTGCCGTGCGGAACGGCTTTGCCTATGCGACAGATGCCGGAGCCAACGATCTCTTGCGCATTAATCTAAAAACGGCAGGGCGACGCTTTATGCTGCATTCAAGCAATTGCCCAATCCGCTCTACAACCCCCAACAAGCGACGAGTTTCCAAAATCGGCCTGAGAGGGATCCAGTACCGTCAGGTATAACGTTTGGACCAGACGGAGCACTGTATGTCGCTCTGCTGGCAGGTTTCCCATTCCCTCAAGGACATTCAGGTATCGTTCGTCTCGAGGACAAAAACCTTAATGGCGATGTGCTGACGCTGGTGAGGAGATGATGGTGGTTGATGGGTTGACCTGCGCGGTTGGCGTCACCTTCGACGCAAAGGGCAACATGTACACGAGTGAATACTCGCTCAATTTCATGAAGAATGCGCCGGGCCGGATCTGCCAAATTCGAGATCAGAAGTGCGCCGTCACGATCACGGACAAAGTTATCTCGCCTACGAGTATTCTGGTCATAGGCAATTATATTTACTTTTCACAGGAATTCCTTGGCCTCGTGGGCCGGCTGCCGTTGCCAAAGGCTACACGATAGCGGGCTGGCCGACTCGCTCGCGACCGGGAGTGGCCGACAGGATGAGTCGAAAGTTAAACGCGCAGGTTAGAAAGGTGCTCGTGCAGTTTGATCGCAACGATTGATTTCCATTGCCCAGAACACATTCGGCTAGACTGAGTACTCAAGGGCGGTTGTCGTTCGGCCTGGACGAGCGAAGCCGCCCTACGCTTTGGCATGCCGGCGTATTTGTAATCGTAGTCGTCGTCATTGGTGTCGTTGAGGTTGGCAGTTTCCGAGTTTGCACGAGAATGGCGACTGCTCCTTCTCTAATGTCTCCCAACCGATCAAAGGAGTTGTTGTTTGAACGATTGCTTCAAGACAGGCGTCGAAAGACCAGGCAGAGTGGGTCCGAGGCGCGCGTCAAGATCGACTACAAAAGGTGGAAATGAGAATCGCCGCAAAAGATTTTCTCGCAGGCGAAATATTTGACAAGAGTCTCTCGCTTGCGACATGCTGGCCCAGCTCAACCGGGTGTCCTGATCCGGTTTCCATGCGTGGTGACGCGCACCACTGCAAAGTTTGTTCGCCGGAAATCTGCCGCTTAAACCGACCGTGCCAAACGGCACTCGGTCTGCCGCATCGCAACGTATTCGGCGGCAACACTATTAGCCTGCTACCCAAACTGCCACACCGCATCGTACCTGCCTTAAGAGTAGTACGATCTTTTACTGTCATGCTTGTTCAACGTTCACCAGCAGCAACCCTTAGTTTACCGAGCTCCACTGGTATGTCTTATGAACCGAGAAGACAAAAATGTATATGAGTTCGGCGAGTTCCGTCTCGAGGGTGCGCAAGGTCGACTTCTGCAAAATGGCCAGCCAGTCCCGCTAAAACCGAAGATCCTGGACCTCCTGCTTTTCCTCGTTCAGCAGCGCGGCCAACTCGTCAAGAAGGATGACTTGATGAGGGAGATTTGGCCCAACACGATTGTAGAAGAGAACAACATCACCGTCAGCATTTCGGCGCTGCGGAAAGTATTGGGCGAAGACACTGGACGTCAGTTCATCGAAACGGTGCCACGTCGCGGATACCGCTTTGTCGCTGATGTAATAGAGATCGCTGATCAGGAAGCCGATTCCGGCGAGCTGCCGATAGATTCCTGGCGATCTTGCCCATGCAAAATCCCACCTACGATGAAACCGCTGAGTATCTCTCCGAGGGGATTACCGAAAGCATCGTTAACAGGCTTTCCCAGATTCCCAAACTTCGCGTCCTGGCCTGTAGCACCGTGTTTCGGTTCAAGGGGAAGGATGTCAATCCTCAAGAGGTTGGTCTTCGGCTCAGGGTGCGCGCGGTAATGCTGGTTAGGGTCATTCAATTGGGCGAGAAACTAGTCATCAGGAGTGAGTTGGTCAAAGTCTCGGACGGATCGCAAATTTGGGGTGATCAATATGATCGTTCCTCCGACGACCTGCTGGCCATTCAGGGTGAGATCGCCAAAGCCATCTCTGAAAGTCTCAAGATCAAACTCAGCCAGCAGGAACTGGTACGCTTAACCAAACCGGTTACCGATAATACTGAAGCTTTCCATCTCTATCTAAGAGGCCGTTATTTCTGGAACAAGTATGGCAAGGAATGGGTGTTGAAGGCCATTGAGGCATTCAGGCAGGCGATCGCAATTGATTCCAATTATGCACTGGCTTACTGCGGTATGGCTGACGCCTACTTCCGACTCTCGAATTTGCACATGCCTCCGCGGGAAGTTATGCCGAAAGCCAAGGAAGCTGCCCTGAAAGCCATAGAGATCGATGAGAATTTAGCAGAGGCACATTCATCATTGGGTCTGTTGAGAGTTTATTACGATCACGATTGGGTTGCGGCCGAAAACGAGTTCAGAAGATCGCTTGAGTTAAGTCCGGAACTCGTCCTGTCTCATCAGCGATACGGATCCTATCTATCATTCATGGGCCGCTTTGAAGAATCCATAAAGCATTATGAACATGCTCTGGAGCTGGATCCCTTTTCTTTGCATGTGAACATGAATCTCGCCACCAATTATTATTTGATGGGCGACTCAGAAAAGGCAGTCAGCCATCTGGAGAAGACGCTTGAGCTGGATCCCGACTACATGCCGACCCACTTCGTATTAGCTTGCACCTACATCCAGCAGGGCCGCTTGACGGATGCGATCGTGGAGTTTCAGTCAATCTACAAGCAGGATGAGAAGGCGTATATGGCGCTGGGGTTCATGGGTTATGCCCACGCGCTGGCGGGCCAAAAGGCCGAGGCGGAGAACTTGCTCAGTATCCTGACGGACATCTCGCTCAGAGATTATGTTTCGCTGTATAGCATGGTGGTAATTCACCTCGGCCTCGGACGGACCGAGCGGGTGTTTGAGCTACTGGAACAACTTTTTGAAGAGTGCAACGACTGGTTGGTATGGCTCAAAGTCAGCCCGGAGCTTAAGCACTTGCACGGCGATCCACGATTTAAGAACTTGTTAGCGCGCGTTGGATTTCCTGATTAATTAATCTACAGGGTTGAGGATTTCTGGATGAATCCGTGAAGGAATCCACCAGCGCGCCACGCGTCGGCTCGGCTACTTGATCTTCGCTATCCTCGCCGCGGTCCGCGCGAATTGTCGAATCGGTTTTTCAGCCGGCGTTCCCGCAATCGCCGCTTGGTTTGCGGCTTTCGTCTGAGTCCCCAGACTTCGGCGGAGGGAACTTCCCACCCAAGGACGTTCCGACAAAACTCGGACCATTCGGGAGTGACATTGCTGAAAATGACGTGCTCGTCTAAAAAGATGCCATCGGTGACCGTTAGATTCTCCTGAAGATAGAGATAGTCTGCATCGGTTAGCTCCTTGACTACCCGTATCGTCTGCGCCGTCCACCTCTCTCTTGACTTGCCGGGCATTCTGAGCTGCTTCGCTCCACCCGGAAAACTGACGAAGTTGGTGAACGGGATAAGCTTTACAGAACTTCCCCAGGATTGACATTTTCGTCCTCCAAGATTTGATAAATTCTCAGTCGACCAGGAAGTCTGACCGCTAACGAATTTTTCGGTTGCGTCGAATTCGTGAAGCAATGAATCTCCGCCGACGTGAGAGAGAACATGCTGTCCGGCTTCTTTTCAGCGAGCCACAGAAACTTATGAATTTTTGCGTCATACGATTCACCCTTAAACGCAATTCTCTCAGCGGAGCTACAAGGAAATCTCAATTTCCGACGATACGGTTTGCCAATCGTCGTCTGGGAGGGCCTGGCTTAGGTACACCAGCACCGGCTCGTCATCTTCGTCTGGGCGCAATTTGATTGCCTCGAGCAGTTGCGCCACTTCATTAGGAGAAACTGAAACCAGGAGCAGTTGAGTGATTGGCCTGGATTGTGCTGCGCCGATCTCGGAAAATTCCGTGAAGACGGCGCCACTATATCCGTCTTCCTGCAAACCTACAATGATCTCGCGCAAATGATCGGGTTGAAAGCCATCGTGATTGTCATGAATGGTGTCGGACGAGTTCAAGGATTCACCTCCTGCCTTGCAATTTGCGATTGATTTTGTCATCGCGATGTTCGTGGGTTCACAGCTCTTGTTTATGTTGCTACTGCAATTCTTTTTCACTGCTGATTGATATCAATCGCCGAAGATGATGCCATCGCCAAAGATGATGCCATCGCCGAAGATGATGCCGTCGCCGAAGATGATCCCATCGCCGAAGATGATGCCGTCGCCGAAGATGATCCCATCGCCGAAGATGATCCCATCACCGAAAATGATGCCGTCGCCAAAGATGATTCCATCAGCGACGACCACGTCGTCAGAAATGGATAAGCCGTTGGTGGTGAGTTTGCCATTGCCCATCAGAATCCCATCGCCGCTCAATTGACTTGTACCGAGCAGCATCCCATCCGACAGCACCTGGCCCGTCGAAAGCAACACGCCATTGGGTAGAAGAATGCCATCAGAGATCCCTCCTCCGGCAATGCTTCCGGCACCCATCATCAGTGGGTCAGCGATGAGATCTCCATCGAGAGATATCGCTTGACCGGAGATAATGACTGCATCAGACATGAGCGGGTCGGCCGAGAGCATCAGACCGTCTGTAGCGAAGGCCCCGTTAACCCAAAGCGAACCACCGTCGTTAATCTCCTGGCCCGAGGAGTAAAGCGAGCCTCTGCTGACCAGCAAACCGTCGGAGAGTAAGAACCCGTCACCGAGCACTTCGCCAGTGAAATAGGGACCCTGCAAACGGGTTACCAGGCCGACGCCGGACATGGTGTTGAATTTACGGACGATTGTGCTGCCCCAAGCGAAACTGCTGCCAGCAAAGGAAGACTGGCTCGGCGGAGCAGCGGTCAAAAGTGGGGCGCCAACCTGGATTGGTGATGCGAGATCTTGCCGGAGCAAAGTCGCCAGCTTCATCGCCCCCTCAATATTCAGTTCGCCTGCCCCCTGTTCCAGGACTCCGAAGTGTTCAATCTGCTGGGCCGTGTATTCCATGAAGGCCTTCATCATGTTCGGCGTCAGTTTGGGATTAAGTTGGACCATCAGCGCGGCCGCGCCGGCGGTTACCGGAGTCGCCACCGAGGTACCGCTCATCTGCATCACTTTCATCGTCGGGTCGAGGTCGTCGCCATTGGGCTGATGCAGGGAAGGATTCGCAGTGACGATGAGATTGTTGGCCGCCTCCGCGAACACCAACTTGTTTCCCGGTGCTACCAGATCAGGTTTGAGCAAGTTGTCATGATGGCGAACACCTTCCTCGTCCACCCAATAGCCGCGGGTGGGTCCGCGAGAACTGTAGCTGGCAACCACGTCGTCGCCGCGCGCGTCAGTCTGAAAGGTGTTCGAAGCACCAATCGTAAAAGCGGCAGGCTCGATACCAGGAGAGTGAATGGCGCCAAAAACTTTCTGGCCCGAAGAATCTTTTCCATCATTGCCGGCGGCTACTACCACCAGAATGCCCGAGTTCGTCAAAGCCCGAACCGCACGACACAGTGAGTCGTACTTGTAGGATTCGACGGCCTGTCCACCCAAGCTCATGTTCACGACCCGGATGTTGAACTGGCGCGCGTTTTCCGCCACCCAGTTGAGACCCGCCAGCACATTTTCAACGGTCCCCTGGCCCGTGCTGTTTAATACGCGGACGTTCAACAAAGAAGCACCAGGAGCAATACCGGTGTATGCAGAACCGGCCCTCGCATTTCCTGCCGCAGCAGCTGCCACAAACGTCCCGTGACCATACGGATCATCGGTGCGGTTCTCTCCGGTGAAATCAACACTGGCGACGATCCTCGATGCTCCACCTGAGGACAAGAACTGCTTGTGATTTGGATCGATGCCCGAGTCAAGGATTGCAATGCCAACTCCCGAGCCATCAATCGTACCGCGGCCGTTGGCTGCAGCCTCGACGCGCCCGGCATCGGCCCCGGTCATCGTCGTAACATGACCGACAGGCGAGACACGTTCATTGGCCGAGACGTGGAAGACTTCCGGAAAGGCTGAGAGTTCAGGCACCAGACTGAAAGGCATCTTGATAGCGAAGGTGCGGAGCTTTTTCATTTCTCTCTCCAAGTGAACACCGTTTCGCTTTAAGAAGGAGTTGAAGTGCCCGCCCCGCGAGTCGTTAAGTTCCACGATCACGGTCACCCATTCGTCTGATTGGTGCGTACCGCGGGCTAGTCGCGGAGAAACTTTGACTGCTCTCTCTTCAGTGGATTTGACCGTCGGATCAGACTTCGAGGCGGCCTTGACCTGGGTTGACTGACAAAGACCCGTGAGCAGAATTGCAGCCACGAGAGTGAGCGACAAGAACTGTGACGGTTTCGACAACATGATGGAACTCCTTCGCCAAAAGTCTTCACGGTTAAGTGAATTTGCCTAACGGGCGGGAAGATAAATTGGCGAAGGACCGGGGGTCTTTAACCCGTTGCTAACTATTTGCTAACTATTTCTAAACGTGAGGAGCTGCAGCCAAATGGCCGTTTGATGGACCATCTGCCGCCCAAAAAAGAGTTGGGTTAAGCTTGAGGGCTGGGCACAATCAGTGGTACGCAAGGCCCTGGAATCAGGGTCAATCTCGGAGGAGATTGCTGTCTTATTTCTATGGTTGTGTCGTGTATCTATGAAGGAGTAACGGCAAGCAATCGCTTGCGAGCGGCGCCTGCCTCTTTGTGCGATTGGTTCGTAACCGCAGGTAGCCAAAGCCACCATTTTCGAATGGCAAGTTGTTAGTCGTCGCGCAAGGTCGAGCCCCGTGGCCGACTTCCCATCACACCGTATTTCACCGAGCTAAAAATATCCGCAGAGGCAGATTGTGCGGAGACTCATTTGGGCACAATTGATCAGACCCGAAGTGAACTGCTTGTTAACCTGACAATCCAATCAACAAAAATCCACCTCAGTTTTGTGTCGACAGATTGTGCGATCAAACAATCATCAGCTTTGCACTTCATCACGTTTAGAAATAGTTAGGAAACAATTAGTAATCGGTTAAAGACGATCGATTCTTCGCCAACTTATCTTCCCGCCTGTAACGAAGTTCCTGATGCCACTGAGCATCCAGGAGGGAAAGACGATGGCGAACATCTCCAAGAGAAATAGACAGCGAGAAAAAGAGAAGGAGATAGCGGCGAACAACAGGCGAGAGCTAATCGCCGCCGGATTTAAGAGGCGCGACTTTTTGAAGATGGGTTTGCTGACTACGGCCGGCTTGCTGATTCCGATGAAAGGATTGAGCGTGTTCCCGACGACCAGGTCCGGTTTTCCACTTCCCGACGACCAACCAACCAGCCCTCCGACAACCCCCTTCGTCGACGAGATGCCTCGGTTGCCAGTACTCGCACCCGTCCCTTCGCTGACGCCGGCGCCAACTGCCGCGCCCAACACTGCCGCCGGGGAAGCGCGGACGATTGCGCATCAGGCTTTCGCGCAGTTTCCTCCGTCGAGGTTTTACGAGTTGTCACAGCGAGCGGGCCTGGTAAGCATGGCCCCGGCGAATGAACTTCCGCTGCAGCCCATCTGGGGCTTCAACGGAGTGACTCCGGGTCCGATGATTGTGGAGAGATACGGTGCGCTGGGAAGTCCGCAACGCGGTTCGATCCTCGTGCGACAACGCAACAACTTGCCATTCGAAAATGGTGGCTTCGGGCTGCCTTCGGTTACGACCCATTTGCATAACGGACATACACCGCTGGAGAGCGATGGCTTCCCTTGCTCCTTTATGGAACGCGGTCAGTTTTTCGACTATCACTATCCCAACGTCTACGCCGGAATCAACTCAACTCATCCCGGCACCGGCGACGTCAAAGAGGCGCTGGCTACGCTCTGGTATCACGATCACCGCATGGACCACGCGGCGGAAAACACTTACAAAGGGCTGGTCGGCGGCTACATCCTCTTCAACGAATTTGACACCGGCGATGAAACCACCGGCTTCCGGCTGCCGAGCTTCGGCGACGGACAAGACCCGCGCACCAGCTTCGATATCTACATGTTTATCTGCGACAAGCTCTTCGATAGCCAGACAGGTCTGCTGAAATTTGATCTCTTCAACACTGCCGGCGTCCTGGGTGACAAGTTCCTGGTTAACGGCAAGGTACAGCCGGTGTTGCACGTCAGCCCGCGCCGTTATCGATTCCGCTGGTTGAACAGCGGTCCTTCGCGCTTCCACCAGTTGTTCGTGCTCGGCCCGAATAATTCCACTAAACCCTTCTGGCAGATCTCGACCGATGGCAACCTGATGGAACGTCCGGTTGAGGTCACAAGTTCGCGTTTGTCGGTGGCTGAACGTGTCGACGTGATCGTTGATTTTACTGACCAGGCTGGGAAGACGTTCTACGTTGAGAATAGGTTGGAGCAGCAAGACGGGCGCGGCCCGCTGGGGACGTGCTCCGAGAGGCCGGTCAGGGGCAGAAGATATTGAAGATCGTCGTTGATGGTCCAGCCGTGGCTGATAACAGTCTCAATCCCGCGCTCATGCAGTTCTACGGTCTTCCAACTACAACGGACGCGCCGGTGATCACACGCACCTTCAGTTTTGACAGGAAGGGCGGTCAGTGGGCGATCAACGGTCAGCTGAGCAGCGATTGCGGCGAGGCCAACGACATCCGTTTTGCAATCAAAAAAATACGGTTGAGAAGTGGGTTCTACAGAACGTTCGTCCGGGGTGGCACCACCCATTCCATATGCACCTCGAGGAATTCCAGACTCTCTCAATCAATGGTCAGGCGCCGAAGAACAACGGAATCATTGAAAGTGGGCGGAAAGATGTTTTGAGGTTGGAGGACAACATGGAAGCCGTCGCTTACTTCCGCTTCCGTGACTTCACCGGCAAGTTTCCTATGCACTGCCACAACATTCTTCATGAGGACCACGCGATGATGATGCTGGGCCAGGTCAACGACGTCGGTGATAACAAAACCACAACCGTAACGCCACAGCGCTGAAGCAAGCGAAGCCCCTGATGGCGCGGAGTAGCTGCTAAGAGTTTTCGAGAAAGGATCGTCATGAAAGCACTAATCGAAGAAAGATGATGATGCGGCTCGGTGCCGTCCTGGTCGGGGCAGCGCTGATCGGACAGACTCCGTCCGTTGCTTCAAAGCTCGGAATTTCTGAAAATCTCTTCGCGTGAGCGAATCAGGGAGCAGTACTTTCCCAACATCATCCTGACGACGCATGAAGGAAAAAGGTGCGCTTCTATGACGATCTAATTAAGGACAAGATCGTCTTGCTGAACTTCATGTATGTTAAGTGTGAGGGTATCTGCATGCCCGTCACCATGAACCTCATGCGAGTGCAGGAGCTGTTTGGCGAACGCATGGGACGTGACGTCTTCATCTATTCATTTACGCTCAAGCCGCAGGAGGACACGGTTGCCAGTCTGCGACAGTACGCAGCGATGCACCATGTGAAGCCCGGCTGGACTTTTCTTACCGGTTCAGTTGCAGACATGGAGTTGCTGCGCCGCAAACTCGGCTACGTCGATCCCGACCCGGAGATTGACAAGGACAAGTCAAGTCACCTCGGCGTAATTAAGTACGGCAACGAGCCTTTGGAAAGGTGGGGCGGCTGCCCGGGACTGTCAAGAGCCGCCTCGATCGTTAAAGCAGTCAGTTGGGTGGATTGGCCCGACAACCTGAAAAAGAATATCGAGTCTGCGCCAACCAAGAGTGGAACAGACAACAGTTCTGGCGACCGCAACGCTGGTCCTCCCGACGCGGGTCGCCCTACAACTCGAATGACCCACCAGCACAACCACTGAGAGACCCGCCTAATAGCCCTGCCATCTAGCCTGCCAACGCCTTCGCCTGGGACTCATAGCAGTTCCAGGCAGGCCTCCGTTTGCGTCGCCCTTCAGATTTGTCCGTTTTCCAGATGCGAAATACTCAGCTTTCAATTGAGCAATCCATGAGAAGACGCAGATTTAGGTTAGTTGTACAAATGCCTCGCCATTCAATCTTACCGTGACCTAACGAGGGTGGCTCTACCGAATAAAGTTGTTAGGTGGTCCGCTCAAGCAGGAAAAATCTCTGCGAAGTCTGCGATAGCTCTTCGCTTTCAAGAAGGAGACGTTATGAAAATCGCTCGAACGTGTCGACTGAGTTCCCTGACGCCGTGGCTTATTCTGGCGTTGTTGACTGTCTCAGCCGGTGTCTTAGAAACCAGGCAGACCAAGGGAACACTTCCGAGTCTTGTGCCATCCGTCGCAGCCCAGGAAAAAGCCCAGGAAAAACGGCCGGCGGCTCAAGAGAAAACTCTAACGGGAAGTAAGAAAGATGTCGTAGCTACTCAATTGCTACGGCAAAGGTGTAAGACCGCGGACCCTGGTCGGCGGCACATTCACCGAATTCTCCCTCGAAGGCGGTGGCCCGCAGCTGATGGCGGTCGCGCCGGATGGTTCCATCTTTTACTGTCTGGGAACCGCCAACAAGATTGGGCAAATACTTTCGCCAAGCGTTGCCGGCGATAAGCTGAACGTCCGTGAATTTCCCATTCCAACCATCAATAGTTTTCCCGAAGGCATCACGGTGGCACCGGACGGCATTGTCTGGTTTACCGAACAGCGTTCCGGAAAGATCGCAAGACTTGACCCGAAAGACGGCGTGTTTTCGGAGTATCCGACTCCCACCGTTAATAGTGGGCCGGTTGGAATTACCGTGGGGCCGGACAACAACATCTGGTTCACCGAAGCGTATGCCAACAAGATCGGCGTGCTCGACCCCAACAATCCCGAGACTATTAAAGAATTCAGAATCCCGACACTAGTGTCCGCACCTATCTATATTACGAGCGGACCGGATGGGGGACTCTGGTACGTTGGCGTGCGAAGCCACAAACTCGGGCGGATCGATCCGCGTAGTTTTGAGTTTGTTGAATACCCCACGATGACTCGGCAAGCCGGTCCGACCTCTGTCATTACTGGCCCTGACGGCGCTCTCTGGCTGAGTGAACTCGCCGTCGACAAAATCGCTCGGTTTGATGTGAGCGCCAGGAGATTCACGGACGAGATTCCGGTCGAGTCAAAAAGAATGGCGCCAGGTCGGGTCCAGGCATGCTTGTCAATGGCCCCGACGGCAATATCTGGTTCACAGAGATGCTTGGCAATCAGATCGGCAGACTCAATCCCAAGACCAAAGAGATTTATGAGTTTCAAGCGCCAAGCGCAACCCCGCTATCGCTGGTTAATCCCGGACCCGAGGATACGGCCAAAGACGTTTATACGGAGGCCCACATGCTCCTGAAACCTGGCGAACAGCTCGGCGCTTCGGGAGGACCCGGTGCGATTGTGTTCAGTCAGGATGGGACCCTCTGGTACGCCGCTATTTTCGCGGACAAGGTCGCGCGTCTTGCCCTGTAGGCAGATAGGCGCGAGCCAGAGAGAGCCAGCAAACGAGGCGCCCAGACTCCGTGCCACTCTTTCATTAACGTTGAGTGGCTCAACAACCAACCACTTTTTCGAGATAAGGAAGGAAACCATGGCTATTGACCTTGTAAGACAATGGAGCAAGTACAGGTTGCTGACGATCAAGCGATCTTGGCGAGTCAATTTGGAGATGCGCTGGAAAGCATTTCCGTTTCGCTCGACGCGCTCTCTCCCCAACAGAGGGAGGTAGTCGAACTGGCCTACCGCTCGGCGCTGACTACCCCCAACCCGCTGGCTCACGTGATAGGTGACCCGGCAGCCTGGGAGAGTAACTTCTCGCACGTCCTGGACCGAGTCGCGGTGCGGCTCGATCCACGTCCGAGCGCAGAATTGCGCCACCAGGCACTCAACCATCCGGACCCGGTCATGCGCGAGCAGGCTTTGTATGAGTATGCCGACCGGAATGAGAAAGATGCGATTGAGTTGCTCTCTCCAGGCAGTGCGGCAAGACCGCGACCGTGAAGTGCGCTGGGATGCTCTCGGGCCATCGAAAAGCTCGGCGGCATCGAAGCCATTCAAGCCTTGCGAGAGTTTCAGAGCTCTGACGATCCGGAGATTGCCGAGTGGGCCGGGCTCTTCATCGGGAGCTCCAGACAGGCCATCCGGTGTTCGATGCACGGGAATGCGCTTCTACTCCTGGTCGCACGTTTGATGAAACGATCCACTTGCTGATCCACGCCGATCTCTATATCCGACTTGATGGAACCAACCAGCGCTGGGGCAAACTTTCGTTAACCCCGCAGGCTCTGGCTCGAGTCTATGGACAAGCGCACGCCTGTCCGAACGTCAGATCACGAGAGCGGCAGTTGGTCATCGCCAAGACGATTTCCGGCTTGCACCCGGATGGCAGCCCGCACATCGACAATTATCTCTTCCGGTGGTTTCACGGAGCGCACGCGCGATGATCGTGGGGCCTTCTATTTTGAGTCGCAAGTGAAGCGTCCATTCTATGTTGCCGGGCGGGCGGATGACCCATCGAAGGGTGTCCAGGATGCCACCATCGGCTTCATGCGCGAAGGCTGCTGGTATCTGGACAATGGCTTCAAGATTGGCAATGCAGACGCGATACGGTATGTGCGCGGCCGCTTCCAGGGTTGGGGGCTACATTAATTTGCAGCAGATGTTTGGCAAGTCGCTTGACCAGATATTGCTGCCGGGCAACGCCGTCCTTTCAACCTTGCACGATCCAGTTGCGGGGCCGTTAACCAACACCTTCATCGCGGGCACCTTCAAAGGCAAGCTCAACGATTGGGATGGCGACGGTCGCATCGATCTCAACTCGCGCAACGTCTATTCCACGACCGAGGGCGAGCTTGACACCAACATGGATGGCGTAGCGGACGAGCCCGGTGTTTCCTGCTGCACCTGGCAAGGTAATTTTTCCGGTCTAACAGGGTGGAATTATTTAGGGTCCATCACCTGAACAGAAAGGGAGTGCCACCTTGTCTAAGCAACTGCAGTATCCAGCTGAAGTGATTGAATCGGTGCCGGCTCGTAGTGCAAACGATTGGCTCGACCGGCGCCGACCTCAAGGTCTTCAGCAAAACGAAGACAGCCTGCCCAAACTTTACACTTCCGGCGCTCGCACGATGGCGCGCGATCGCTGGGAGCGTATCGTGTCCAGCACGATCATCCCCGCGCCCGCCGAGCAAATCTGGCGTGCGTTAACCGATCCGCAAAAGTTGGGACAATGGCTCATTTCCTGCCAGGGCTCGCTCGAGCATGTGGGCCAGGATTGCATCCTGGATTTTGAAGACGGAGATTTTTTCCTGACGCGTCCACGGGTAGTCAATGCTCCTTACGAACTCGGAGTGGGTCTGGCGCTGGCTTGGCATTGGCCCGGCCTGGACGGTTAAGTGGAATTTGGAGCCGGTTGAAGGAGGCACTCGCGTCACGGTCATCGACGAAGCTTTCAATCCGCCGGCACGCACCGGGCACTACCGGGGCGAGGGTTGGCCTGAAATTCTGGACATCCTGACGTCGTTCATCAGAACAGAAACAAATTATCGCTGGCCATGTCGGAGTCAGTCTTACGTGCTCGCGGAAGTTCCGATGACGATCTACGGCGCCTGGGACCGGCTCTTCGACCCCGCCAGCCTCAAGTGGTGGCTGCATATTTTTTCCGGCGAGATCGCCAAAGGCGAAACTCTGAACGATCAATATGGGAGATGCGACGGGTACGGTCGAGATGGTGATTCACGAGGTGATGCCACCCAACTACAACGTCCCTCCGTTCATCGCTTTCTCTTTCAAGCGGCCCTTCTGGCCCACTGCAATCCCCGGAAGAATCTTTCTCGAGCCGGCAGGCTGGGGAGCGTCTATCTTGCAGGTCTATCAAACAGGTTGGGAGAACCTGGGGCCGGCTTTGCAGTTGCACGAGCGCCGCATCATCGTCGGCTTCCTGGCCGAAGCTTTTCGGCGGGCGGGCCAGTTGTGTGCGGGAGACGGGATGCCACGTTTGGCCTCGCCCTGGGTGCTCAGTGAACATGAGTCTCCGCAGTCTCCCTCATTGACTGGTGACGTACCAGCCATTCGTAGCGTTCCTTAAATCACTCACCAGTGAATAACTCAAAGGAGGCGTCAAATGTGGTCCATGCCAGTGGGAACAATCAGTGCGACGGAAAGGAACAAGTTTCTCGTCCGCCGTTTTGTTGAAGACGTGTGGAACGCAGGCAAGCTTGATGTCGCGGATGAAGTGCTAGCCGCGAACTACATTGAACATCCTTCATCACCCGACGAATCCAGGGAAGAGGAGCCTACGGGGCCCGACGGAATGAAACAATTCGTGATGATGTTTCGCAGCGCCTTTCCCGATATGGAATTTACCATCGACCACATGGTCGCTGAAGGGGACAAGGTCGCTATTCAACTGACCGGACGCGGCACGCACAAGGGCGATTTGCGCGACCTGGCGCCTACCGGCAAGCGCGTGACCATTGGCGGCGCCGCTATTCATCGCATCCAGGACAACAAGATCGTTGAGACCTATCAGGTCGTTGACCGGCTGAGTCTACGAGAACAGCTCGGCGCGCCCCAAATCGGCGATCTTGATGTGGGGAGACAGCATCATGATTACCGAACAGGCATTAGCCGTCGAGGCCGTGAACGTGGGCACGGTTGTCGTCACGGTTGAGGTCAGTGCGCCGCTCGAGAGAGTCTGGCAGTCACTTACCGATCCGGATGTCGCTTCACTGCTGGTTCGGAGCTTTGGACGAGCCGCTGACTGCGGGGGCAGTGCGCGGCTGGACTTTGGCGACGGAGATTTCTTTGATCTCGATTCGATCAATCTCAACTTTCCAAATGTGATCCAATACGATTGGCGTTTTCTCGGGATTGGCCCATGCGACTCGATCACGTGGCGCCTGGTGGCCAACGATGCCGGTTGTCTGGTCACGGTAACTGACAGTCAATCCGGCCGTCCCGCGGAAGCAGCCGAGATGCTGCGCGAAGGATGGTTGGACTTTACCAGTCGCTTGGTCGGGTTCCACGCAACCGGAAAGAACACCAGGTATGACTGGCGGCGCGAGCTGGATGTAGGCACAGAAATAAACGCTTCGGCCAAGGATGTCTGGGACTGCCTCTTTGCGCCGGATGTGCTGGCTCAGTGGTTGCCTTTCGATGCGCCTATTGAATCAGGCCGGCAGGTGACAGTTTGTGATGAATTAGAACCAAAGGAGCTGCGGCTCGATGACGTAGCGTGGCAACTCGGCCAACAGGTCGAGTTCCTACTGGGCGATGAGAATTGGACGGAGTCGACCACTTGTCGCATAGAGTTGACGGCGCGGGAAACCGACACTCTTTTCTACGTTAGTCACAACGGATGGGAACACATCGACCAGGATCAGTCGGAACAACTAAACCAGCGCCGGCGTTTCTGTGAGCTTTGATTGAAGCCGTGGAACGTGCCCGTCGGATCGCCGAGGCGAACTGAGGTTAGACGCAGGCCCCAACAGGTTCCAATAGGAGTAGCTTCGAGTCCGTTATCAAACACAACGGGAGGCAGCAGGCGTGTCGCCTGTTGCACCCCCACATACTGCTTTCTAAACCGGTTGTACCACAACTCTCGACGCGATCGAGAAATTGAAAGGGAAGGACCGTCATGGAAGAATACTGCCCGCACCGGCGGACGCTCGTCCTGCTGGTAACACTGCTGTTTCTTTTTCGCCGAAGGCTAACTTCGCGCAAACCCGTCGGCAACCATTTCCGGCACAGTTCAAGATGAGAACAAGGCGCTGCTGGGAGGCGTTGCGATCAGCGTCAAGAACGTCGAGACCGGAATCACTCGAGTTAGCACTACAGATTCTGAAGGACGCTATCGCGTAACGCAGTTGCCGCCTGGCAACTACGAGTTGCAAGCGGTCGCCAAGGGTTTTCGGACGGCGGTGCGCACGGGAATTGATCTGAGCGTAGGTCGCGACGCGGTCGTCGACTTCGCGCTAAACGTAGGAGAGGTCTCGGCGAAGGTCGTGATCGCCGGCGAGGCATCGTTGGTGGAAACGACGGAATCGAGCATTCAGTGCGCTCGTCGACGACAAGAAGATACGCGACTTGCCGCTTAACGGCCGCAGCTGGGATCAACTGGTGCTGTTGCAACCGGGAATTTCGATGTATCCCAATGCCGCCCGCGATTTGCAATATGGTTCCGGCGTCAAGTTCACCGCCTTCGGAGCTCGTCCGCAGACAAATCTCTTTTTGATTGATGGCACAGACATCAACGATCAAGCTGATTTCACGCCTGGCAGTGCGGCAGGTGTGACGCTTGGAGTTGAAACTCTGCGCGAGTTCAAAGTGCTGACCAGTTCCTACGGCGCGGAGTATGGCAGAAAGTCGGGAGCCATGGTGGTGGCGGCTACCAAATCCGGTACCAACGATTATCACGGCGATCTGTTTTATTTCCTGCGCAACGACAATCTCGATGCGCGCAACTTCTTTGACCAACAAAAACCCGAATTCAAGCGAAACCAGTTTGGCGGTACGTTTGGCGGGCCGATCAAAAGAAACAAGAGCCTTCATCTTCGGAGGCTACGAAGGTCTGCGCGAGGTGCTGGGACTTTCCTCTGTGATCGTCGTTCCAAACGCAAATGTCCATAATGGCTGTTTACCGAGCTCAAGCTCGCCGGGTGGGTTGCGCTGCATCGGTGTTGACCCGAAGATCGCTCCCTACCTCGCGCTTTATCCGCTGCCCAACGGCGCCGATCACGGTGACGGCACCGCAGATTTCTCAAGCTCGCCGCCTCGCGTTACCAACGAAGACAACCTGACCGTCAGACATGATTATGAGTTCAGCAAGAAAGACTCATTCTTTGCCCGGTACACCTATGACGATTCTCTAGTGAATCTGCCGGATGCCAGCTTGATCTTCGGCCAGCAGTTCAAGAGTCGCTATCAGTATCTGACGCTTTCAGAGCAGAGAGTGTATCACGCCAACGCTGCTGAATGTTTTCCGCTTCGGCTTCAATCGTTCTTTTTCCGATAGCCAGGCCGTGCAAACCGCTGATACTGCCAACCTTGCTTTCATGCCAGGCCAGGAAATGATCGGCAATCATGGTAATCGACTCCACCGCAACCTCTGCCTTCGACGGCGGGTTTGGCCCGGTGTCCGCATTGCCGCGCACCTTTGCGCTACAACTTGTTCCAGTACAGCGACGATCTTGCATACACGAAGGGAACGCATTTCGTGAGGTTTGGCGGGAACTTCACGCGCAATCAACTCAACGTCAAAGCTAATGCAAACATCCCGCGTGGCACCTTTAGCTTCCGCACCCTGGAAGACTTTCTCAGGGGCTCGCTCGTACCTGTTTCGAGCGGAAGCGTCCGGCTCGGACACGGAAAGAGGCTGGCGCCAAAGCATCTTCGGCTTTTACGTGCAGGATGACTGGAAGTTCAAACCAAACCTGACGCTGAACCTCGGTTTGCGTTACGAGTTTGTCACTATCCCGCATGAAATTCACGGCAAGTCAAGCACGTTGGTTAATCTGACTGATCGCGACCCGACGATTGGCCCAATCTGGCAACGGAATCCGACGTTAAGCGATTTCGCTCCGCGGGTCGGTTTCGCCTGGGATGTTTCCGGCAATGGGAAGACTTCCATTCGGGCAGCTTTCGGCACCTACTACGATCTGCCGATCTCCTATTTTTACAGTATCCAGGGCAGCCGGACGTTACCCTTTTCTTTCACCGGGACAGTTAACAATCCACCCTTCCCGAATGCGCTTAGCGGACTGTTTAACTCAAGCTCTCGAAGTTTCCGACCTTCGCCAAAGACTTGAGCACGCCGACCAAGCTTCAATACAACGTCACCTTCCAGCGAGAGATCGACTCCGGCACGGTAGTGATGGTTGGTTACGTCGGATCCGCGGCTATCACCTGCTGAGACATCAGGAAGCCGACCACTTCATACCAACAATTTTGGCAGACGGAACAAGGTTCTATCCGGCCAACGCGCCGCGTGTGAATCCAAACTTCAATTCGCTCCGCATGGCAACGACGGACGTGAATTCAAGATACAACGCCCTGGTGGTCGCCGTTACGCGCAGGTTTCAACGCGGACTCCAATTTCAAGCGTCGTATACGTTGTCGAAAAGCATGGACTCGAATTCCGGGGCCTGGAGGCACGGACATTAGAAACCAGGAATCGTTCAACGAAGACCCCTACGATCTGGGCGCGGATTATGCTCTCTCAGGGTTTGATGCCAGACATGTTCTCACGTTCAATTTCACTTACGACGTTCCCTTTGCCAAAAACTGGTCAGGCATTGCCAAAGACCTGTTCGATAACTGGCAAGTCAACAGCATTACAACTCTGTCATCCGGCCAGCCGTTCACGGTGGTCTCGAGCGGCAATCGTGCCCGAACTTATCCCGGCTCTACTCGCAGTCGACCCAACCTGCGCCCGGGCGCAAATCCGAATCCTGTTTTGGGTGGACCTGACAGATACTTCGACGCAACCGCGTTCGAATTTCAACCTGCCGGTTTTGCCGGCAACCTTGGAAGAAACTCGATCATCGGTCCCGGCCTGGCAAACACCGACTTCTCGCTCGTCAAGTCGCATCGCTTAGGCGAAGGGCGCAATCTCCAGTTTCGCACTGGAGGTATTCAATATTTTCAATCGCGCGAACTTCGGGATCCCTCTGCGCGTGTTGTTCGATACGCAGGAAATCGGATTGGCAGCGCAGGCCAGATCAAAAACACCGTGACGCCAGCTCGGCAGATACAGTTTGGGCTGAAGCTCACGTTTTGATTGATGCGACAACCGGTCGCGAGGCGTCTTGTTCAGGCACGCGGAGATCCAGATCCAGGGTGCCCGCGCTGCTTGAGCGTTTGCCCGACGCAACGCTCCTTTGGAGCTGCGCCGACCCGTCGGCGCCTTTACCCGCGCCGGCTTGACGCCGCATCCGCAGGTGAGGGCTGCGACAGATCGCAACCGACCAAAGCGGTGACAGGCGGGTCCCCAGCGCGGCAGCCGCGCTGGGGTGCTCACGTCACCGCACTCCAAGAGACGCGCTTACTGATCACGAAAGGAACAGCGAAATGCAGAAACCTCTTTTGACTATGAGGCAAATCGCCAACATGAACGTTGGTCTGCTTGGCATACAGTTTGGCTGGGGATTACAGAATGCCAACATGAGCGCGATTTATGAAAAGCTCGGAGCCTCGCCAAGTCTTATCCCGCTGCTCTGGTTAGCCGGGCCCGTCTCGGGTTTTCTGGTGCATCCGATCGTTGGTTTCATGAGCGACCGGACCTGGTCACGCATTGGCCGTCGCCGCCCCTTCCTGCTTGGCGGCGCAATCTGTTCCTGCATCGCTCTGTTTCTGATGCCCACTTCACCGGTGCTTTGGGTGGCGGCGACATTACTCTGGGTCCAGGACTTTAGCATTAACTCCACCAGTGATCCTTTTAGACCCTTCATTGCCGACAAACTCGGGGAATCTCAGCGCACTCTCGGATTTGCGGTCCAGAGTTTCTTTATCGGTGTGGGAGCGGCATTCGCCAACGTCACACCTTACATCCTTCGTAACCTCGGAATATCAGGAACAACCGCGGCGGGAATCCCGCTCACTGTCAAATATGCTTTCCAGTTTGGTGCCCTCTTTATGCTGGCTACAGTGCTTTGGACTGTGTTCACTTCAAGAGAGTATCCGCCTGAAGATCTCGACGCTCTCCGGGAACGACAAAGACGGACGCGCGGGACTGGCGTGGATAAAGGAATTCTTTTCGCTGATCGGCAAGATGCCACAGACAATGAGGCAGTTTGCCGTAGTGCAGACCTTCTCCTGGTTCGCCATGTTCTCCATATACATGTTCTTCGCTCCAACCGTAGCGCGCCAGGTGTTTGGCGCTACCACTCCGCACTCGGCAGCCTACAATCACGGCATTGAATGGGCGGGCGTCTGCCTCGGGGTCTATTCGATAGTCGAGTTTTATCGTTGCCCTTACGCTGCCGCGATTCGCGGCCTTGACGAACCGCAGGTTCACGCACGCGGTTGCGCTTGTCTGTGGCGGAATCGGGCTGCTTTCGATCTATCTGATTCACGACAAATACCTAATGTTGCTGACGATGGTTGGCGTCGGCATTGCGTGGTCCTCGATCCACTCGATGCCGTTTGCCGTCCTCGTCCAGCGCGTTGCCGCCCGGAACGGATGGGCGCGTACATGGGTCTGTTCAGTTGTCTTTCAGTCCGGTCCCGGAATCATCGCTTCCCTCACTTTCAGGCCGCTCGTCAAGTATGTATTCAACAACAATCCGCTTTACGTGATGATGGTAGCCGGGGCTTGTTTTCTAATGGCGTCGGCTCTGGTGCGACGCGTACGCGATCCCCAGGAGCAACAAGAATCAGGGCAGCGGACCTTGCGATCGAAAAGGCCTCAGGTCTCATTGGAGAACAGGCTTAGCGCCATCGAGCGCGCTTGCCGGTGTAATGCATCGGCTTGAATCTTCAGCGGGAAGGGGAGCTTATGAATGGGACAATCCTGAGTAACCGGAGCAACGGGCACTAACGGCAAGTTTCTCGTCGAGCGCTTGGCCGCACAAGGGGCCGAGTTACAAGTGCTGACGCGCTCACGCCAAAGCGCAGAAGATTTTGCAGCGCGCGGCATCAAGAGTTTTGTCGGCGACTTTGCCTTACCCGAAACCTTGCCGCCCGCGCTTGAAGGGAGTTAATAAACTCTTCCTGCTCTCCGTTGCGGATCCGCGACAAGTGGAGCTGCAAGGCAACATGATCGAAGCAGCGCAATCAGCCGGCGTTCGTCATATCGTTAAATTATCGGCGGCCGGCGCTAGTCCGAATTCACGGACACCGATCAAGCGTTGGCACTACGAAACAGAGCAACAAATCATCCGCTCCGGCATCCCGTACACCTTCCTGCGTCCGAATGGTTTTATGCAGAATGGCCTCAACTGGAGGCGAACAATTAGAGAGCAGGGACTTTTCTACCTGCCGGTTGGGGATGCCGTGGTGAGCCAGGTCGACGCGCGTGACATTGCAGCAGTCGCCGCGGCGGTGCTGACAAGCGATGGACACGAAGGCCAGACATACGAAATCACAGGTCCTGCAAGCGCTATCGTATGAAGAGGTTGCACGACATCTATCTTCGGCCCTCAACAAAGAGGTTCGCTACGTACGCACCTCCTATGAGGAATCTTGTCAACGTATGATCGAATCGGGAATGAAAGAGTGGTTGGCCGAAGCCGTCACGCAAACTTACAGATTCCTGAGCGAAGGCGGCGCCGCACATTCCACGGATGCGGTCCCTCGTCTGACTGGGAACGAAGCCATCCCATTTAGTCAGTTTGCCAAAGATTATGCGGGAAGCTTCAGAGCGTCTTCGGCTGCAAGCTCGGCTCATTAGCTCACGGCGTCGTCGTGGGCGAAGACCTGGCTGTAATGCGTTTGATTGAAATATCTACGCGATCAAGAAAAGGGAGCTTATGAGTGAAAGAATCCTGATAACCGGCGCCACGGGCACTAACGGTAACTTTCTCGTCGAATCATTGGCTGCACAAGAGGCAGAGCTGCAAGTGATGACGCGCTCACGCGAAAGCGCAGAGGAATTTGCGGCGCGCGGCATCAAGACTTTTATCGGCGACTTTGATTTGCCCGAAACCTTACCGCCCGCGCTGGAAGGAGTTGATAAAGTCTTCCTGCTCTCCGCTGCCGATCCGCGACAAGTGGAAATGCAAGGCAACATGATCGCAGGCGGCGCAGGCAGCGGGTGTTCGCCATCTCGTTAAACTATCGGCGAGCTGCGCGGGTCCGGATTTGCCCACGCCCATTAAGCGTTGGCACTACGAAACCGAGCAACAAATCATCAACTCAGGAATCCCGTATACATTCCTGCGCCCAAACTGTTTCATGCAGAACACGCTAAAGTGGGCGCGAACGATCAAAAATGAAGGGCTCTTCTACATGCCGATTGAGGATGCTGTGGTTAGCCAGAACGACGCCCGTGACATTGCGGCGGTCGCGGCAGCAGTGCTGACTAGCGACGGACACGAAGGGCAGACATACGAAATAACCGGTCCTCGAGCGCTAACGTTTGAAGAAGTTGCCCAGGATCTGTCTGCCGCCCTCAACAAAGAGGTGCGCTACGTTCGCGTCTCCTATGAGGAATCTCGTCAACGTATGATCGATTCGGGAATGGAAGAGTGGTTAGCCAATGCCGTCACGCAAACCTACAGATTCATGAGCGACGGCGGCGCCGCACTGGTGACGGATGTGGTCGCTCGTGTTACTGGAAATGACCCGATCCCTTTCAGTCAGTTTGCCAAAGATCATGCGGAGTCTTCAGCGCATCGTCGGCTGCAAGCGCGGTTCATTAGCCCCCGGGCGTCGTCGTGGTTTTGGCAAAAATAAATGCTGGAGACTTGATATAATATTGCCCTCAAAAATCAACCATGACCGATGCCAATTTCGGTCAACTAATGTCGACATCAATTCAGTCGGGAACAAGGAGAACGAAAATGATTAGTTGCATGAAGCTGGTCAGCGTTTGGGTTAGTGATCAAGACAAGGCGTATGACTTCTACGTCAACAAGCTCGGCTTTGAAGTCAAAACCGATCAAACTATGAACGGCTTTCGCTGGTTAGAGGTCGCCCCTCCCGGCGGAGAAACCAACCTGGCCGTAGCCAAACCCGGTCCCGACCAGAAGGATGCCACCATTGGCGGTTTTTCCGGCATTAGTTTCGATGCGGAAGATGTCCAGGCAACTTATGACGACCTGGTAGCCAAAGGCGTTAACTTTACAGCGCCGCTGGCCAAACAACCCTGGGGGGCATGATGGCCCAATTTGCCGACCCCGATGGCAACGTTTTTATGCTTGGTGGATGAGTCGGAAGCCGCCTGATTGCGGGGTGATTCCGGCTCGGGCGTATTCCTAAAAACGGACGGGAGGGCGCAAGCCAACTGTGCCCTCAATTTACCAATTTTACGCCCGTACGGCGAGCTTTCACGGCCGTACGGCGAGTTCTAACGGATGCATGGCGAGTTCCAACGAGTGCACGGTAAGTCTTTAACGGGTGTACGGCGAGTTCTAACGGGCGCGTACTGGCAAGTTCTAACGGGTGTACGGCAGCGCCTCAACGAGTGCACGGCGAGTTCCAACGGGTGCACGGTGGCGAGTTCCAACGGCGCACGGCGAGTTCGCAACGGGCGCACGGCGATTCTAACGAGTGCACGGCGATGGCGGCTTTGCCGCAGTTCCGTGCGGTAAGCCTGTGGCTTACCGGGAAACGTGCTCTTCTCGTCCGGAGGCTGCGCCGCCTCGCTCCCGGTAGTTAAGTCAGCGGCGGAGGCACAGCCTCGGCAAAAAAGCTGCTGTCGGTAAAGCCATTTACAAGATTACCAGGATAGGGTAAATTCAACCAACTTCAGTCTTGTTCCTTATCTGAAATCAAAACTCTGTCCATCTTTTCAAGAAGGCTACTCCGCTCACGCAGGTGGTTCTGACAAGATCTCACCCTCAGGCTAAAATCTGTTCAGCGTCTCGAAAGCTGCGTAAGATTGCACAAGTATGATCCGCTCCCAAAATTCCTTCCTCGGATCTAAACATGGGAGCTAGTCTTCCCTATGCCGCACCTCCAGCGCTAACGACCTCCACCTGGTGCCGCTGGGAGCGGGCAGATCCATCAGACCGCGCCGTCCGGCTTTATCGTCGTCATCTCATAACCCTGATGCGCACGTCGCTCCGCCGGTGGTGGTCACAGCTATCGGATGGGTTATGTGACCGTCGGCACGCGCGGTTTGCCACTTCATACAGCACTGGCGAAATGATTTCCTTACGTGCCGATCTGTATTGCCGGAATAACAGTGGTAGCCATCGCCGGCCACATCTTTAGTTTGATCGTAATGGGGGCGCTTCCCGGAATCTGGTCACCCACCTGCTTTGAATGAACCGGTGCTGGTGCGTTCAACTTACGCAGCGATCCGCTCGCGGTTTTACCTTGCTGGGCGCAACTTGATGATGGTATTGTGGCTCGGCGTCGCTTCACGGTCGGATCGTTTGGCGCTTACATCGTCATAATACTCTTTTCGACCTTGATAATTGTGGGCGTTGCTCAAGTGGCGCCGGAGTGGTTGACTATCGTTTTGGGAATCATCGTTGGCATTGGCGCGACGGTGATTTTCCTGTGGTTGTTTTTCTTCATGGCCGGCAAGGTAGCTTACGCCGCAGGTTTTGCTGGTCGAAGGGAAGCGCGTTTTTTGAATCTATCAGCCGCGCTTTTCACTGCCCGGGGAAACGTGCGCCGGCTGATGGCCATGACGTTTTTCATCGTCTTTGCGACCTACTCCGCGCTGATGCTGCTGGTTATTCCGCTGGGTTGAGCAATACGTAACTGAACGAAGTACAAT